>SDBV01001575.1_pt1 | contig 34354 bp, 28 predicted proteins | sample 2277081 | NCBI WGS metagenome assembly SDBV01 (sample SAMN10402039, study PRJNA504765) | marine sediment metagenome | isolation source: marine sediment core GS10_PC15, 223 cmbsf | place: Arctic Ocean: Southern Knipovich Ridge | collected 2010 | reverse complement strand
TATATCAATTGAAATGTTGCGTTTTCTGAGCAAATGTCAACCTTTTTTGTGGATTTTATTAAAAAAACAGAGCATAACATGTTGATATTCAGCAAACACCCTAATTTGGCGGTCATAGTTTTTTATCATTATGGATATCATAAAAATCAACAAGTTAGTTAAGAGGTTTCCAGTTGGTAAAGGCTTTTTTACCGCCCTGAATCAAATCGATCTCAACTTTGGAAAAGGGGAATTTGCCGGATTCGTGGGGCCAAGTGGTTCGGGAAAAACAACTTTGCTCAACATTATCGGTTCACTCGACACGCCTACAGAAGGAAGTACCATTGTGTTGGATCAGTCCATTGCAGAGCTTTCGCATAAGCAGGCGGCAAAATTACGAAACCAACACATTGGTTTCATTTTTCAAACCTATAACCTGCTTCCGGTTTATACGGTTTACGAAAATGTTGAATTTTCCCTATTGCTTCAAAGCATGTCTGCCTCAGCGCGTAAAAAAGCAGTGATGGAAGCATTGGAATGGGTTGGATTGACGGATAAGGCAAAGTCAAAACCAAACATGCTTTCAGGTGGAGAGAGTCAGCGGGTAGCGATAGCAAGATCTATGGTCAAGAAACCTGAGATCGTATTGGCGGATGAACCTACGGCCAACCTGGATTCTAAAAACTCACATCATATTCTTCAGACCATGAAAAAGCTGAATGAAGAACTCGAAGTCACTTTTCTGTTTGCTACCCATGATGAAAAAGTCATGAAATACCTGAACAGAATTGTCTCTTTGGAAGATGGGAAAGTAGTAAGTGATAAAGTAAATAACGCCAAAACAGAAAGTCATGCTAGCGATAAAATTAGCCTTTAAAAACTTGCTTGGAGCAGGGCTTCGAACTTGGCTCAATGTAGCGGTGTTGTCTTTTGCCTTTATATTGATCATTTTTTACAATGGCATGATTGACGGGTGGAACAGGCAGGGACGAAATGACACCCAGGATTGGGAAATCGGTCAGGGGCAATTCTGGCACCCTGAATACGATCAATATGATCCTTATACCATACAGGATTCACACGCACCCTTATCTGATCAGGTGAATGCCGAAATCATAAAAGGGAATCTAACGCCGGTTCTGATTACTCAAGCCACATTATATCCTGAGGGCAGAGTGCAGAATGCTATTTTGAAGGGAGTTGACCCCCGGCAAAATATCCTGAAGCTGCCTACAGCAGATTTGGAGAATGTTCAGGATGTCTATTCGGCTATTATCGGTAAGCGAATGGCAGAAACAACCAAGCTGAAAGTCGGTGACATGGTGCTTGTGCGGTGGCGTGATAAAAACGGAATGTTTGATGCCAGGGAAATCCAAATAGCTTCCATATTCAGATGTGATGTGCCCTCGATTGACAACGGGCAAATGTATGTTTCTCTATCGGTATTACAGGAAATGATGAATATGAAAAATGAAGCTTCGCTACTTGTAACCGGTGAGCAATATGCAGGCGGTGACATTGAAAATTGGGAATTCAAAGATCCGGATTTTCTTTTGGCTGACTTTGATAAGCTCATTCAATCGAAAAAAGGAGGTGGCATGATCATGCAAGGCTTATTGCTCATTATCGCCTTGCTGGCCATTTTTGATACGCAGGTGCTATCTATTTTTCGCAGGCAAAAAGAAATTGGCACCTATATTGCATTAGGCTTAACCCGTTCGCAAGTGGTAGGGATTTTTACTGTGGAAGGTGGGGCACATAGTATTCTTGCCGCTGTAGTTGGGGCAGCTTACGGAATTCCTTTTTTCATGTGGCTTGATACCATTGGAATTACTTTTGGCGGACCTGATATGGGGATTACCATTGCCGAAACCATTTATCCGTATTACAGTGTTGGCCTGATTATTACTACGATTATTCTAGTGGTCGTATCGGCAACAATTGTAAGTTACCTGCCGGCACGTAAGATTTCAAAAATGAAACCTACAGATGCTTTAAAGGGGAAATTGCAGTAAAAGTGACTAAAGTTTAAAGTGACTTAAGTGAGCTAAAATTAAATGGATTCCTTAACTCATAACTCAAGGCGCTCCAAATTTTAGACACTATTAAAACATAAAGAGATGATAAAATTTATTTTTAAAGGAATATTGAGGGATAAAAGCCGGAGCTTGCTGCCTGTGATCGTGATCTCTCTTGGCGTATTTCTTACCGTGTTTATGAGCGGTTGGATGAAAGGCATCTTTACTGATATGATCGATATGAGCGCTAAATTCAGTACCGGTCATGTAAAGATTATGACCAGGGCTTACGCCGAAAATGTAAATCAATTACCCAATGATTTGGCTTTATTGGATGTTGAAGATCTTCTTGTTAAGCTAAATGCTGAATATCCGGAAATGGAATGGGTGAAGCGCATCAACTTTGGGGGCTTGTTGGATGTCCCGGATGAGCATGGTGAAACCAGGGCACAAGGGCCTGCTGCCGGAAGAGCAGTAGATTTGTTATCGCCCAATTCAAAGGAGGTGGATCGCATGAACATCGTCAACTCCATCGTCAAAGGGAAACTGCCGGCTAAACAGGGAGAGGCCTTAATAAGTAATGAGTTTGCAGAAAAGTTTGGTGTAAATCTGGGGGATGAAATTACCATTTTTGGTTCCACGATGTATGGGAGCATGATGTTTAAAACTTTTGAGGTTTCGGGTACCATTAATTATGGAATTTCGATGCTCGATAGGGGAGCAATACTAATTGATATTAGCGATGCTCAACTGGCCCTCGATATGGATGACGCATCCAGTGAAGTGTTAGGCTATTTTAATGAGGGCGGATATGATGATGTAATGGCAGATTCAGTAAAGGTCGAATTCAATGCCCTGTATAGCAAAGCTGATGATGAATTTTCACCGTTAATGCTTAAACTCCGCGATCAAAATGGATTGGACGATATACTAACCAGGTCTGAAAGTATGAGTGGTGTCATGGTGTTTATCTTTGTCTTTGCTATGTCAATCGTATTGTGGAATACGGGTTTATTGGGTGGCCTGCGTCGATATAGCGAGTATGGAGTTCGCCTGGCTTTGGGCGAAAATAAAGGACACATTTACAAAACGATCATTTATGAGGCCATACTTATCGGGTCGATTGGTTCGGTAGTTGGTACAATTTTTGGAGTAGGAGTTTGCTATTATCTGCAGGAAAATGGAATTGACTTTAGCTCTATGATGAAAAATATTAATATGATGTTGCCTCCTGTTTATCGTGCAGCCGTATCTCCTGAGCTATTCTACATCGGGTTTTTCCCTGGTTTGCTGGCGATGACATTAGGAAATGCGTTGGCAGGTTACGCCATTTACAAACGTAAAACGGCACAATTGTTTAAAGAGCTGGAGGTGTAGAGAAATAAAGTTTAGAGTACTTAAAGTTTGGAGTGAGCTCAAGTTTGGAGTAAGGTAAAAATGATACAGAAGTAGTTTTGCACAAGCGAGAAGCTCCAGGTCGTGAAACTTTAGGCACTGAATTTGATTAGTTGATAATAAATTAGAAATATGAAAAATATATTAATAATAATTTTTTCATCATTAACCTTGAGCCTGAGCGCTCAAACTGCTGATGAAATAATAGATCGGGTCGATAAAAATATGTCTTCAGAAAATAGAATCGTTGAATCGACCATGACCATTCATGGAAAGCGCAACAGCCGAACCATGACCTCAAGGTCCTATACAGTGGGAGATAAACAATCCTTTACAGAATATTTATCACCGGTACGCGAAATGGGTACAAAAATGCTGAAGCTGGAAGATAAACTATGGATTTACTCTCCGACAACGGATCGTACCATTCAAATATCCGGCCATATGCTAAGGCAGTCGGTCATGGGTTCTGACTTTTCATACGAGGACATGATGGACGATCGGGAATTGATGGATATTTATACTGCGAAACTTATTGGTCAGGAAAAGATTGATGGAACCAACACTTTTGTTCTGGAACTGACTGCTAAGGTAGATAATGCGGCTTATCATTCCCGAAAAATGTGGATTGATGTAGCTCATTATGTTCCGCTAAAAGAAGAGCTTTTTGCGAAAAGTGGTCAATTATTGAAAAGAACCACGCTGTCTGATGTTCAAAAAATACAGGGAAAGTGGTTCCCAATGAAAATGGTCTATAAAGACATGCTAAAGAAAGGTGATGGAACTGAAATTCACATGACCAGCATTAAGTTTAATCAGGAGATTCCTGAATACATATTCACTAAGGCCGCACTCAAACAGTAGACTGATTATTTATATTTAAATAAATAGTAATGGAAACAATAACTCAATCCAATAATCAAGCGAAAGTTGAAACTGGTGTGTCTTTTGATAAAGAATCAAGAGAGAGCTATTTTGAAATGCACGAACAGGCGCTTATCAACCTTTCGCTGGTTGATCTTGATATGGAAGATCTGGAAATCCTTGTTATGGAGTAACAAAACTGCGTTGTGCTCAGTTTAAAAAAAGCCATGGTTTATGCCATGGCCATTAAATTCAGTTGGTGAGGTATGCACATGAGTGTTGAACCTTAATTTATCTTTATTTTTTTTATTTCCTTTTTAAGCTCTTTACCTATCTTATTCGATTCTTTACTAATTTGTTTTGAGCTGTGTTTGATTTCTTTTTCCATTTTCTTAATGTCAATATTCAGACTTTTCAGCCAAGCTTTGAATTTGAACTCAGCTTTCCCTTTCTTAATTTCCTTTTCATTCTTTTTGAAATAAGCCCTTTCGCCGCGACCTATTTTATGCTTATCTGCTTTAGTTTTCAGTTCTACTGTGCCTTCTTCCACTTCGACTACTAATTCATCGTTATCGTATTTTACATTGAACTCTGTGCCCAATACTTTTACTTCACCTAATTCTGTGGTGACACTAAATGGCGTTTCCCCTTTAGTGACTCTAAAATATATTTCACCATGAATTTCAACAATTCTTGGCTCAAATTCCTGATCCCAGGCTATCGTGCTGTTATGGTTTAAATAAGCTATTGACCCATCAGGCAATTCCACGACATCAAAATTTTCAGCCGTTTCAATTACTTTATTGGAGCAAGCGCTAAGCGCCACAATAATGGTGAGAAAAGTGATATAGATTAATGATTTCAAATTGATCATACTTTATAATTTTGTAATTCTGCTTAATTTCCCTGGTGATTGCAGCAAGGCTGTAATAACATTCTCCTCTATTTCTTATGACTTCAAAAAGTAGTGTTGCTACAAATTATATCAGATAGTAAAAATCATCTTGTGGAGAATTAGCAAATGTGTGGGCCTCGAAAGACAAATATAAGCCATGAATTTGAGTGTTCCAAAAGCGCAAGTTTTACGCTCGCACCAGGGGAGTTTCTTGGCAATTTATATTTCCGATGAGTATACACATAAGTATTATCACTTTAGTAGTTTTTTTTATTTTGAAAAAGAGGTGAACTTGGGGTATATGGTTTTAAAAAAAATCAAATAAAACACTAAAGCGGGTGCATGCTTCTTTATTATCATACCAAAATATTAATCCCGAATCACACTGATTTGAAATATGAAAATGAGTCATAAAAAAAGCCATGGCAACGAATTACCATGACTTGGAATTTATGTTGTGTTCTACCTTAATCCACCACCCAGGATTCTTTTCCTTTGAGTAATTCTGAGATATCACCTTTCCCTTTTGTTTCTATCTCATATTCGATCTGTGCTGTAACGCTGTCGTCGTATGATGGTCTGTCGAGACTTTGGAATATACCCAATGGCCTTGGAACTTCAGGATTATAGGTCATGTTGCCAAGGATAAATGCCAACGTGCTGTCTTTTTCATCGTGAACGAGCAGATCGTCTACAGAGTGACTTCCATCCGTTAATGAGACTACCGTAGGTTTGAATCCGTCAAGCTTTACTCCCTTATCTTTTTCCTTGCCAAAAATCAATGGTTTTCCATGTTCCAGCATCACGGTTTTATCTTCCCGTACATCTTTCTTTGCAAAAGAATCGAATGCGCCATCGTTGAAAATGTTGCAGTTTACATATACTTCTACAAAAGCAAATCCATTGTGCTTTGCAGCTCTTTCAAACAGATATTGTAAATGTTGTCGATCCTTATCAAATCCTCGCGCTACAAAAGTGGCGCCACTTCCCAACGCCAAAGCAGCGGGATTGAATGGCTCATCGAGTACTCCCAATGGAGAAGATTTTGTGACCTGCCCTTTGTGTGAAGTAGGGGAGTACTGACCTTTGGTCAGACTGTATACTTCATTATTAAACATAATCACATTAAGGTTGGTATTTCTGCGACATCCATGAATAAAATGGTTTCCACCTATACTCATATTGTCACCGTCACCCGTAGCCACCCAAACGGATAGATCAGGTCGTGAAATTTTCAAACCTGAAGCGATAGCTATAGCTCTGCCGTGAATGCCATGAAATCCGTAGGTATCCATATAGTAAGGGAAACGGCCTGAACAACCGATACCTGAAATAAAGACGACCTTTTCTTTTGGGATGCCAAGGTCGGGCATAATCCGCTGCATAGGAGAAAGGATGGAGTAGCCACCACAGCCGGCGCACCATCTCACATCCACATCCGGTTTAAAATCCTTAGGCACATAATCTATTGTTCCTATATGGGGTTTTGATATTGCTTCTTCTAATATAGTTTTCATAGTACTACCTCCTTTTCTGACAGAATTTCATTAATTTTTGTCTTTACATCTGATGTTGTGAATGGATTTCCATTTACCTTATTAAGGCCCAACATTGGTTTCAAGAATTTGGAATGAAGAATGGTCCTTAACTGTCCCATATTCAATTCAGGGACCAGAATGGTGTCGTATTTCGCCACTATCTCACCCAGATTTGTTGGAAGCGGATTCAGATGCTTCAACTGAATATATGCCACTTTTTCACCTTCTTTTAGCTTTTCTTCGACTGCTGATTTGATGGCTCCGTATGAACTTCCCCAGCCGATCAAGAGCAGCTCAGCTTCAGGATCACCCATCACTTCCAATTGTGGAATATCGTTAGCTATTCGATCAATTTTTTCCTGACGTAACTCCACCATTCTTTGATGGTTCTCCGGATCATGACTTACGACACCTGTAATGTCTTGTTTTTCCAATCCGCCAATTCGGTGTTCCATACCTTGCATTCCCGGTACGGCCCACATTCTGGCCAGTGTTTCAGGGTCTCTTGCATAAGGAGCAAAATTCTCGGCATCATCACAGAATTTCGGACTGATGTCTGGTAATTCATCCGGCTCGGGAATTCTCCAGGGCTCAGTTCCCTGAGCAATGTATCCATCTGTAAGCAGGATTACCGGAGTCATGTATTTCAAAGCGATTCGGGAAGCCTCAAATGTCATAGCAAAGCAATCTGATGCGCTTGCGGCAGCAAGGACCGGCATAGGCGCTTCTCCATGTCTTCCATACATTGCCTGGAATAAATCTGATTGTTCCGGTTTCGTAGGCAAACCGGTACTTGGTCCCGCCCGCATTACATCGACGATTACGAGCGGAAGTTCCGTAATAATTGCAAGTCCTATAGCTTCAATTTTCAAGGACAAACCTGGCCCTGAAGTTGTTGTAGCCGCGAGGTTTCCTCCATATGCAGCGCCAATGGCGCTGGTGATGCCGGCAATCTCATCTTCTGCCTGAAGGTGGCGGATGCCATATTTTTTATATCCTGAAATATATTGCAGGATGTCCGTGGCAGGAGTGATGGGGTAGGTACCTAAAAACAAGGGAAGCTTAGCTTTTTTGGAAGCAACGACTAAGCCCAGCGCTACGGCATGGTTCCCTGAAATATTTCTATACGTTCCCTTTTCAAATGATGCCGGATGAAGATTGTACTGCTTGGTAAAAGCCTCACTTTTTGATGCGAATTCCCATCCCGCATTCAATATCCTGACATTGGCCTCAAGAACGTCTGCTTTGTTTTTGAATTTGGTGTTTAACCATTTTACAGTGGGCTCCAAAGGTCGACTGAACAACCAATATGTGAGGCCAAGTGCAAAAAAGTTTTTTGTTTTCTTTACTATTTTTGGATGAATCCCAGAGCCTTTGAGCTCTTCTTTTATAATGGCTTCCAGGTCTAATGGAATGGTATTGAATTTATCCAGCGAACCATCATCCAAAGGATTGGATTCATATTTTGCCAGTTTCAGATTTCTTGCATCAAAGCCCCCTGTGTTGGCGAGGATGATCCCCCCAACTTTAAGATTGTCAAGGTTGACTTTCAAAGAGGATGCATTCATGGCAACGAGTACATCTATAACATCTCCATGCGTATTTACTGAATTAGAGCCTATTTTTATCTGAAATCCACTGACGCCATAAAGCGTTCCTTCAGGGGCTCTGATTTCTGATGGGAAGTCAGGAAACGTATTTACATCCACCCCAGAGCTTGCTGAAGTATCTGAAAATTGTTTTCCTGCTAATTGCATTCCATCTCCTGAATCTCCGGCAAACCTCACCGTAATCTCGTCCAGGTATACGATTTCCTTTTCCATAAATATTTTTAATTAAAAAAAATGAACTATGTGCCTCGCAGATCTTTCTCTCTCAACCGGTTCAGGCACTGATTATATATATGTAGCGCTCCTTTATTTCACAAAAGGAGCGCTTATTTAATAATTTATAATTGATACTTTGTCAAAGCCTTCATGTACTGAGCCCGCTCATATGAACCTGGATCAGCAGTTTTCTTCTGGCTCATGCTACCCTGCAATTCGCTGACAGAATTATAATCCTTCTCTTTCATCCACTGTTTCATATGGTCTTCAATATTCTTCACATGACTAACTCCATGTTTTAATAACGAAGAGCAGAGCATGGTAACATTAGCGCCTACCAAAAGCATTTTAATCACATCAGTGCCTGTATGTATGCCACTTGTAGCAGCAAGATCAGCTATGATTTTATCTTTTAATATAGCAATCCATCGCATCGGAAGCCTCATTGCATTCGACTGGCTGAGGAGTAAATTTGGAGTTACTTCAAATTCGTCCAAATCGATATCCGGCTGATAAAACCTGTTGAACAGTACCAACGAATCTGCGCCTGCTTCATCAAAACGTTTCGCCATGTTGGAGAAATTTGAGAAGTAAGGGCTTAATTTTAAAGCAACCGGTATTTTAACAGCTGCTTTTACAGCTTTCAATATATCAATGTATTGCTCCTCAACATCTGCTCCTGTCATATCTGCATCGGTTGGGATGTTGTAAATATTCAATTCAATGGCGTCAGCACCGGCCAATTGCATTTCTTTCGCATAATCTGTCCATCCACCCAATGTGCTTCCGTTGAGGCTGGCGATAATCGGAATATCCACTGCTGCCTTTGCTTTTTGGATATGCTCCAGGTATAATTCAGGACCCAATTTATAATCCTCGACTTCAGGAAAATAAGATAATGACTCTGCAAATGCTTCTGTCCCTGCCGTTTCATGGAAATTGGCTTCTTCCTGCTCCATTCTTATCTGCTCTTCGAACAGAGAATGTAACACTACCGCGCCAACTCCAGCAGCTTCAAGCTTTTTGATATTACTTATATCCTCTGATAAGGGAGAGGCTGACGCAAGCAATGGAGATTTTAGCGTCATGCCTAAATATTTCGTTGATAAATCCATTTTATTTATTTCTAATTTAAATGTTATTATTCCTCAATCTTTTCGCCTTCCCTTGCCGCAAGGTATTGGAAGTGCTTAAACCTGGATTCAGCATCGAGCTGAGCCTGATCCATGTATTGTCTTGCAAGCTCTGGCTTACTCTTCACGAGCATTTTAAACCTGTTTTCCATTCCCATATATTCTTCTACCTTCATTTTTCGGGGTTTGGAATCAAGTGATAATGGATTTTCACCCAGAGCAATCTTATCAGGATTGTATCTGTAAAGAATCCACTGGCCTGAATCGACAGCAGCTTTCTGGTTTTGCAAAGGATTTGACATGTCAATACCATGTGCAATACAATGTGAGTATGCAATGATGATCGATGGTCCGTCAAATGCCTCTGCTTCGAGAATGGCTTTAAGCGTTTGCTCGTCTTTTGATCCGAAGGCAACTACGGCCACATAAACCGACTCATAAGCCATAGCAATCAAGCCAAGATCTTTTTTCTTAATCGACTTACCACTCGCAGAGAATTTCGCAATTGCTCCGATAGGAGTCGCTTTAGAAGTCTGACCTCCTGTATTAGAATATACTTCTGTGTCCATAACAAGTACATTCACATTCTTGCCTGAAGCGAGCACGTGGTCCAATCCGCCGTAACCGATATCATACGCCCATCCGTCGCCACCAAAGATCCATACGCTTTTCTTAGCCAGATAATCTGCTGCGTCTATAAGTCTTTTCGCTGAGGGAGTATTCAGTTCCTTCATTTTCTCCTTGAGAACTACAATGCGTTCTCTTTGCTCAAATATTCCAGCTTCATCAGACTGATCAGCATTTAATAGCTCTTCAACAAGTTTTTCACCTATTTCACCAGACAACTCTTTCAGCAAATGTTTGGCATTTTCTGCTTGCTTATCAACAGCCAGTCTGTATCCTAAGCCAAATTCAGCATTATCTTCAAATAATGAATTCGACCATGCAGGACCACGACCATCCTTATTTGTCGTATAAGGGGTTGTCGGCAGGTTGGCGCCATATATGGATGAACATCCTGTTGCATTTGCAACTAACATCCTGTCACCAAACAGCTGAGTGATCATCTTGATATAAGGAGTCTCTCCACATCCTAAACAAGCGCCGGAGAATTCGAATAATGGTTCCTGAAGTTGCTGAGTCCTGATGGAATTCAATGGTATTTTACTTCTGTCCATTTCCGGGATACTAAGGAAGAAGTCCCAGTTTTCAGCTTCAGTGTTTCGTAATGGTAACTGAGGCTCCATAACCAATGCTTTCTTGCTCTTGTCAGATTTCTGCTTCGCAGGACAAACTTCAACACAAACTCCACACCCTGTACAATCTTCAGGAGCCACCTGAATGGTATATTTTAATCCTTCAGCTTTGTATTCTTTATTCCTAACATCAACTGATTTGAACGTACTAGGAGCCCCTTCTAACAATTCAGGCTCATACGCCTTTATTCTAATGGTAGCGTGAGGACATACCATCGCACATTTACCACATTGGGTACATGTATCAACGTCCCAGGTAGGTATAGAAAGAGCAATGTTACGTTTTTCATATTTTGCTGTTCCTGTTGGGAAAGTACCATCAATCGGGAAAGCGCTTACAGGAAGATCATCTCCTCTGCCTGCTATGATTTCACCAAGTACTTTCTCTACAAAATCAGGCGATCCGGCAGGGACAGGCGCTTTAAGGTTTGTTTGGCTACTAACTTCCGCAGGCACATCAACCTCATATAAGTTGGCAAGCGTATTGTCAACCGCTTTAAGGTTCATCTGAACGATTACATCACCTTTCTTGCCATAGGTTTTCTTGATCGATTCTTTGATCGCCTCGATTGCTTTTTCTTTTGGCAAAACTCCGGAAATCGCAAAGAAACAAACCTGCATCACGGTATTGATACGTCGGCCCATTCCACTATTCTCAGCTACTTCCTGAGCATCGATTACAAAGAACTTCGCTTCTTTATTGATTAATTGTGATTGAACCTCTATTGGAAGCTGATCCCAAATCTCATCCTTAGTATAAGGTGTGTTAATTAAGAACGTACCTCCTTTATCCAGATTCTTGAGCATGTCGGTAGTGTCAAGAAATGAGGGCTGATGACATGCTACAAAATTAGCTTCTGTGATCAAATATGGAGACTCAATAGGATCGGGGCCAAATCTCAGGTGAGAAGTTGTGATGGAACCGGATTTCTTAGAGTCATAAACAAAATACCCCTGAGCATAATTTTCGGTATTCTCTCCAATAATCTTAATGGAGTTTTTGTTAGCGCCAACTGTTCCATCGGAACCTAGTCCGTAGAACATTGCCCGTACTACCTTGTCTGATTCGATGCCGAAATTAGGATCGAAATCAATACTGGTATGGTTTACATCATCATTGATACCAACAACGAAATGATTTTTAGCTCCATCTCCGCTATTTTCATAAACCGCCTTAACCATGGCCGGAGTAAATTCTTTAGAAGAAAGACCATATCTGCCACCTAATATCTGTGGTTTTGATTTAAGCGATCCAAATCCCAGCTCCAAACCTTCGTGGAGTGTATTCACTACATCCAAATACATTGGTTCGCCGCTAGCGCCAGGCTCTTTCGTTCTGTCTAGTACAATTAAAGATTTTACTGAAGCAGGTATAGCTTCCATAAAGCTCTTCATTGCAAATGGTCTGTAAAGCCTTACCATAATTACGCCAACTTTTTCTCCATTGGCATTCAGGTAATTTACCGTATCCTTTACGGTTTGAGCCGCTGAAGCCATGATGACAACGACTTTTTCTGCATCTTCAGCGCCGTGATATTCATATAGTTTATATTGTCTCCCTGTAAGCTCGGCAAATTGATCCATCTTTTTCTGAACGATTTCAGGACATTGATCATAAAAATGATTTGCAGTTTCCCTGTTCTGGAAGAAAACGTCAGGATTTTGAGCCGTACCTCTGATTACCGGACGATCAGGTGTAAGTGCTCGTCTTCTGTGTGCCCTTACCATATCATCACTGATCATGGTTTTCATCACTTCATTATCGATCACCTCGATTTTAGCAACTTCGTGAGAAGTCCTGAACCCATCGAAAAAATGCATAAAAGGAATGCGTGATTCTAATGTCGAGGCCTGAGCGATAAGGCTAAAGTCCATCACTTCCTGAACAGAGTTTGATGCCAACATGGCAAAACCGGTCGTCCTGGCCGCCATAACATCTGAATGATCTCCAAATATAGAAAGCGCATGCGTAGCTAGCGCTCTTGCCGATATGTTAAATACAGTTGAGGTCAACTCACCTGCTATTTTGAACATATTTGGTATTTTTAGCAGAAGCCCCTGAGACGCAGTAAATGTCGTTGTTAATGCACCAGCCTGCAAAGATCCATGAACTGCACCGGCGGCGCCACCTTCACTTTGCATTTCTGCTATATTGGGAATGCTTCCCCATATATTTTTGATGCCCTTAGCAGCCCATTCGTCTGCCCATTCCGCCATATTTGAGGAAGGCGTAATTGGATAGATAGCACAAACTTCATTGACGCGGTACGCAACATATGCCGCCGCTTCATTTCCGTCTATAGTAAGATATTTTTTTCCCTTCATAATAATGAATTGTTATAAATTTAGAGTCAATATTATTATATAATGAATAATTAATTTTCAAACAATCTCACAAAAATAATAATCCAAAATTATAATAAAAGTGATTTTAATCATGTTTAAAATGATATGCTCTAAGGGAGAATCGCGGTGCGTGACATGGGGCACCTAACGAACTTAAAAAGCTTCTTTAATATACATATAGAGGCTTTTTATAATGATTCTAAATAAGAGATTTTTTGCTTATTTATTCATAATAGCCTCTTTATAGCCCAAATCAAATAGTCGTTTGATGTATTTGCCAATTACATCAAACTCAAGATTGACCTTCGTCCCGATTTTATAGGTCTTAAAGTTGGTAACGGTCATCGTATGTGGAATGATGGTTACGCGGAAGCTCCCTTCCTTTACATTGAAAACAGTGAGGCTCACACCATCGATACATACCGATCCTTTTTCTACCAGAAAATTACCCGTTTCCTTATAATCGTATTCAAAATCAATTAGCCAGCTTCCATCGACTTCCTGAAGATTTGTGCAGATTCCGGTTTGATCGACATGTCCCTGGACGATATGGCCGTCAAACCGATACCCGGATGCCATGGCTCGTTCCAAATTGACAAAATCTCCTTCACTTAATTCTCCGAGATTTGATTTAATAAGCGTCTCCTGAACTGCGGTCACCTGGTAGGTATTGCCTTCCTGGTTGATAATGGTAAGACATACTCCGTTATGAGAAAGACTTGCATTCACCTCCATTTCAGAGGCAAAATCTGATTCTATAGTGAAGGTCTTATTGGTCCCTTCAATATCTATTTTTTTTATAATGCCTGTGGCTTCAATTATTCCTGTAAACATGATGATTATAAATTAACAAATGAATATTTATGTCTGATGGGATATTTAAAAACAAATTTAAGGTTTGTGTAAAGGATTTCACCCATGTTCTGGCAAGCCAGAAATTCCTTGTCATTATAAAGTCTTGAAAGATCCTCCCGTAATGATTTCACGTTTTTTTCCGGGGCAATTTTATCTTTCATCATGGCTTTTACCAGGTTTCTGATGGCAGGTCCGGAAATTTTTGATTTAAGTCGATTGGCAATCAGTGATCTTTCTTCCTTTTGATATTGCATCTCCAATTCGGGAGCCAGGTTTTTCATGCCGAGCTTTATAATTGGATTGTTTTGCTTGAAATATTGAGGCATATAGATCGCAGTACGCGACTCATAGGCTTGCTGATCAAAATCTATCGCCCTGATCCTGTAGTGGATTTCATCAAAATCAGGGATAACTTCAACCACAAAATTACTTGAATGCATATCTCCCAACAAACTCACGAGACACCTTTCGTTGAATTTGATAAATTCTTTGGAAAGCCTCATGATGTTGAGGTGTGGATCTTTCAGGTTTTTATTAATAAACTCGTCACCGGGAATTCCCTGTATGTGCTCCTCCACAAGGGTTGTTTCATGAACCAGGAAATTTATTTTATTTGGTGAAATAAGATGCTCTATTTCCAGACCATAAACCCTTGAGGCATCGGCAGTTTTTATATAAAAATAATCGAAAAGGTCATTGATCTTATTTACGATCCTTATCCTGAATGGCTTTGTGTTTCCGTATGTGCAAAGATCGATTCGGTCAATATATAGGTGCTCGATTACCGATACATCTCCGGATGATTTTAGTAGCGCATAGATTTTTTTTAGCGCTTCATGAACATGTATCATTTCACTATGTGAGTACAAAACAGTTTCCCACAAGGTGTCTTTTCCTTTATTGTCTATAAAAGGAATAGCATTGTCAAAACGATGCAATTCATTATAAGCAATAGGGAGAACCACTTCACGGTCCTGATTTACAAGGTATTCCCGAAGAGGCTCTTTTATTGTATAAACAAGTTTTTTATTACTAATGAATGCCATACATCACTTTGAATAGATTCTCAAAGGCAAATTTAGCAGAAAAAATATTACCCTTAACGGAAAACTAAAAATTGCTTAGTTCTTCAAGAAATATGAATTCAGCTTTTTCTACCCAACTATGAAAATTGCTACTTGGTTTAAAATTTGGCAAATAATCTATGAAACGTGAAATGTCGAATGACGATGCTTTAATACCTGCTCCTGCAATTTCACCGTCAATCGCATTGCAAGCTTGCTCATATTGTCCTTCAACAGGAACCATCAGTACAGGCTTCTTCAGATACATGGCTTCACAGATTGATTCAAAACCGGCAGTAGAAATAAACCCTTTGCAACGTTTCATAAGATTATTGAAAAGTGCGTCATCGATAAGATGAAATGTTAAATTCTCATGTGGAATATATGCTTCCGGCATATTTTTTCGATCCCAAAAACAATGGATTTTCACTTCCTTATGATCTTCATGCCACGAAATGATTTCTTCTGCATACCCGTCATTTACCATATACCCGAGCATAAAATCCTCATAATTTGCTTTGCCGGTTTTTACCTCTTCTTTTAATAATGGAGGTACAACTACTATATTTCTAATTCGAATGGGATCATAAGGCCTGAAGGAAAGCGCTAGGAATTTGTCACAGTTTTGAGATGTTATAAAGTTGTTCAGTAAGTAAAGCCGTTTTTCCATATTCCTATCCGGCTCAAAAGGAAAATCGGGGTGATTGGTCAAAAACGGACGACCAATGCAGATATGTTTTACATTTAGAGGATGATAAAACCTGAAATAAAAACCTCCTAATATTTCGTAAAAATTAATAATGGCGTGAGGCTTGGTCTCATTAACCTTTTGATGGATTTTATTTAGACTTTTCTTATATGTGCCGATAAACCGGGTATTGTAGGTAATAGATTTTGCGAGTTTTAAGGCTCTGCTGTTTTTGTCAAGGATAAAATTTGGTGAACGAATAGATTCTACTTTTGAGTCAATTTGTTCAAGAAAGTAATTTGGAATAACTCTTCGGTCACTTTGCCCGATAAATGTGTGGACTACTTCATGGCCATTGGAAGTAAGGATTTTAGAAAGTACAATCGCCTGGGTCATATGACCTCTGCCTTCGCTTTGAACCAAAAATAAAAATTTCATAAACGAGCTCAATATTCAAGCCCCAATTAACCGAATATTTTGATGTAGATTGTTACAGGAGTTTTATTTTTTTTTATCAAGTTTTTTCTTGATATAATCTACAGCTTGATTTATGGTGGCCAATTGCGCTGCATCACTATCCGGAATTCTAATGTCAAAAGCTTGTTCAAACTCCATCGTCAATTCGGCATAATCCAGTGAATCAATTCCAAGATCTTTGATGAAATTAGCATCATCAGTAATCTCAGTTTCTGAAAGACCCAATTTGTTCACGAGGATTTCTGCGACTTTAATACCAACTTGTTTGTCCATCGGTCAGAGGTTTATTTTTATTAACACTAAGCTAATCAAAGTTTGTAATTAATGATAAACTATTTCACTTATACTACGAAATAAATAATAGACTGAGTAAATGATATAATATTAGATTAAAAATAGATTGAGGGAGATTGATAAAAAGATTGATGGGAGATTGATAAATAGATTGAGGGAGATTGATAAAAAGATTGAGGGAGATTGATAAAAAGATTGAGGGAGATTGATAAAAAGATTGAGGGAGATTGATAAAAAGATTGAGGGAGATTGATAAATGATTGAAGAAAAAATATAAATTAATTCATAATAAACGGTGAATATCGATTGCTAATTTAAGCATTTAAGGGTTCAATTTAAAAAGCATATTTTCATGCAACGGCTTTCCGTCCGCCTAGCGGTGAGGCAGGATAGGCAGGTCTGTAGAGCCGCCAAGAAATAAAGCTCTAATATTCAATGCTTTTCACCTTAGCGTCTTAGCGAGAAATTCTTTTAGTGAGTTTTATGTCAGACTCATTTAAGCATTAAAAACGAAGGATAAATTCCGTTCCCTCATCAAGTTTCGATTTCACAGATAAAGAAGCGTTGTGTTGTCGCATGATTTGTCTCGATAAGCTGAGGCCAATTCCTGATCCGGATTTTTTGGTGGTAAAAAAAGGAATAAAGATTTTAGTCTGTGCCTCCTCTTCTATACCGGGGCCATTGTCTTTGAGGATGAATAAGGTATTGTTTTTCTCATCCTGATAAGCCAGCAGCTCGATGATTTTATTTTCTCTTTCTTCAAGCGCCTGCACAGCATTTTTAATGAGATTGATAAGTACTTGCTGAATCAATTCAGGATCGATACTAAGGGCCAGATTTTGTGGGTTTACGTTGACAATAAATTTGATATGATTGGTTTCTACTTCGTGCTTGAGTAAGATGGAAATCTGATCAAATAACTCCATCACGCTTACCATCTGAAACTTAGGTTCGGGTGTGTGTGTTAGGCTTCTGAAGTCATTGACAAACCTGATCAATCCATCACTTCTTCTTTGAATGGTTTGAACGGCCAGATAAATATCTTCAAGATCTTCCTTCTCAATTTTTGGCGGGCCTTCATCATAATCAAGATATCCAACAATTTCTCCTTCCACTGTATTGGCCAATGATGAAATCGGCGTCACCGAATTCATAATTTCATGCGTTAGTACCCGTACAAGTTTTTGCCAGGCCTCCATCTCTTTCTCTTCCAGCTCCGATCGAATATTTTGTAGTGATATTAATTTAAAATTTTCGTCTCCAAGGTTAAGCTCAATCACATAAACAGAAAGTTGTCGTTCATCACCGCCAATTTCAACAGTAATCAACGAACGACCACCGGTTTTTAATTCCCAAAAACATTTCACAAGTTCTTCGCTAATTGTATTTAGCCCACTTATGTTTTTTATGTTTTCAATTTTAAGTAATCTTTTGGCGGCAATATTCATAATCTGAACATCTCCTTTTTCATTGAATGTAATAAGCCCAATGCCCACATGCTGAACAATGGTAGTTAAATATTGCTGTCGTACATCCTTGGTGAGTTTTGACTTTTTAAGCTTTTTTATCACCATATCAAACTGGTCATAGAGGTAATTGCTATATGCATCACTTCCTGATTTTTGTTTGAGCCCAGATAAGTCATTGTTTTTTATCGACTCAAAAAAATCTATTATATCGCGATTTGTTTTATCAATAAATTTAATCAGGGCAACTACCTGCACAATGACCAGGGCTAATACCAATAAAATGGTCAGTGCAAATGCCTCTGAACTCACTAACTGAAATAGCAAAAACAATGTCAGTGCAATAGCAGTGATTCTGATTATTATTTGAAATCTCAGATTTTTAGAGCCCATGTTTTTCCAGTCTGCGATAGAGTGATGCCCTGGTTAGGCCAAGTTCTTTGGCTGCCTTTGATATATTACCATTATGCTTATTTATAGCTTTTTGGATGACAGATTTTTCCACCGTTTCCAAATTGTAATTTTCGACATTGATGTCGTCGGCTTGTGGATTGTTTGTCAAAAAGAAAAAGTCTTCTGATGATAGGGTATTGCCGTCACTCATAATTACGGCCCTTTCTATAGCGTGTTGGAGTTCCCTTACATTTCCAGGCCAAGAGTATTTCTGTAATCGTTTTATTGTATTTAAAGAAAATGACTTAGTAGGTTTTCGATACTTTTTGCTATACATTTCCACAAAGTGGTCGGCTAGCAATTGAATGTCTTCCTGACGTTCGCGTAAGGGAGGAAGATGCAGTTCAACCGTATTAATCCGATAAAGCAAATCCTGCCGGAATTCATTGTTTTTAACCATGTCGTAAATTGGCATATTGGTAGCACAAACCAGCCGGATGTCTATTGATAATGGTTTGTTAGATCCAATTCTGGTAATTTGACGATTTTGAAGCGCTGTCAACAACTTTGATTGCAAGGGCAAACTTAGGTTTCCTATTTCATCAAGGAACAGGGATCCTGTATTTGCTGCTTCAAACCTTCCGGTACGATCTTCCTTTGCATCGGTAAATGAGCCTTTTTTATGTCCAAACAATTCACTTTCAAAAAGTGTTTCTGTAATCGCACCCATATCTACCCCAATGAAAACATTATCCTTTCGCAATGATTTTTGGTGTAGTGCTCTGGCAACAAGCTCTTTTCCTGTACCGTTTTCACCCAATATGAACACATTGGCATCTGTTTGGGCAACTTTGTCTATTACATCAAAGACTTTTTTTATCGCCACGCTTTCTCCAAGAATGTCTTTGAAAGGCTGGTTGCTGTCATCCTGAAGTTGCTTTTTTGCTTTTTTGAGCTTATCAACTTCATTATAAGATTTTTTTAATTTTATAGCTGCGGAAATGGTAGCCAAAAGTTTTTCGTTTTGCCATGGTTTAAGCACAAAATCAGTAGCGCCTTCCTTTAAAGCCCTTACCGCCATTTCTACATCTCCAAACGCCGTAATTAATATCACAACTGCATTGGGATCTCTTTCGGTAATCTGGCTCAGCCAATAGAATCCTTCCTTTCCGCTTGTGATGTCTTTACTGAAATTCATATCCAGCAATATGACATCGAATGAATAATTATTTAATAAAAAAGGAATCTTATTAGGATTCTTTTCTATAGTTACTTGATGAACATGCTTTTTAAGCAGCATTTTTGCGGCTAATAATACATCTTCGTCGTCATCTACGATTAATATATTTCCGATCTCTTTATCCACAGGGTATTAAATTTTTATTGCTTTTGTTCCAAATTGATGCCAAGATTTAAAGTAAGCTCTAAATCAACTATTTAGTGATTTCATAAATGAACAGTTTGCTTAAGTGAGCGATTCTGCTCATAAAACTGTATCAAAAACGAACACAATTTAGTTACTTTTTGTGATTATCAAAGGCTGGAAGTAGAAAGAATTTAATAAATTGAGATTTGGTAAATGAAAGTTGCATGAGAACAAGATTGTTAATAATCGTGCTATTTATAAATTGTTAATTTGTTTTTGAAAAACAAATACGTCCGATCTTCATAAACCAATGGAAATAAGCAATTCTCTTCATCAGGTAATTCTGTATATATGATTTCTTCTGAATAAAGATTATGTTTTACCAATACCTTTCCTTCAATAAAATAAATCATGTCATCCCAAAAATTGAAAAATGAGACACCTTGAATTTGATAGGTTTTAAGGTAATTTCCAAAATTATCAAATATCAGGATGCCATATTTTTTGGTGCTTACAAAAAGCTTATTTTGATATTCCTTGCAATGTAAAATTTCATAATTGTCAGGATCGAATATAAAATCCAAGGAGGTTCTGGTTTTAATCTGTTTTGAAAAAATATCATATTTTTTAAGGCTGAAATCAATTTGATCAATTACCCAAATATTGTTGTCGTAGGAGGGAGTTGCCATTTCAGCGAATCCAATTAAGTCTGTTGGAAAACTATAATCTTCATTCAAGGACAAATTTCGATTAATCAGCCGGTATTGTTGCAGATCCCGGTGAAAAGAAAATATCCTCAATCCCTGCCATGCTTCCAGAATGGTTGTAGTACTGGGGTTGGATGGGGAGAAGATAGCTCGCTCCTTCAGCAATGGACTGTATGATACGATATCACCATTGTAGGTCGAAAAATAAATATTTCCGGCCCGGTCAACTGATACCTCAGTCGGCTCTTCGATCTCTATTGACCCGATTAATTGAAGGTTTTGAGAAAATGATTCAATAAATACACATAACAGGATTAGGATTACAACTAAAGCCCTCATGATTTATCTTCAAATGTCTTTAACTTAAATGCTGTACCATCAAATTCTCCAAACGTGAAATTATTTATCCACTCGCCCAGGTTGTAATATTCGCTTTTGGTACCGATTTCTATATCCATTGGCATGTGCCTATGACCGAATACGTAGAAATCATGATGTTTTTCAGCGCCCTTCTTTTTGCAATATTGAATTAAAAATTCTTTTTCACCTAAAAATTCTTCATCGCCATCACCATTTTTACGCCGGCTTGATTTTGACCATCTACTCGCCAAACAGATGCCAATGTCAGGGTGAATCCATTTAAATAGCCACTGTGAAACTTTGCTTGTAAATATTTTTTTTATGATTTTATAAAACGTGTCTCCAGGGCCCAATCCGTCACCATGACCTAATAAAAAGGTTGATTTATTAATTTGGAGCTCAATTGGCTTTTTGTAAACTACCACCCCTAATTCGTCCTGTAAATATCCAAACATCCATAAATCATGATTGCCGGTGAAAAAATAAACCGGAATTCCTTTGTCTACTAAGTTAGCGATTTTCCCCATGAATCGAACAAAACCCTTTGGGATGACATGAGTATATTCAAACCAAAAATCAAAAATATCTCCGACTAAAAATATGGCTTGAGCGCTCATTTCAATGGCATCAAGCCATCGAATTATTTTTTTCTCCCGATCAATTTCATGCTGTCGTGAAAACGCAGAAAGCCCCAAATGAAAATCTGAGGCAAAGTAAATTTTTTTACTATTTTTTAGCTCAATATTTAAATCGGCCATGGATGGGTATAAAAAAAATAAGGCAGCCGATTCGCTGCCTTTTATTTTAATTTAATTATTTTTTATCTTCTTCAGGCTCAGCAGTTTTAGTCTCCTTTTTCGATTCTTTCAGAGCTTCTTTTTTCTCTTTTTTTAGGGCATCCTTTTTGGCCTCTGATTTCTTTTTGTCAGAAGCTTTTTTTTCTTCTCTTTTAGCTTCAAGGGTACCATTAGTAAACTCTTCATAGGTAGTAGGTCTTTCAAATGGACGTTTACCTATTAGCCTTTCTAAATCACTTTGAAATATAATTTCTTTTTCGAGCAGTTCTTTTGCAACAATTTCCAGTTCTTTTTTCTTTTCACTCAAAAGATCTATTGTCCTTTTATAGGCAGATTCGATAAGTTTTTTGACTTCCTGATCAATTATTTTTGCAGTATCTTCAGAATAAGGCTTTGTGAAACTGTATTCGGACTGTTTTGAATCGTAGAAAGAGATATTTCCGATCTTCTCATTCATTCCATAAACCGTTACAATATTATAGGCCATTTTGGTAATTCTTTCCAAATCACTTAAGGCGCCAGTAGAAATTTTTCCGAATATGATTTCTTCTGCAGCACGCCCACCCAATGTCATGGACATTTCATCCAAAAGCTGCTCTGTCTGATAAAGGAACTGCTCTTTTGGCAGATATTGAGCATAACCCAATGCAGCGGTCCCTCTCGGAACAATGCTCACTTTTACCAATGGATCAGCATGTTCCATGTACCATCCGGCTACTGCATGACCGGCTTCATGGTAGGCAACAATTTTTTTCTCTTCAGGAGAAATTATTTTACTTTTCTTCTCTAATCCGCCAATTACCCTGTCAATCGCATCGTGGAAATCATCCATCTCGATAGCTTTTTTATTTTTTCTAGCTCCTATGAGCGCAGCTTCATTGCAGACATTGGCGATTTCTGCTCCGGCAAATCCCGGAGTTTGAGCAGCAAGCTTCTTAGAATCAACCTCTTTAGAAAGTTTTAATGGCTTCATATGAACCTTAAAAATGGCGTCCCTTCCCACAATATCCGGTTTATCTATACTTATTTGTCTGTCAAACCTGCCTGGTCTGAGCAGTGCGGCATCCAACACATCAGGTCGGTTACTAGCTGCAAGAATGATAACTCCTGAATCCGTAGCAAATCCATCCATTTCTACCAGCAGGGAGTTTAGTGTATTTTCTCGCTCATCATTAGACCCCGGCATTTGCCCCCTTGCTCGTGAACGGCCAATTGCATCAATTTCATCTATAAATACGATACATGGAGCCTTTTCTTTTGCTTGTTTGAACAGATCCCTGACCCTTGCTGCCCCAACGCCAACAAACATTTCCACAAAATCTGAACCCGACAATGAGAAAAATGGAACTTCAGCTTCACCGGCAACAGCTTTGGCCAATAGGGTCTTCCCCGTACCTGGAGCCCCCACCAACAACGCTCCTTTTGGTATCTTTCCTCCAAGATTTGTAAACTTTGAAGGTTCCTTAAGGAAATCGACAATTTCCCTAACCTCTGCTTTTGCTTCTTCTAATCCGGCAACGTCAGAGAAACTGATTTTTACCTTATTATCAGCATCAAACAAGGCAGCTTTTGATTTTCCAATATTAAATATTTGTCCTCCTGGACCACCGGCCCCTGTCATTCGTTTCATGAGTACCCAGAAAACAATAAGAATAATAAAAAAGAATCCCCAGGTAGAAATCACGTTTGTTATGTCAGATCTTGTATCTATTTTATAACCAATTCGTTGATCTTCAGGAAGTTCAGCTATCAGGACAGCGAACTTTTCAAGAAAGTTTTCTGCAGTAACAATTTTTATTCTAAAATCGGGACTTGGACTGACACTAATTGAAGGTTTTTCAGGAATATTATATTCGCTACTTGCTATGCCTTCCTGGTTAAGGAAAACCTCAACAAGATCCTGATTTTTTATAACTAATATCTCTTTGACGTGACCTTTTCGGACCATTTCCTCAAACCTCCTTTCTGTGATATCTTCTATTCCAGAAGATTGATTGAAATAAAAGATCGAAAAAAACAAAATTACCATGGAGAGTATTAACCAGACCTGATAACTTGGCTTTTGAGGAGTCTTTGGAATAAAGTTCTTTTTCTTTTTTGGAATATCTGCCATTATATTTAATAACTATTAAAATTTCTAAGCTAACAATTTAAATTACCGAATGTTATTGATCTGCAATCCGGGAAATTTCGGCATCTCCCCACAATTCTTCAAGACCATAAAAAGATCTGACCTCATTTTTAAATATATGAACAACAACGTTGGCATAGTCTAACAAAATCCATTCCTTATTTTGAAAGCCCTCGCGGTGCCATGGCTTTTCTTCTGCTCCTTTTAGCGCTTCTATTTCTACTGATTCTGCAATAGATTCAACCTGGGTGTCCGATGCTCCGGTACATATTACAAAATAATCAGCAATTGCGTTCCCTATGTCTTTTAAATCGATAATAACAATGTCATTTCCTTTTTTTTCCTGAATTCCTTTTACTATATATTTGCTTAAATTTTCAGAGGAAACAGGCGCAGATTTTTTTATCATTCTGTTGAATTAAATTAAGTCGTAAAACTACAAAAATTACTTGCATAAATTATTTAAAAATATGGCATTTGTTGGCAAAAAGGCATTCTTTCTGCCAAGTTGTCACTCTACCAATGAAATAGCTTCTGTTTTGTTGACCGACAAACAACCGTTGAACGGTACTGTAATCTATACAGATTATCAAAGTATGGGTAAAGGACAACGGGGGAATTCCTGGGAATCGGAAGATGGAAAAAATATTCTGGCATCGATTATTCTTGATACAAAATTTCTGGAACCGACGGATTTTTTTGAACTCACTATAATAACCTCTCTGGCTATCCATGATTTTTTGGCTGAATATTTAAAAGAAGACATCAAAATAAAATGGCCGAATGATCTTATCTATGAGGATAAAAAAATAGGAGGGATACTCATTGAAAATTATATTAGGAAAAATGTAATCGAGTGGTGTATTGTTGGGGTTGGCCTAAATATAAATCAACTTGAATTTCAAGAAAAAAAGGCAATTTCTTTAGCTAATATTTGCGGGCAACAATTTGACAGAGAAGAGCTTACTAATCTTCTTTTACAAAAAATAGAAGAGAGGTATTTCCAACTTCAAAAAGGAAAAATCAATAAAATGAGAAAAGAATATTTATCAAATCTGTATTGGAAAGATGAAATTCATGTTTTTCAATCTGAAGGAACTTTTTTTAATGGAAGAATTATAGGAGTGGAAACTTCGGGAAAATTGAAGATGGAATTGGATGATGGAGAGCGGCTTTTTGATTTCAAGGAGGTTGTTTTTATTAAATAATAGAATAAATCCGGGTTTTTTATTTAATACGAATAAATTATCTTTGTGCGCATTTAAAAATATCATATCTAAAATATGTCGGAATTAAAGTATAAAGTTGCAGATATTGCCCTTGCTGCATGGGGAAGAAAAGAAATTGAATTGGCTGAGGCAGAAATGCCGGGCCTGATGTCGCTCAGAAAAGAGTATGCAGATTCTCAGCCATTTATTGGGGCTAGAATAGCAGGGTGCCTGCACATGACCATTCAAACCGCAGTTTTAATCGAAACTTTAAGCGCATTGGGAGCTGAAGTTTCATGGTCTTCATGCAATATTTTTTCTACTCAGGATCACGCAGCGGCTGCAATTGCTGAAACCGGAGTACCGGTATTTGCATGGAAAGGAGAAACAGATGAAGAATTTGACTGGTGTATCGAGCAGACACTTTTTGCTTTTGAAGGGGGAAAACCACTCAATTTGATTCTTGACGATGGAGGTGATTTGACAAATTTGGTTCTCGATCATCATCCTGAATTGCTTGGTGAGATAAAAGGTCTTTCAGAAGAAACCACAACGGGGGTACATCGATTGTATGAAAGAGTGAAAAATGGCACGCTGACTATTCCTGCGATCAATGTAAATGATTCCGTGACTAAATCTAAATTTGATAATAAATACGGATGTAGAGAATCATTGGTAGATGCGATAAGAAGAGCTACTGACCTCATGCTTGCAGGAAAAGTTGCCGTGGTTGCCGGATATGGTGATGTAGGAAAAGGATCTGCACAATCTTTACTGGGTTCAGGTGTTCGTGTGATCGTTACTGAAATTGATCCGATTTGTGCACTTCAGGCTGCAATGGATGGATTTGAAGTGAAAAAAATGGTTGATGCCATTCCTGAAGCCAACATTATTGTGACTGCCACAGGCAATAAAAACATTGTCGCAGGTGAGCAATTTAAGTTGATGAAAGATAAAACCATAGTTTGTAACATCGGTCATTTCGATAATGAAATTGATATGGCCTGGTTAAACGAGAATTACGGTGAAACGAAAGACCAAATTAAGCCACAAGTTGATCTGTATAATATCGATGGGAACGATATTATTGTTTTGGCTGAAGGCCGATTGGTGAATCTTGGTTGTGCAACCGGTCATCCATCTTTTGTGATGTCTAATTCCTTCACAAATCAAACGCTTGCACAGTTGGAACTTTGGTTGTATTCTGATAAATATGAGAATGAAGTATATACACTGCCTAAACATCTTGATGAAAAAGTTGCAAGACTTCATTTAGAGAAAGTTGGTGTGGTACTGGACGTCCTTTCTCAGGAGCAGGCAGATTATATTGGAGTTGACGTAAACGGGCCGTATAAGCCTGAATATTATCGTTACTAAAAATATTTTAATTCAAAGTAAAAAGCCTGGTCGTATTGATCGGGCTTTTTTTATATATAATACTGTACTTTTTACGATATTTGAGCTTTTAAAATTTTTAAATCTACGTACGCATGAGATTATCGAATGACCTGATACAAGATATAAATCGGCCTGATATCAATGACCACAAAAATTCATTTGATCAAATAAGTTCAAAGCTAAGTAAAAAAGGAATTGATACTCCGGATATCATAGAAAAGCTAAAAGCCTTTCAAATTGCAATCCCAAGTTGGGCCTTGGGCCAGGGCGGGACACGATTTGGCAGATTTTTAACAGGTGGCGAACCAAGAACTTTGGAAGAGAAAATTGAGGACATCGGATTGCTTCATGCATTAAATGGTTCCAGCGGTGCGGTCTCGTTGCATATACCCTGGGATATTCCTGAAAATGTCGATGCCATTAAAACCTTTGCTACCGACCTAAGCATTAAGTTTGATGCCGTCAATTCGAATACTTTTCAGGATCAGCCTGATCAGAAACTGAGTTATAAATACGGTTCTTTATCTCATACCGATCCAAACGTCCGAAAACAAGCTATAGACCACAATATTGAGGTGATCCGGCAAGGCGATGCTTTGGGCTCAAAAGCGCTTACGGTGTGGTTGGCGGATGGTTCCTGTTTTCCGGGTCAACAAAATTTCAAAAAAGCATTTCAACGAACATATGAATCTTTGGCTGAGATTTATGATGCCCTACCTGCAGATTGGAAAGTGTTGGTGGAATATAAGCCATTTGAACCGTCATTTTACTCCACCGTGATTAATGATTGGGGAGCCTCTTTTAATCTCGCAAACAAACTTGGAGATAAGGCCTTTACTTTAGTTGACTTGGGGCATCATTTGCCAAATGCGAATATTGAGCAAATTGTCGCACTACTTTTATTTGAAGGAAAGCTTGGCGGATTTCATTTCAATGATTCGAAATATGCTGATGATGATTTGACGGCTGGTAGCATAAAACCATATCAGTTGTTTTTAATATTCAACGAACTGGTTGAAGGCATGCATCATATGGATAAAAAATTCGATTTGGCATGGATGATCGATGCAAGTCATAACTTGAAGGATCCGCTTGAGGATTTGCTGCAATCTGTTGAGGCAATAAAAATGGCCTATGTGCAATCATTGATTATCGACCGGAAAAAGCTTTGGGAATGCCAGGAATCGAATGATGTGGTAATGGCTCAGGAGATCATACAGGACGCTTTCCGAACTGATGTAAGACCATTATTGGCAGAAGCGCGACTTCAAACCAATGCTGCTATTGATCCTATTTCTGCATTCAGAAAAATCGATGTCAGAAAATCTTTAATCCGGGAACGTGGCATGAAGAGTGTATCTTCCGGATTGTAAAACTGAAAATTACTCTTGTCACCAATAAATAATTTGCTAAGTTTGCAGTTCAATTCAGGAAAAGTTGAATGATTTTATAAACCATATCGAACCTAAGGCGCTTCATTTTAATAGATGGAGCAATAAATCTTATGCGATTTTCAATTCGATTGGGAAGGTGGTTCATATTGGCTTTCTTTCTACCATCATTCAGAAGTTGATCACTGTAAAGTCCTTGATATCTAATGGATTACTTGGCATCTTTTATGATATAATAGAAAATGACGGGTATGATGAGGACGCAATAATTCAGCTAGAAATAGCTGGATTGTCAGACCTTTTTCCTGATTTTAATGCAACATCAATCTCAATTTCCAGTGACCGTTCTGACCTGGAATACATAAACATTATTTGTAAAAAAAGAATTAATAAGGCCCTAAGAGGGCCTTTTTTATTTTATGGAATTTACACTTCTGATACAGAAATGTACAATCCTTTTCACTCAATTATTTAAACTAAATTTTACAATTTATAATGAAGCGATTTTATTTACTTGTCATCTTACTTTTATCCAGTTCAATTTTTGCCTTTTCACAAACTGATACGACTATTGTTATGTCAGAGCTGGTTGTTAATGGAAATAGGACTTCAACACCCTTTTCTGAGGCTTCACGAAATATTCAGATTATTACTAAAAAAGATATCAAGCGAAAACCCATTCAAAGTATTCCTGAAATTTTGACTTATGCTCCAGGAGTGGATATCCGGCAGCGTGGCCCAATGGGAGTACAGAGTGATATTGGAATTCGTGGGGGAACCTTTGAGCAAACACTGATTTTGCTCAATGGCATAAAACTTACCGATCCTCAAACGGGGCATCATGTGATGAACATTCCAATTCCTTTTGATCACATTCAGCAGATCGAAGTATTGAAAGGCCCCGGAGCTCGAATTTATGGTCAGAATGCTTTTGCCGGAGCGGTGAATTTTATAACAAAAGTTCCGGAAGAAAGAAATATTGGCCTGCGAACATACGGAGGAAGTTTTGGGAGTTATGGAGGAAATCTATCGCTTTCATTACCAATGGGAAATTACATGCAATACGTTTCGTTATCCAGAGATGCATCTGATGGCTACAGACATAACACGGATTATGGAATAAATAATGTATTTTATCAATCAGGTTTCCCAACGAAAACGGGAAATTATGAATTTATTTTTGGATTGACGGACAGAAAATTTGGAGCCAATGGCTTTTATGCCGGTCCGGATTTTACAGAGCAATACGAAGAAGTTCGCACGAGTACCACAAGCATTTCTTATGAATCTGATATTGCTAACTTAACAATTAAGCCCAGGATTTATTGGCGGTGGAATAAAGATAAATACCTTTTTATCCGGGATAATCCTGGGGTTTATCAGAATTTGCATAAGACAAACACCATAGGCGCTGAAATAAATTCTTCCTATCAAAGCGATTTGGGAAGTACCGGTTTTGGAATCGAGTATCGAAAAGAAAATATTCAAGGTGATTGGTTACGTGGAGGCTCAGAATCAAAAAGCAATCTTGATGGATTTGAACGAGAGAATTTCGGGGTGTATGCGGATCATAAATTTAGGTTTGGTGGGAAGTTTGATATGACGCCGGGCATTTACTTGAATTGGTATTCTGATTTCGGCTGGAACGCTTTCCCCGGTATTGACTTAGGGTATAAGGTTAATAATGAAATCAGGATTTATGGAAATGTTGGTAAATCTTATCGTGTTCCTACATTCTATGATCAATATTATAGCAGTCCAAGAGAACAGGGAAATCCGGATTTACAGCCTGAAGAAGCCGTCACCTATGAAGTCGGTTTAAGATATTTTGAGAACGGAATATCTTTAGAAGGAAATTATTTTGTGAGAGATGCCAGTCAATTGATCGATTGGGTTTTAAATCCTGAAGATACACTCTATCGTGCGCGTAACTTTCAGAATGTGACAACTCATGGGTTGGAATTGGCAATGAGTTTTAATTTTAATGAGTTGATTCATTCTGGTTTTTGGCTTTCTAATGTTGATTTAAGCTATAATTATCTCGATCAGAATTTGGATGAACTTGAAAATATACAATCCCGATATGCCCTGGAACATGTCAGGAATCAGCTAGTGTTGGGAATAGACCATAAAATAGTCGGAAAGTTGCAAAATAGCTTCAAGGCAAGATACGTTGATCGGATCGAGCAAGAAGCATACATCTTGCTTGATGACCGAATTTATTATGAACATAGCGAGAAATTCACAGCCTTTTTGGAAGTCGTAAACCTGAGGGATCAAAAATATACCGAAGTGATGACTCAAATGCCAGGAAGGTGGTTTAGAGCAGGCATTACCCTGAATGCTGGATTTTAAAATCACAATACCATTTTGTCATATACTGGATTGCAGAAAGGCAATTTTTTAATATTCCCACATCTCACAACAATATGAGTTGTGGTTTGTTATTAGGATAATCTTCTCCATTTGGTATTTTTTAACATCCCCGGTATAGGAGAAGAAGTGTTTAAATCGTTGTATTTTTTCCATATAACATGAATTAATGTATTATAAACCACCATTGTCGATTCAATTATTGGTAAGCGCTTTTTTCATCATGCTTTTAAGTGTTCCGATTTTATTAGGACTTAAATCAAAACCAGCTGAAAAAGTACAAACTAATGTGCAAACCAAAAATGCTGCGATTGATTTATTTGGTTTTTATCTGGAGGAGGTAAATGATGAGATCGGTGTGGATTTTGTCCATCAATCGCCAACACTGGATGCGAAACTCGATCATATTTTGCCTCAGATTGCTTCTGTTGGCGCATCAGTTTCAGTGTGTGATTTTAACAAGGATGGATGGAATGATTTTTACCTGACGACCAGCAAACGTGGTGCGCATAATGCCTTGTATAAAAATCTTACGGATGGGACTTTCGAAAATGTTGCGGATGAGCTTGGTGTTGGAAATATAAATTTGGCTGGGACAGGAGTGTCGATGGGCTCCGTTTGGGCCGATGTCAATAATGATGGATTTGAAGATTTATTTGTTTATAAATGGGGTAAACCTGAATTGTTTTTGAATTATAATGGACAAGAGTTTGAAAATATTAGTTCAGATGCCGGCTTGCCTGATTGGATAAATTCCAATGCCGCCATCTGGTTCGATTACAATAATGACGGAAATATTGACCTGATGATTGGAGGGTATTATAAGGCACAGATTGATCTTTGGAATCTTGAAAATTCCTTGATAATGCCGGAAAGCTTTGAATATGCAAACAACGGTGGCAGAAATTATTTGATGGAGAATAAGGGAGATGGGACGTTCAGGGATGTAACATTTGAAAAAGGATTCACAAGTACCCGATGGACATTGGCCCTTGGCGCCATGGATATAGATAAAAATGGATACATGGATCTTTTTATAGCTAATGATTATAGTGTTGATGAGTTGTATCTGAATCTTGACGGCAGCAAATTCATAGAAATTGGCAAAGAATCTAAGATAGGATATGCCCCGAAAAGCGGGATGAACGTATCTATGGCTGATGTGAAAAATGATGGTAATTTCAGTATTTATGTTTCGAATATCACCGAAATGGGAATTCTCCTGCAAGGAAACAATTTTTGGCAGCGAGACGAAAGCGCAGATCAAATAGCATATAATAATAAAGCAGGAGCAATGGGCGTGGAGCTTGGAGGTTGGAGTTACGGCTCCCAGTTTGGCGATCTGAATAATGACGGATTTCAAGACCTTTACTTGGCTAATGGCTTTATTTCGGCAACAAAAAACAATTCATATTGGTATGATTATTCGAAGATCACCGGAGGAAACAAAACCATCATATCGGATGCAAGAAATTGGCCGGCGATGGAAGGCAGAAGTCAGTCGGGATATCAATCAAATAAAATATGGATGAATGGCAAAGAAGGAATTTTTGCCGATGTATCGGAATATGTATCTGAGATGCCCTCCTATGATAGCAGGGCAGTCGCAATGGCAGATCTTTGGAATCGTGGAGTGTTGGACGTGATTGTAGCAAATCAGAATAATAAAGTGGTTGTTTTAAAAAACCATATTCAGGAAGGAAACAATTGGATTGGCGTGAATCTGCAAGGAACCTTAAGTAATACCAGTGCAATTGGAGCCAAGGTGACTTTGGTATGGGATAATCATTCTCAATCCCAGTTGGTTTCAGGAGGTATCGGTTTTAGCGCTCAAAATCAACGGGCTATCCATTTTGGCATAGGCAAAAGCACGGCAATTAAAAAATTGATCATTAATTGGCCATCAGGTCACGAGCAAGTAATTGAATCATTGGAAGTTAACAAAATCCATAATATCAAGGAGGAGAATGAAATCAGTTGATACGGCAATAAAATCAAAGAATTTGACATTTTTTAAAGCGATAGGAGGGTTTCTGTCAAAATATATGGCCCCTATATTTATTTCATTGATTTTGCTGGTAGGGCATCTTTCATTTGGGATATTGGAAGGATATGAAACAGTAATGATTGCCATCGGAACCAGCATCATAGTAGATTTGGGGGTAGGAAGGTTGTACACGGGCAAATGGAAAAACCTTTCCAGCGCTTACATTTCCGGGATTAGTGTGAGCATATTGATCCGATCGACTTTTTACTGGCCTTATGCTTTGACCGCAGCCATTACAATATTATCCAAATACGTAATACGATATAAGGGCAGGCATATATGGAATCCATCTAATTTTGGCATTTCATGGATGCTGTTTACGGCGCCACTATATGTTGCGGGTTTGAGTGTTCAATGGGGAAATAACCTGGTGGTGATGGCTGTGATCTGGATGCTTGGCATGGTCATCGTATATCGCGCCAAAAAATTTCATGTTACCATCACGTATGTAATCAGTTTTATGGTTTTTGCTTTTATCAGAAGTATGATTACGCAAGATCCATTCCTTGCTGAGGTGGCGCCATTAACAGGCCCGATGTATCAGTTGTTTATATTTTTTATGATCACAGATCCGCCGACAAATGTACGAAGCAAAAAAGGTCAGATGTTGGTGGTCTTTATCGTGGCTTTGGTGGAGTTTATTTTAAGATTAAATCAATTTATATATGCGCCATTTTATGCCTTGACGATTGTAGGACCGGTGGCAAAATTTATTGATTTGCGGTTGGCGGCGAGAGCGGGTAAATAGTGTCTGAACGGAAATACATCAACATTAAAAATGTCTGTTATTGCGATCTTTCCAACTATTTCTAACCTGTCTGAGGCATGCAGGTCGATTGATGCTTAGGCGTCGCCTTCGCGTAGCCGCTATGGCAGAGCAAGGCATCAACTCATAGAAAGAAAATGAAAATCTCATCAATAATTGTTCATTTTATAAAAGAAGGGCTGTTTTCTTAGAGACACTACATAATATCCTTGTCAAAAAAAGTTTAAATAACCTGGGTTATTTGAAGGGATTTTCGAGCCTAATTTATCAACGGCTTTTCGATGCCAATATTCCATTTCAGATACCATGTTTAGGTTTTCATACAACACACTTAAATTATACGCTGCCCGTCCTTCAATTTTAGGATCAGTACTTTTTGTGAGGTTCATTAATTCTTCCTCAACCCTTAGCCAATCTTGATTATTATATGCTTTAAATGCATTGCTAAATTTATTGGTGTTGTAGAATTGCCGTAACTCCGAAAAAGTTAAGGGATATAATTTTTGAATAAATTTCCTTCCCAATTCATCTGAGATCAACATGGTGTTTTTATCCGTCTTTCCCATCGAGGGGCCTATTGCAAAAAAATCGCTAAATACAGCACGTTTTTTATGAAGTATTCTTAATTCGTCTTGAATTTTTTCAATTACCTTGCCTTCGTCCGTATAGATGGTGATGTAGGTATTGAGCGCCAGATCATAATAGACGGTTTTGCTTTTTGATCCATCATCATCCTCAAAAACCTCTACCTCTTTATCAAAAAACAGATCATAGTTGTCAAGGGTGAGCAAATAGTTTTGATCGTATTCAAGACAAAGTTGCCGGGCAAGCTCCAAAGATAAATTAAATGCCGGTTCATGGGCAGAGTGACTGGGCATCACGGTATCAGGAAGTGTTAAATGGTAATGTCTGGAAGTGTCAAAACCTGCTTTTAAGCCACCAATAAAACTTTCAAGGCCTTTTTCATAAACCTCGATCTTGTTTTTATTAGTATAATCAAGATCATCAGGTTCGAAGCGATTAACAAAAAGAAATTCAGCATTTTCCTCAGGCAATAATATTTCAGGAGGCAGCGTCTTTTGCACTGGGACATATGTCATACAGGAGCTGTAAATGGCAATAATGATGATGAAAAAGATATGTGTAAAAGTAGCTTTCATTTTGGTGTTTATTTGAGATAATCTTCACTCAGTTTCATAAATAAAAAGCTATTACCGCCAAATTCGGTTGATTTTTCAGGATTTCAATTTTTCAAGACACTCTAAAGGTTTAAAGTTCTTCAATATTTTTTTGATTTTTAGCGGTACTCCTAAATCCAATTCC
>SDBV01001574.1_pt1 | contig 34363 bp, 23 predicted proteins | sample 2277081 | NCBI WGS metagenome assembly SDBV01 (sample SAMN10402039, study PRJNA504765) | marine sediment metagenome | isolation source: marine sediment core GS10_PC15, 223 cmbsf | place: Arctic Ocean: Southern Knipovich Ridge | collected 2010 | reverse complement strand
CTCGGATAGGAAAAAAGTCAAGATTACCGACGTGAAAGTTATGTATATTGCCAGAGGTATAGGTTGGCCGATGGTAAAAATTGAAACGGACGCCGGTATTTCTGGTATTGGAGAAGCAGCTCGTGCGTTCGGCGTCAAAGAGATCATACTCAAACAACTCAGAGAATATCTTCTCGGAGAAGATCCTCTCGATATTGACCGGCTCTATACAAAAATGATTGCAGGGACTGCGTCTAGCGGCGAGACGAGCGGCGTTAAGCTCTATGCCATAAGCGGTGTTGAAATTGCCCTGTGGGATCTTGCAGGAAAGCTACTCGATGCGCCTGTCTATACTCTGTTAGGGGGCAAGTTCAGGGACAGTGTTCCAGCCTATCGAACGACCGGCCCTGGAAATATGCTCGATCCGGCTTCGTGTCGCGAATTTGCCGATCGGCTAAAGAGCGATCCCTATGGCCTTACCGCGGTTAAGTCGGATTGGCCGAGAAGGCAGCATATCAACGAAACTGAGTATCCTCGAAAATTGGGATGGGGCCCATTCAAGGCAACAACCAGGCCCGTGAGTCGGCGGTTCGCGCGAAAGGATATCGCCCGGGCGGCAAAAGGGTACGAAAACATGCGTGTCGCACTGGGTGACGACATCGAGATTGCGGTCCACTGCCATTGGGAATTTGACTGGATCGATGCCCTGGAACTCGCCCGTGCGGTTGCTCCTATGAAACCGATGTGGCTTGAGGATCCGATGCCACCGGATTATTCCGAGACGTGGGTGAGATTGACGGAGGCGTCACCGGTGCCTATTAATATGGGCGAAAACATCTGCACTCGCTATGGATTCAAACCGTTTGTCATTAACCAAGGATGCCATATCATTAATCCGGACTTCTTGAGAGCAGGCGGACTGTTGGAATCGAAGAAGATCGCGGACCTGGCCGAGATCTTCTACATACCCACCACAGCGCATTGCGTGTCAAGCCCCGTGGGCTTTCTGGCATCTGCCCACGCGGCTGCCTCCATTCGTAACTTTATGATTCACGAGTTGAACGGCGGGGGGGAGCGATGGGAGAAGTTCGTCATCTATGACCGTCCGATTCTGAAAGATGGCTGTTTCCAGATTTCCGACAGGCCCGGATTCGGTGTTGAACTGAACGAGGACGAAGCCCGAAAGTCTCTTGCAGACGGTGAAGAGTGGTGGGGATAGTGGCTCGCAACCAGAATTTCTGAGGGGAGTTCGGGGCAAGGGTATCCTGACGTAGATCGAATCCTCGCATCCGGGGCGAAAGTTGTTGACATAATCCTATTCTACTTTTAACATTTACTCTGTCTGCCTAGAAATACTTTGGAGGAGTATCATCCGAATTTCCAGCAGAAAGGAAGGACAAGATGAGCAGAAAAGGATTTACCTTAATCGAGTTGCTTGTCGTCATCGCCATCATCGGCATCCTGGCGGCGATTCTGCTACCGGCGCTGGCACGCGCGCGGGAGGCCGCCCGGCGTACCAGTTGCGCGAACAACCTCAAACAGTGGGGAATCATCTACAAGATGTACGCGAACGAGAACAAGGGCAAATTCCCGAGGCTGTTCAATAAATGCACCGAGATAAACTGGGGGAACAATAGGATCGCTTCCGGACGCCAGGAGTGCGACTCTAAGAACGATTTGTGCCATGTCTGGTTGTTCTGGGGGCCTGATTCCCCGGCTGTGTATCCCAATTACGCGACCGATATCAACCTCTGGCAGTGTCCCTCCGATTTTAATGACTGGATTTCTGTTACGAAAACGCCGGAAGTGTTCCACTGCAACAGCGATCTGAGTCAGGGGGTATGTCCCTGCCGGCTCGCCTTTTACTCGTACATGTATATTGGCTGGGCCGTCACGCATGATATGATGGTGAATCCCGGGTGGTCGGGAGACGAGGAGGATTGCGGATACGTTAGCGGCTGCCTGGACGAGGGTATCATGGATGCGATTGATGCTGGTATGATTTGGCCAGGCACCCACGGCGCTTGGAATTTTTCCAACGCAGACCGGAACCACAGTTACACTAACCATGTCACTAACGAAGACATGACCCTGCTTCGGCTGCAGGAAGGTATGGAACGGTTCATGATCAAGGACATCAACAACCCGGCGGCAAGCAGCGCGGGGCAAAGTGAAATACCCGTCATGTGGGACATGGTATATAGCTTTCAGCAGATAGATGAATTCAACCACCTCCCCGGAGGCGGCAACGTGCTCTATATGGACGGGCACGTTCTATTCCAAACGTATCCGAGCAAGTTCCCGTTCACAAGAGTTTCGTTAGGCCCGGGCGAGTACCGCTTCCCGTTCCATTGGTTTTGATGTTCGGCTGCGGCGGCGCACGCCACGCGACGTGTGCCGCAGCGGCCCATCCGGTTTGAGAACGGAGGCTGCGAACGGGATCCTCCGCAAGCTTTTTCACTCAGCCGTCAACGATGAAGAACCGCAGATGAACTACAAACATCTTCATTGCTGAGATGAGACCCGATTCCGCACTATTGGCCGCGGGAAGTCAACGACGAGCTGCTTCCTGCGCAGCTACCCGTCCGTAAACCAGCCTATCCCATGGGCTATGGCAAGTCGCTTGAGGGGGAGCGCCAAGTTTCATATACGAGAATTCATACAAAGTGTAAGTAAAGAAGAAGAAACCGAAGGCTGACGCGCTTCATTCAAGGCGCTCAACCAACGGAGCAGGTGCTGTCATGCTAATACTCCCCGACCCTCACATAATTATTTGCCGTAATAATGGATTCGGTTTGTTACATACTAAAAAGGAGAGGACACATGTCTAAACCAAAGAGAACCATTGCCATGCTGAGTTTCATTATTGTCGCAGCTATGTCCTATTCTGAGACGATTTTTTCTGTGGAAGCCTTCAAGTCCACGATTCTGGATGTTAATTACCGTGATCTTGTCTCGCGTGCCGACTTGACTTATGAAACACCGGTTGCTCGCAGCGAGGAAGGTTTGCCAATAGGCAATGGCACCATGGGCAGTTTGGTATGGACTTCGCCAAAACAACTCAAGTTTCAGATCAATAGAGTAGATGTTTATGCAAATAACTCTGCCTCTCGTAGTTTTAACCAATGTAACCGCGATTATGGTTATGCATGTGGATTTGTGGATATCGATTTTGTTGATTTTGGTGAGGAGGTATTTCCAGAGGAACGCACAATACAGCATCTTTCCGTTTACGATGGGCTGGTGACAGTGGACGGGAAAGATATCACTGCCGAGGTGCTTGCCTGGCACGAAAGAGACGTTATGGCGATTCGGGTCACGGATAATCGTGATCAACCTACTCCCATTAGTGTCAATTTGAGAACGCTTCGGCTGCCAATAGTGCAAACGAAAAATCATTTTGCTGTTTCTAAATTACATATTCGAGATGGCAGAATTATCCTGACCCAGGAATTCATGGAAGGTGAGGACTACGGATTTGCTGGTGGCGCTGATTCGTCTGCTCATCAATTAACAGATTTTGAAACACTTGATTACTACTGTAGTTCAGCGATAGCCATTGGTATTGTTGGGCGGAATGTCCAGCCAAAAATGGCCAATGAGACTGAGGTTCGGTTGACCGCCGAGGCGGGTAAGGGTTCATTTACGGTTCTAATAGCCAGTGCGGCAACTTTTGATAGTAAAGAAGATCTTATTTCTTCTGCTCTCAAACAACTTGAAGCAGCCGCTGCCAAAGGATCTGACGAACTCTTTGAAGCGAATAAAGAGTGGTGGCACGATTACTGGGCCCAGTCCTTCGTTCATTTGCACAGTGCTGATGGTGTAGCTGATTATATCGAAGAAAATTATACCTACTTTTTGTACGTGATGACGTCCAGTTCGCGTGGGAAGTATCCGCCCAATTTCGGTGGGATGATATGGAGCACGGGAGGCGACCTCCGCTCTTATGGAGTTCAACAATGGTGGAATAATTTAAGTTTTTATTACAACAATGCCCTGCTTGTGGCGAACAAGATTGAGCTGATGGAACCGATGTTCAATATGTATTCTGGGATGTACGATGCCTGCGCGCTTGCCGCCCGCCAGCAATGGGGCAGCGAGGGTGTATATATTCCTGAGACCACATGGTTTGATGGACTGGCGAAAATGCCCGATGACATTGCCGCGGAGATGAGAGATCTCTATCTATTAAGGAAACCGTGGGAGGATAGGTCGAAGAAATTCCGGGATTTTGCAGAAACTAAGCATCCACATAATAGCCGATGGGAGTGGATTGATGAATCCGGCCGATGGATTGAAGGCCACTGGACGGTGTCTGAGTGGCCTTGGCTTCATCAATATCCGCAGATCACAGGCCGATGGATTGACGGCCACTGGACCGCGCCTGACTGGGGGTATGGTCCTTTTGGTTATGTAAACCATATGTTCTCAACCACTGCACATATTGCTCATTTCTATTGGCTGCGCTATGAATATACTCTTGATGAAAAGTTTCTGCGGGAAAAAGCTTATCCGATTATCAGAGGAGCGGTTGAGTTTTATCGTAATTTCCCAAACTTGCAAAAAGAGGCGGACGGCAAGTATCACATCTACCACACCAACGACTTTGAGGCAATATGGGGTGGGACGGACACCGGCGAAGATCTTTCCGCAATGCGAGGGATGGCACCTTTGGCCATCCGGGCTTCGGAGATATTGAATGTAGATGCAGAAATGCGTCCGGTTTGGCAAGAGTTTTTGGATAATCTTGCGCCCCTGGCGACAAATGACCACCCGGATGCCCCGGTACCCAGAAAAGCCAATGAGCCGATCCTTTGGATCAATGGATTGAACCCTGCGGTGAAACCAGAGCCGCGCCTAAGCATGATTCCGATTAATTATTACGATTTGTGCACTTTGGAAACCAAAGATGAGGATATGCTACAGATTGCGAAGGACACGTATGAATTCAGTTTTCCAAATGAGCGGCATTCGATTGCTGGTGGATTGAAGAGGGGAGCAAGTTCTGATCGTCCCGTACGGGTGGGTTCACTATCCAGGATATCTGTAATAGCGGCCATTATGGGACGTGCAGAGGACGTAAAGTTGGCGCTTACCAAACAGATTCGACCTGAGGGACGAAGGGCTCCTTTACCCAATCGGATGTCACTGGCTGAGGGCTTTCAGGCGATCGGTGTTGAGCGCTTGGGCATTGTGACAGAAGCATTGGTTTTATCGTTGTGTCAGGGTGTACCTTCCGGGCCTGGCAAGGAGAATGTTATCCATGTTTTTCCAGCCTGGACAAAGGAGTGGGACGCAGAATTTACGCTTTTGGCCCGTGGAGGATTCTTGGTGACTTCATCGATGCAGAAGGGGGAAATAGAATTTGTGGAAGTAAAGTCGCAGCTTGGAGGCCAATGCAGGCTTCGGAATCCCTGGAGTGAGACTGAAGTGACGGTTTACCGTAACGGCGAGAGATGGAAGGATATAGAAGGATCGACACTCAAGATTGAAACGAATGAAGGCGAAGAATTTATTTTTGTGAGGATCGGTTCAACGCCGGAGCAATTCAAGCGGTCTATTTTGGCGAAGACTCAGTAGGCAGTTTTATTTCAAAACAGTAATACAACAAATTTGTTTTTGATAACTCGTTGGGACATATCCATTGATGACTGCAATGTAAATGGAACGGAAGATGACTTCCGAACGAAGGCGGCTCAGCGGGAGCTTCGCCCTCCCGTGGTTGACCGAATGAGTGGAATGGGAGGGCGAGAGCTTGCCCTGAGCTTGCCGAAGGGCTCCTGCCGAGCCGCAATTGGGTGTTCCCTCTTCTTTGCAGTCTTCACTAAAACGAAGATATTTGAATTTGAATCTGGCGGTTCTGGAAGCTCAAAGAATTAAGGGGAATCTATCATGAAACATTTCAAGAGTTCTTGCATAACGGCGATTGTTACCTTTGCATTTTTGCTTTGTTCACTTGTCCCAACAGCCATTGCTGAAAACACTCCCATGCAAAGAAATATATTCGCAGAAGAGGGTTTTGCCCACATCGTTGGGCCTAATCCAGCGATAATGACAGCCGACAAGGACGCATGGGACGATTGGAATATAGAGTCAGCTGATATCATTAAGTACAGGCACACTTACTACTGGTATTATCATGGAAGAGGAGTAAAAGAAAGAGAGAAAATCCAAAACTCATACAAGACAGGGGAAAGGGAGCATCCGATGGGGTATCGAATAGGAGTGGCGACCGCCCCAAGCCCTCTTGGACCTTGGACAAAGTACGAGAATAACCCGATTCTGGATTACGGACCTTTGGACACTTGGGACGGTCGGGGCAATGCCTGTGCCACTGTCCTTAAGGCAATAGATTCGGGCGATCCTGATTCGGAGAAATTTTACATGTGGTACAACAATACTGGAGGGGGAAGAAGGGGTATTGGTCTAGCTACAGCTCCACATCCGTTAGGTCCTTGGAAGAGGTATGAAGGCAACCCTATCATCGAATGGCCTGCCGGCTGGTTATGCAGTGTTATGGAAGTAAACGGCAAACTTCACATGTACCATGGTGGTGATGGGGTGAAGTTTTCATTAGCAACAGCAGACAAACCTGAAGGCCCCTGGACATTGTATGAACACAATCCTCTTGTTACTCGAGGCGATTGGGGTACTTGGGATGATGGGGGTCATTCTGAGGGGAAGGTATTATATCGTGAGGGAGTTTTCCACTTCTTCTATGGTGGCAGTCATTCACCTCCACCTGGATCTCCCGGCACATCAAGAAGCCTTGAGAGTATCGGCTACGCGTATAGCTTTGACGGATACAAATTCACAAAATACGCTGCCAACCCAGTTGTGCTTTGGGAGAGAACTCCGGATACTTCAGGCTATGGTGAGGTGCAAGCACTTTTCGAACCACCCTTTATTTATCTCTATCACACAATAAGGTATATATCCCGCGACCTTTGGACCGCCCCTAGAGGAGAAGACCTTGGAATTCAAGTTCTTTCCACTAATCCACACTTCCGATTATCGATGCCGATCCTGAACATAAGTTTGTTAGATCCAGAGAAGCAAAGTTCGTTGGACAACTGCTGCCCTGTAAGCTTACAGACAGCTTCCGATATTGCACTCACCATTGAGGGCAACTATAATGCCGAAGCCAAAGCTGGACTCCGGCTTCATGTAATCTCAAGCTATGACGGAATCAACTACAACAATATGGACCTGTACAGCTTCGATGTCGGTCTAAGACCGGGCCAGACAATAAATAAGACTTTCGAGCTAACACCAAAAGCCCAGTTTATAAAGGTCATCGTCGAGAACCTGGACAAATCACACCCTGTTGAGTCATTGACAGTCACGGCAACCTTAGGGAACTGAGTCCGGCTGCACATTGAGACTCTGCAAGTGGAGCTCAGACGATTCAAGGGGCAGAAAAGCTCAGAGGATTGTTGTGATGATCTTGACGACTGTCCGGTTGATTTGCTTGCCCAATTTGGTCAGGAAAGCTTGTGAATGAAAGAAGCGGCTTATAGCTTTTATTATGGAGTGACTATCATGAAGGGTTGCAGGTTAGCAAGTGTTGTTATTGTATTTTTTCTGCTGAGTTTATCTGGTGTGGTGCAGGCCGAAGAGATCAGCTGGTATGCATCGGGCAAAAGCGGGGTGGTCGCATCGACGGGAAGGGATGCGGTCCCTGCAGGCGTAGGTATTCTTGAGCAAGGCGGTAACGCTGCTGACGCTGCGTCTGCCATGCTGTTGGCGCTGAGCATAACCGAATACGGTGTTTTTACTATCGGCGCCGAGGTGCCGCTGATTATCTACGATGCAGAAAAAGAGGAAGTAAAGGTTTTGAGCGGGCAGGGGGCAGCGCCGCTTGACCCGAATGCTATGGCCTGGTATTACGAAAATGGAATCCCATCCAGCGGCAGCATAAAGGCGTCACCCGTCCCCGGTGCAATGGGACTATGTATAGACCTTGTCAAACTCTATGGGACTATGAGGTTCGAGGAAGTGGTGGCGCCAACGCTGGAGATGCTCGACGACGGTGATGAGGAATGGCAGAACAATCTGGCGGTGACATTTCGTAAATTGATAGAGACGGAAAGGAATGCCGAAGGCAGCAGGGAAGAAAAACTTCAGGCAGCTCGGGACCGATTTTATAAGGGAGATATTGCTGATGCGCTGGAGGCGTTTTATATCAGGGAAGGTGGATTCTTAAGAAAAGAAGACCTGGCTGCTCACGTAACACACATAGAGGACGCGGTCAAAGTGGAATACCGCGGTTATACGGTATACAAGTGCGGAACCTGGACGCAGGGTCCGTATCTTTGCCAGACGCTAAAGCTTTTGGAGGGATTTGATTTAAAAAAGATGGGCAGGTCGTCGGCTGATTATTTCCATGTGCTGACCGAAGCGCTGAAACTTGCTTTGGCTGACAGGGATGAATACTACGGGGACCCGCTTTTTGCCGATGTGCCGATGGAAGCATTGCTTAGCGAGCGTTACAACGAGCTTCGCCGGCCTTTGATTGATATGAGTAAGGCATCTACTGAGGTTCGCCCCGGCGACCCGATTAATATGAAGCCGTTGAAGGGGCCTGGGCAATATCGGCCGGGGCCTGGCGGCACGACCACTTGTGTTGTTGCGGACCGTTGGGGAAATATGATATCAGCGACACCCAGCGGCAACTCGCCCTACACGGTGTGTGAAGAGTTGGGGATAGCTCACGGGAACAGGCTGCGCAGTCTGAATACGGCGCCGGGACATCCTAACTGCATGGCGCCCGGCAAGCGGCCGCGCATCACCTTGACGCCCACGTTAGTTCTTAAGGACGGAAAACCGGTTGCCGCAATCAGTGTGGCTGGTGGCGACTTTCAGGACCAGACGGCGCTGGTTATTCTGCTTAATATGATTGAGTTTGGTATGCTGCCGAAAGACGCACTGCAGCCGCCTCGGCTATACTCGTCACATCATCAGAACTCCTTCGACCCCAATCCCGACCGAGAAGAAGCGATGGGCGGTTTGGCACGTTTGTTGATAGATAAAGAGGCGGGTAACGATGTCATAGAGGAGCTGGAGAAACGTGGGCACAGGGTAAGGTTATCTTCAGAGCCGGTTGGATACCCGGTTATGCTTTATGTCGAGCCTGAGAGCGGTATGATGTACGCTGCGGGTGACCCAGGGACCGGTGCTGGAGCCGGTGCTGTTGAGAACACTACACGTTAATTGATTTCAAAATGTTCTTGAGGAGGTTTAGTATGAACTGTAATTGTGCAAAACGAATATCTTGGTCGAAATGCTCGATTAGCGGGCTTCTTTTGGTCATGCTAATGATGCCTGCGATGCTCTATATCTCAACCGGCGCCTCGGCTCAGGAACCTGGCACAGATACAGTGGTTCGAATTGATCCTATGACTGTCACTCGATTGTATGGACAGACAGCAACCAAGGAAGGAGCCGCGGCTTCGCTTAATCAGTTGCCTGAGAACATGGTTATTAGATGGGTGGGTCGGGGCAGCATTAGCTGGCAGGTTGATGTGCGTCAGGCTGGCGACTATGAGGTTGCGTTGTGTTATGCGGCTTTGACTAGTGGCGCTCAGTTAGAGGCTATCTCGAGGGGTGGCCAAAGCAAGATCACGGGTACGGTGCATAAGACCAGAGGACCGTATCCGGATCGGCAGATTTCTGGGGAAGGCCCCCTTCGCACGGACTTTCTCAGGAATTTCGAGAGGGTGCCGCTTGACGGTGTTTTGCATCTTCCGGCGGGCATCAGCGAAATTACGATTCGTGTCACGGAGCCGGAGTCTGGAGAGGTAATGGATTTTTGGTCGATGGAGCTGACGCCGGTTGCTGCTAAACAATCAATAGCTGAGGCTGAAGAACGGGCCAAAAAAAGTCAGGCGAGCACAGATTGGTTTGTTGAAGCGAAATATGGTGTGATGTTTCACTTTGATCCTAACAGCCAGCCGCGGCACGGACCGAAACAGCCTTACGCCGAAGCGATCCGAGATTTTGATGTCAATGCCTTTGCGGATATGGTTGAGGAGACGGGGGCTGGTTTCGTCATCTTCACCCTGAACCATGGTCATCATAATTTGAATCTGTGGTTTGCTCCGATTGAATCCTGGGAGAAGCTCCATTCAGGTTCGACAACCAAGCGCGACCTCATTGCTGAGATAGCCGACGTACTGGACAAAAGAGATATCAAGCTGATTATTTACATCGCCTCGAGCAGCCTTTTGGCGGACGCTTTGACTAGTGATAGCGTCTCCGATAAGGAGGATGCTTTTGACGCCCATGTGGAGGTCCTGAATGAAATGGGATTGCGCTATGGCAAGAAACTGGCTGGTTACTGGTTTGACAGTTGGGATCGGATCCCGCAAATGTTTACAAATGCACCGGTATCCTTTGAGCGGTTGTTTAAGGCGACCAAGGCTGGCAACCCGGACCGTATAATAGGTCTTAACTTTTGGATATTCCCCGATGCAACGCTGTGGCAGGAATACTGGGCCGGCGAAGCTGACGAAAAGCTTGAACCCGCCAAGGGACGCTATATTGGATACGATGCCGGCGGGGGATTACAGCGTCATGCCCTTTTTATGCTGGAGGATATCTGGGTTCACAGTAAACCTGACTCCGAGATGGAAGAATCGGTGTTTACTGAGGAAGAGCTTATCAGCTACGTCAAGCAATTGACGGCAAACGAGGGAGTGGCAACGATAAACCTGGGTATATATCAGGATGGGACAGTAGGCAAAGAGTCTCTTGAGTTGATGCGGGCACTGCGTCGAGCAATAAGAAATTAACCGGCAAGTTCGTTTGCTTACTCGATTGATCCCGGTGAAAATTCCTATCTAAAAGTAAGAGAATTCTTTTGAGGGGGTTGATATGAGCTGTAATTGTACAAAAGAAAGATGGGGCTTATTGGGCAAGCTTCGTTTGGCTGTTATGGTGATAGTGATAATGCTGTTGAGCACAGCCAGCATGGGCGCAGTGGTTCGAGTTGATCCTATGGCTGTGACCCGATTGTATGGACAGACAGCCGAAAAGGAAGGAGCGGCGGCTTCGCTTGATCAGTTGCCCGAAAACATGGCTATAAGATGGGTCGGTCGGGGCAGTGTTACCTGGCGAGTTGATGTACGTCACTCGGGTGATTATGAGGTGGTGCTGTGTTACGCGGCGCTGACCGATGGTGCAAAGGTCGAGGTTATCTCGAGGGCGGGCCAAAGCAAGATTACCAGTACATTGTACAAGACCGCAGGACCGTATGAAGACAGGCCTATCTCAGAACGAGGCCCACTTCATACGGGCTTTCTCAGGAATTACGAAAGGTTACCGCTGACAGGTGTTTTGCATCTACCGGCGGGTATCAGCGAAATTGCCATTCTTGTCACGGAACCGGAATCGGGTGAAGTGATGGATTTTCGTGCAATGGAGCTGATACCGGTGGCTGCAAAACAAAGTATAGCTGAGGCTGAAGAACGGGCCAGGAAGAGTCAGGCCAGCACAGATTGGTTTGTTGAAGCGAAATATGGCGTAATGTTTCATTGGACGGATTACAGCCAGCCACGTCACGGACCGAAAAAGCCCTACGCCGAAGCAGTCCGTGACTTTGATGTCAATCCCTTTGCAGATATGGTTGAGGAGACGGGGGCGGGCTTTGTCTTTTTTACTTTGAACCATATCAATCCTCACTGTCCTGCCCCGATAGCCTCATGGGAAAAGGTCCATCCCGGCTGGACGACCAAGCGCGACCTCGTTGGTGAGATAGCCGATGCGCTGGATAAAAGAGGAATCAAGCTGATTATTTACATCGCCTCGTCCACACTTTTGAGAAGCGAACACATTCTTGAGGAACAGCGCATTGAAGTCCATTTGGAGATACTAAGAGAGCTTGGCCAACGCTACGGCAAAAAGCTGGCTGGCTACTGGTTTGACAGTTGGGATCGGATCCCGCAGTATTTTCCGAATACACCGGTGTCGTTTGAGCGGTTCTTTGAGGCTTGTAAGCTTGGCAACCCGGACCGAATAATCGCCCTCAACTTTTGGATATTCCCCGATGCAACGCTATGGCAGGAATACTGGGCTGCCGAAGCTGACGAAGATCTTAAACCCACCACGGGACGCTATGTTGAATACGATGCCGGCAGAGGATTACAGCGTCATGCCCTGTTTATGTTGGATGTCAGGGGTACTTGGGTTCACAGTAAACCGAACACCGAGATGGAAAAGCCGCTTTACACTGAAGAAGAGTTTATCAGCTACGTCAGGCAGCTAACGGCAAACGAGGGGGTAGCGACGATAAACGTGGGTATCTATCAGGATGGCACAATCGGCGAAGAGTCTCGTAAGTTGATGCGGGCACTGCGACAAGCGATCAAGAAGTAGCGGTCTCAGTTATTACGCTTCTTGATGGCGTTCGTAGAGCGCGGCGTCGAAGAGATTTGCCGGCGTACCGAAGACGCAGTCTGGAACATCTATTTAAAGGAGGTGCAAAATGAAGTGTGATTGCACAGAAGAAAGATGGCGCTTACTGTTCAAGGTTGGTTTGGCTGTAATTGTGATAGTGCTGTCGAGCACAGCCGGCATGGGCGCAGTGGTTCAAGTTGATGATATGGATGTGACTCGATTGTACGGTCAGACAGCGAACAAGGAAGGAGCGGCAGCATCGCTTGGCCAATTACCGGAAAACATGGCTATAAGATGGGTCGGTCGGGGGAGCATAACCTGGCGGGTTAATGTGCCTCGCTCGGGTGACTATGAGGTGGCACTTTGTTACGCGGCGCTGACAAGTGGTGCGAAGTTGGAGGTTATTTCGAGGGCGGGAAAAATCACCGACACAGTGCGTAAAACTACAGGACCATATGAAGACAGGCAGATCTCAGAACAAGGCCCACTTCGTACCAGGTATCTCAGAAATTACGAAAGAATACCGCTGACGGGTGTTTTGCACCTGCCTGAAGGCACCAGCGAACTCACACTCCGTGTTACGGAGCCGGAGTCGGGTGAGGTGATGGATTTTCGTGCAATGAAACTGATACCTGTGGCTGGGAAACAAAATATAGCTGAGGCTGAAGAACGGGCCAGGAGAAAGCGGGCCAGCACAGATTGGTTTGTCAAGGAAAGATACGGTGTGATGTTTCACTGGGATCATAACACCAAGCCCCGGCGTGGACCGAAAAAGCCCTACGACGATGCGGTTCGTGACTTTGATGTTGATGCCTTTGGAGATATGGTTGAGGAAATGGGGGTCGGTTACGTCATCTTTACGCTGAACCATGGTAATACTAAATGGCCTGCTACGATTGAATCCTGGGAGAAGCTCCACCCTGGTTGGACAACCAAGCGCGACCTCATTGGTGACATAGCCGATGCACTGGATAAGAGAGGAATCAAGCTGATTGTCTACATCGCCTCGCACGTCGTTTTAGGGGATGCTATACGTAGTGATAGGCTCTCCGAGAATGAGAGGGATGGAGAGGATGAGGTTTTTGACGTCCACCTGGAGATCCTGAATGAGATGGGATTGCGCTATGGAAAGAAGGTGGCGGGTTACTTTTTTGACGGGTGGCCTATTATCCAACAGGCCTTTCCGAGAATACAGGTGTCGTATGAGCGATTTTTTGACGCTTGTAAGAATGGTAACCCGGATCGTATCATCGCCCTTAACTATTGGATCTTTCCCCATGAAACGATATGGCAGGAATACTGGGCCGGCGAATCTCCCGGCAGAGTTTTGCCCGCCGAGGGACGTTATATTGAATTCGCTGCCGGCAGGGGATTGCAGCGTCATGTCCTGTTTATGCTTGAGGATATCTGGGTTCACAGCAGGGCTAACTCCGAGATGGAAGATCCGGTGTTTACTGAGGAAGAGCTTATCAGCTATGTCGAGCAGTTAACGGCAAACGAGGGAGTAGCGACGGTAAATATCGGCATCTTTCAGGACGGCACAATCGGTGAGAAGTCACGTAAGTTGATGCAGGCCTTACGCCAGGCGTTTGGGAAGTGAACTTTTTGCGTTACCTTCCTTGCTCACCCAATATCGACTGTTGGAATTACGTATTGGATAGAGAGTTGATAACGGATCAAATAATGGAGGTGTTTCATGAGAGGTTCTAGGTTTGTAAATGTCATTGTTGTTATGCTTCTGCTGAGTTTATCTGGTCTGGGGCAGGCCCAAGAGATCAGCTGGAAAGCATCAGGGAAGAACGGAGCGTTGGTGGCTGGAGATAAGGAAGCCGTAGAAGTTGGTTTGGAGATTTTTGAAAAGGGCGGAAATGCAATTGATGTGACAGCAGCAACGCTATTTGCTCTGTCAGTCACAGATTATCGCAAGTTTTTTTGCTTCGGTAGTGAAGTGCCGATTATAGTTTATGATGCTAAACGCGGTGTCGTGGAAGTGCTTTCCGGACAGGGGCCGGCGCCGGAATTGGCAGTTCGTGAACATTTTGTGAGCGATGGCAATACCACCGGTAGTGGTATCGAGTCATGGACGGTTCCCGGAGTGCTGGACGCTTGCCTGACAGCTTTAGACCGTTACGGCACCATGAGCTTCACTGAAGTGGCGATCCCGATGCTTCGAATACTGGATAGGGGTGGAGAGGATTGGCACCCTAAGTTTGCCAAGACCGTCCGTCGATTAATGGAGGCTGAAAAGGGCGCTCGTGACCGTAAGAGGGGACTGCGTTTGGTGTCGGATTATTTTTATCGAGGTCCGATTGCGCGCGAGATCGATCAATGGAGCCGTGAGAACGGTGGACTGATGCGCTACACCGATCTGGCCCGATACGTGACCCGCATTGAAGAGCCGGTCACGGTCAATTACCGCGGCTACACGGTATACAAGTGCGGCCCCTGGACCCAAGGGCCGGTTTTGCTGCAAACATTACAGTTGTTGGAGGGCTACGACCTGGTCCAGATGGGACACAGTTCCGCTGATTTCATTCATGTCGTCGTCGAGGCGATGAAACTGGCCTATGCCGATCGCGATGCCCATTACGGCGACCCTTTGTTTGTCGATGTTCCCATGGACCAGTTGCTGTCCCCGGAATATACACGGATAAGACGGGAGCTGATTGATATGGAGCACGCTTCTCAAATACAGCAGCCGGGTGATCCGCTGGCGGGTAAAGCCATACTTGAAGGTTATAAACCTCTTTGGGGCTCCGGCGAGACGGATAAGAACGACACCTCCATCTGTATTGTTGCGGACCGCTGGGGCAATATGGTGGCAACGACGCCCAGTGGCAATGCTGTTTCTGGCGGGGGAGGGGTCGGCTCAAACGGCCTTATGATGGGCAACCGCATGTTATGTTTTAATATCTGGGAAGGTCACCCTAATTGTGTTGCACCTGGAAAAAGGCCGAGGACCACATTGACTCCGACGCTGGTGTTGAAAGATGGGAAACCGGTATTGGTGGCGAATGTGGCAGGCGGAGATTTACAGGACCAGTCGAGTATACAGATGCTGATAAACTGCATTGACTTTGGCATGGATCCTGCCGAATGCGTGACCTCGGTACCGTTAAGTACCGGCCATATGGTGGCTTCGTTTGGCCAGAACGCGCCGGATCTCGGTGATCTGGGTTTGCGGACAGAAGTCAGCGAGGATGTGGTTGAGGACCTAAAAGCGCGGGGACATAAGGTTCAATTGGGCGCCTGGGGTTCTCATGATGCCATTTTGACCATCGATCCCGAGAGTGGCTTAATTAGGGCTGCCGGTTATTCCTCAGATGGTCGACCCTATGCCGGGGCGTTCTGAAGGCGCAAAGGCGTTTGACAAATCTTGGACGGATCGCGGAAAGCGACGTCCGTGAAAGGATCGGATATAGAGGACAGTCATCCGCTGGTTAGCGTGAGCTATTGCTCAGTCGTTTCTTCTGATTGCGGTTGATCCGCTTCTTGTGGCCCAAGTATCCGCTCATCGATGATCGGAGTGTCTTCGGGAAGCCCGATGCGGTTGAGATCGGTTACGTACTACTCCCTCTCTCAGCCGTTTCTTCCTGCATAATCCTCCCAAGTTCCCAATTATACGCTTTTCTTTCGCCCATATCAGGCGATTTTGTACAACCTTCCGCCTGTCTTACTCTGATAACATTCTGACATGGCGGTCGGAAGTGTGCCAAGAGTGTGACAAGAAGGGTATTCAGGCACAAAAAAGGACCTGCGATTTCTCGTAAGTCCTTGTAAATCAATGGTGGAGCCGATGGGAGTCGAACCCACGACCTCTTGACTGCCAGTCAAGCGCTCTCCCAACTGAGCTACGGCCCCACCCTGTGTAATTCCCTTGCTTCAGTATTTTGTCATGACCGGGAGAGATGATCAAGGATTTCCCTACTGTGCTGCGCCCGCAAAAGAACCTCTTGACGACCCTGCCCTGAGAAAATACCCTAAAGGTGATATATGATGCGTACAATTCTGACATTTTGGGTCTGCGGAATCCTGCTTATCCAATCCGCCACTGTCCTCGCCGCCATCGGCAGGGGCTACCTCGCGACCGTCGAGAAGGTGATGACAGGAAACCTGATCGAGGTGCGTGTAGTCGCCGAGGTGAAGCAGGTCCGATATATCGGGATCCGGCCACTCGACGCCGACATCACCAACCCGATGGCGGTGAAGAAGACTGCCCTTTCGGTCAACCAAGACCTCGTCGGAGGCAAGGAAGTCACGCTCCGATTTGACCGAAAAACGCGCGGTAAACCGGGGGAGATTCTGGCCTACGTGTACTCGGTGGACGATTCAGGAAACGTGGTCTTTGTCAATCGAGAGCTTGTATATCGCGGCTATGCCGAGGCCGCCATCAATCCCGCCAATACCGAATATGCGGTGCGCCTGGTCCGAGCCATGGCCGACGCCATGTCGAAAAAACGTGGAGCCTGGTCGGTCCTGCTGCCTTCCGGGCAACTCTCCGACCTGGCACGCGCCATCCAGGAAATCAGCGATACAAATCTGATGGTGCGATTCAGGAGAGATCCTCTGGACAAGTCTTACCGTCTCATTGTCTCGAGCCCCTCCCAGTCAATTCGCAAGGAACTCGTGTGGGACCCCAAGATAGAGCAGTGGACAGCCATTAAGGACTGAGCCCGGCCTAATACCATCCAAAGGTCCTAATAGTCCCTCCCCAGCAAATCCCTAAGGCCACGCACTTTATCGATTTCCAAACGAAATTAAATAAACACAAACAATATAAACTGCATGAATGGGACGGATAATCTAGAAATACCTGTCATGCTTGAACTTGCGTATGCCGCGGACGTATGTTATACTTCTTGAGTATTAATTCGATCTTTGGACAAAACTCTAAATCAGGCATCAAGGAGGGAATGCTGTGTTCCGGACAAATATACAGACCTGGGTACTTGCTCCTCGTGGGATTCTCAGCCTTTTTGTGTGCGCAACTGTGTTCGTTTTGGGCTTCTCCCCCGTCTCGGTATGGGCGGATGGTGGCGCTGAGCATCAGGTTGAGCAGGACCAGTTGGGTACGAGCGGGGGCAATATCAATGACCGAAGCATGCTGTGGTGTTGTAGCGGGACTCTGGGCGCTTTGGTTGAGGACGGCTCCGGCAACCAGTACATACTGAGCAATAACCATGTTTTGGCCCGGACCAATAAGGGTGGAATCGGTGATGATATCAACCAGCCGGGCCAGGTTGACCAGGGCTGCGGGCAAGATGGAGTTGTCGCCGACCTGAGCGATTTCGTTTCGATCAAATTTGCAAAAGGCCGCCGGACTCCCCAAAACGAGGTCGACGCGGCCATCGCCCTCGTGCGAGACGGCGCAGTCAGTACCGACGGCTCGATCCTGGATATTGGAACGGTCAGTGCGAACACGGATTCCGCGACGGTCGGCCAGGCAGTCCAGAAGAGCGGCCGGACCACGGGCCATACGGTCGGTTCTGTAAGTGCCGTGGGTGTGACGGTGAATATAGGGTATTCGAAGGATTGCGGCGGGGCCGCTACCAATGTCGCCCAATTTGTAAACCAGATCTTTATCACTCCGGGCAGTTACAGCGCTCCTGGAGATTCTGGTTCCCTCATTGTGGAATCCGGAACGGTGGACCCCGGTGACGGCTTGCCGCGCGCGGTTGGACTACTGTTCGCGGGGAGTAATACCTCAACGATCGCCAACCCTATCAACGCTGTGCTTGACTCCTTTGGCGTAACCATGGTCGGTGGAACCCCAGTTTCTGGAGGCGAGGGCGAGGGGGAAGGCGAGCCCGAACCCGAACCTTTCCTGACGACCATCGTGGACTGCATCGTCTACAACACTGCCGGCGGGAGGAACAATAACAGGCACCTGCTCATCACGGTCAAAGTAGTCGACGAAATCGGAAATCCCGTTTCCGACGCCCAGGTCGACATCTCGGTTAATCGGAACGGCTCTTTCTTCGGTGCCGGGTCCGGCGCACTCACAGATGCTGCCGGCGAAGTTACCTACCAAGCCAGCAACGCCCCCAAGGGAACCTATGAGACTACAGTAACCAACGTGGCCGTCGGAGTGGCTACATTCGAAGGTTCCACACCGGCGAACTCCTTTGTCAAGGGAACGGATTCGACCCCGGCTTATTTCGGTTGCGCTGGGCCGTCAGGCACGAGTGGCACATCAACCGATTCCGCAGCCTCAATAGACCGCGCGAAAGCTATCAAGAACCGGAACTCCGGACGGCTCTTCTCCATCCCTGGCGTCGTGGGCCATGGCGTCGGTTTATCTGACTCGGGCGAGCCGGTTATCCAGGTCTACCTCAGCGAAGACAGCCCCTCTGCGCGGGCCCAGATTCCGGGCTCATTCGATGATGTCTCGGTGGAGGTCGTCGTCACCGGCCCATTTGTGGCCTTTTAATACTCCCGAATCACTTCATCGCAAATCACCACATCTGCCCTGCGGTTGCAGGGCAGATTTTTTTGCAGTCTCCAAGATAATTGACGCAGCTTCGTCCGGTAGCCTCTGCGTTTTGCGCGCATATCGGAGAATCCGGCCCAAAAGATTGTCGGTTGATTTGAGAAACATCATTGGATTAGAATATCTCTAATTTAGGGATAGCAATGCTGGAAGCCATCCTCATTTGAGGGCTGGTTTCCCCCGATAAGTATCGGCCGCCCGGATGCTGTCGTTTTTGCCGGGGACCCTGCCAGGGGTGGGGGTTTGCTTTTTAAAGTGTTCGGGCCCGAATCGATAAACGCCATTGGCACCCAACAGCCTTTTCTTTGGGTAGCTGGGAGGAAATAGATGTCAAAGCAGACAAAAATCACCAAGCGTCACGTGAGATCTAAGGATTCAGATTTGAAATTCGACCCTTCGGGAAATGGGCGACGCATTGATCTTCCGAAGATCGAGCGAGCAGTGCGGGAAATCCTTTCCGCCATCGGAGAAGATCCCGACCGTGAGGGGCTCCAGGACACTCCTGCGCGCGTTGCGAGGATGTACGATGAGCTGTTCAACGGAATCGACGAATCTCCAGAGAAACATCTGGAAAAGCTCTTCCAGGAAAAATACGACGAGATTGTCTTGCTGAAGGATATTCCCTTCTTCTCGATCTGCGAACATCACTTGTTGCCTTTCATGGGGATGGCCCACGTGGCCTATCTGCCGAGCGGGAAGGTTGTCGGCCTCAGCAAACTGGCCCGCGTCGTCGAGGCATATGCGCACCGACCCCAGCTCCAGGAGCGTCTGACAAATCAGATCGCCGACGCCATCATGAAACGGGTCAAGCCGAAAGGGGTCTGCGTCGTCCTGAATGCGACCCACACCTGCATGACGATTCGTGGGGTCAGAAAGCCCGGAAGCGCCATGGTCACCTCGGCACTGCGCGGCATCTTCAAGACGGACCCGGCCACGCGCGGTGAGGTGATGGCACTCATCAACTCTCCGCGATAGCGGGAAGTCATCAGACTCGGACAGTTCTCTTCAATCTCGGTAAAGAGCCCAAGATGACAGGAATTGTGTACATAACGCGGCTGAACCGTTTCTCAGCGGCGCACTCCTACGATGTGGCGAGCCTCTCCTCTGAGGAGGGACAGCGACTCTTCCTTAACGGGGCGGATCCTGCCGGGCATGGACACAACTACCTGGTCGAAACAACGGTTGCCGGCATTCCCGATCCGGTGGATGGCATGGTCGTGAATGTGACCGAGATTGACCGGGTGGTCAAGGAAGAGATCGTGCAGTTGTTCGACCAGCGGTTCATCAACCGCCGGGAGCCTCATTTCAGCGAGTTTCCTTCGACTACGGAGAACCTGGCCCGCTTCGCATGGAAGAAGATAGAGCCCAGGCTCGATCGGGGCCGACTCGCCCGCATTCGTGTCGAGGAAACACCGACACTTTGGTCGGAATATGAAGGAGCGGAAACCGAAATGGTCTCATTGACTCGCGTTTTTGAATTCTGCGCCTCCCATCGCCTATACACTCCAAAATTAAGCGATGAGGAGAATGTGAAGGTGTACGACAAGTGCGCGAACCCGCACGGCCACGGTCATAATTACACTCTGGAGGTAACCGTTCGCGGACCGGTGGACGATGTGACCGGTACTGTCGCCGATTTGCCGAAATTGGAGCAGGTCGTCGACGAACACGTTGTGGAGCGATTCGACCACCGTAACCTAAACATTGAAATCCCCGAGTTTCGCGAACTCGTTCCCACCGCTGAAAACATCGCCATCGTCATATGGAACACGTTGACCGACAAAGCCCCGGAGATCCCGTGGCACAAAATCAAGCTGTGGGAAACACCGCGGAATTACTTTGAGTACTACGGTCCAGCGGGTTCAGGAGCAGCGTGAGCGGCTTCTGGAAAGATAGAGAGGGGTTCAAACCGTCGAATGGCCGAAAATCGGATGAGACTGAAGAATAAAGTAGCGATTATTACTGGTGCCAGCCGAGGGATCGGAAAAGCGATGGCCCTTCTTTTTGCAAAAGAAGGTGCAAAGGTCGTCATCGCTGCGCGGAGCGCAGACAAGCTCAGACGGCTGGCGGGACGAATTCAGAAACAAGGCGGAACGGCCCTGGCAGTTCCCACCGACGTCACCGATCCTGAGTCGGTTGAGAACCTGATAAAAGCCACGAAGAGGGAATTCAAACGAATCGACATTCTTGTCAACAATGCGGGCGTGGCGCTGGTAGGCCCTATCACGGACTTCTCCCTCGAAGATTGGCATCAAACTCTGGAGGTTAATCTCACCAGCGCATTCCTGTGCTCGAAAGCGGCTTTTCCTGTTCTTGCTAAACGCAACGGCTCGGCCATTCTGAATGTTTCTTCGATTGCGGGACAGGAAGGGTTCGAGGAATGGGGACCCTACTCCGCGTCCAAGGCGGGTCTCGAGGGACTGACACGAGGTCTGGCAAAGGAAGGCAGGGCCGTTGGAATCCGAGTCAACGCCATCTGTCCGGGGGCCACGAATACCCAGATGTTCCGGCAGTATTTTCCCGACGTGGAATCGGAGGACATCCTCTCCCCCAGCGACGTTGCCAAGCTGGCGCTTTTCCTCGTCTCCTCTGAAGCCTCCGAAATCACCGGCGAATGTGTCACCATCCGCAAGGGGACCGTTTAGCTTTCCGCGAGCTCATTTGGGCCCTCAGATCTCCGGGATTGCGAGATCCGGAGCGCCGACCTCGGACATCGTCGCCTCCGGATAGGTCCGGCGTATCATGTCCAGCACGATCTTGGCCCGGCGAACGCGTTCGCGAGATAAAGCGGTCGCCGTAGCCTCAATGTGAGTTCCGTAGGGATAGATGTCGGGAGCATTCGCCAGACCCAGCTTGACATAGATGGGCGAACCCACGCGGATTAGATCGCGAAGCTCGTAGAATCGAATGAACCCGCCGAAATGGTCGGGGGCTTCCACATACATATCAATGGGGATGCTGATCGCCTGGCGGATGGCCGCAATCATTGGCACCGTCAAGTCAGTTGGGATGTTGTACGTCCCGGCGCCGAAACCTTCCACAAGCTTGATTGATGCCGGATTGGCCGGACCCATTTGAACGGATATCTTGATCACCAAGTTGGAAGGGAGTTCCCCCGCCTTCTTCATTTCGTTGAGAATCCAAAGCAACCCCAAGTCGGCCACCAGCACTCCCCGCAATCCCAGATCCACGCCCCGCTTCACATCTTCGACCCCATAGGCGAGTTGATCGGCGCCGCGAAGCCTCAGCGCGATGTTTTTGCCCGCGGGAGTCTTTACTTGCGCCCCGACATCGAAAGAGGCACGAGGTCCCACGAAGAGACTCACTTCCATCCCCTCATCCCGTCCGAGCTTGAGCATGTCCCGGATTTCATTGTCCGTCATCAGCATAATTCCGCTGCCCTGGCTGACACGATGAATGGGAACACCGTGCTTCTTTCCCTCTTCAATGACGGCCTTCAACGCTCCCGGTCCTTCCGTGCTGGGAATCTCGATTCGATACTGACATCCGTCGGGAAATCGCTTTTCCGTCTCCTTGAGTTCATACCCGTCCCGGCTGGGAAGACCCATTTTTTCGATGAATTCTTTCGTCTTCTTCATGCGGATACCACCTCACTTCCGAGGAATCATACAGACCTGAATCAATTGTGATTGGATTGGGTGGAGAATACCGGAGGCTTTGATCGGTGTCAAGGAAGGTCAGAAGTAGATAATTGTGGACACCAGAAATCGATGCTGGCGGACATCGCCCTCGGCCTGGGGCAATCCGGCGATCTCGACGTTATCTCCGAACCGGTAGATATAGGCGAAATCGATGGCAATCCGATCCTTGAAGGCAATCCCGCCGCCCACGCTGAAGCCATAGAAGTCGTTGGGGTGGCCCTGGGCAGGTTCGGGATCGTAGAAGAGTCCTGCCCGGAGCGCATAAACCGGCACGAATTGCTTTGTCGCGTCTTCCGTGTCGAAGAAGAGATATTCCGCGCCCAAACGCACCGTGTGGGTGGGCCGGATGTGGGCCTGTTTGTCGGCGCCACCGGTGACAAAGTTCAGACGCGGCGAATCCGCCCCCCGGAATGGATCCGAGAGGATGGGCACGTCGGCACGGTCGTTGATCTTGAACTGGAAGTCATCCTGTTCCGTGCGAGTCACGTCCAACGACAAAGTCAGGTGATCGTCATGGCGGTACGCCACGCCCAGAGCCGTGATGAGAGGAAATTTGATCTCGATTTCGTCAATGAAAGATGGCGGCCGGCTCGAGATGAAATTCAATCCCGGCCCCCTCTGAATGAGGGAGGTGCTGGTCTCCCGCGTCACCTCCGCCTGAAACGGAGTCTTCACGGTCGCCCCGACGGTCCAATGCTCGCTGACATTCCAGAGCGCACCGATGGTGAAGTTCATCCCCTCAAAGTTCCGCCACTCCTCGCGCTGAGCGAATTCGGACGTTACGAGACTCAACCCGAAGATCCCCCGGCCCCGCGAGATGGTCTCCGTGACAAAAGCCTTACTCTCATAGAACTCGTCCGTATAAAAATTCACGGCCAACCCTAAAGAGAGACTCGGATTCAACTGGACGGCAAACGCCGGGGAAAAGGCGCCGATCCCTCCCTCCTGGCGGAAGCTGATGTCCTGCGAGAAGGTGAAGGGCGCCCCTCCGGTCAGGATCGCAGGGCGGCTTCGGAGCGTGAACTCCAAGTGTCGGTCGACGCTGAAGACCTGCTGATAGCTGATGCTCGCGACTGCGGGGAATCGGTCGAGAATCGTGAAGGGAAAGGCAAAACTGGCGAAATTGAGCTGGCCGTTCCAGAATCGCTTGCTTCCCTCCGCCGGACCGCTGGTCGACCGGGCCAGTGGACCATTGCTGAACGTGGAATCCAGATCTTCGTAGCGGTAGGTCGTCTCGCCGACAATCGAGAACTCCGGCGATTGGAGCTGAATCAGCCCGGCCGGATTCCACGAAGCGGCGGTCGCATCGTCGGCAATCGCCACGAACGCGCTTCCCATCGCCTGCGCCCGCGCCCCCTGACCCGTCGGTGTGGGGGTTGGAAAGGGAATAGGGGCGCTGGGAACTTGGGAAAAAGCCGGCAATGCTCCCATGGCAATCGCGAGACTGCCCGCGACACACAGAGTAGCAATCCATCCTTTTGAGACGGTCATCACTTATTCCGTAAATAGAACACTATCCCCGGGATCCTGAACACAGGAAGACCCGGTTCCGTTCTCTATTGTGGGCCTTTTAAGAAATCGGTGAAGTTTCCGGCCAGGTTCAGCGTCGCAGACAACAATGCGATGACATCGAAAGCCGCGATAATCTTCCCCCGATCGAATTGAGCCGGAATCGGTCCCCCCAGTGGATATCCATTGGCGTGGCCGGCTCGTGTCAGAGGCAGTATGTGACGATTCTTCATTTCCACTCCTTTCTCCGCGCCTCGTCAGGGCTTTTACTCTCCCCCCTCAGCGAGTGAATACTTTGTATCCGGTTTCGATAGTCCCGTCTCCTGAAAGCGTTTCCCCGATGACCGTGGCCAGACAGATTCCTTCGCCTATGGACTGGCCCAGGCGCGCATCCCCAAGCACACTAGTCTTGTAACCCAGAACCTTTCCAGTCTTACTGCTGACCACTTCCTGCTCCTGGTAGAGGATCATGCGGGTCCCCTCGCGCAGATCTGTCGGGGTATTCATCTCAACGACAAGTTCAAGGCCGTCCGCCTCGATTACCTCTGCTCCGACAAGGGGAAATGCGCGTGTGATCTTGTCGGCAAGGCTGAGCATTTCGAATTCAATATCCTGCTGGCTTTCCGCTGTGCTGAATGCGCTGTCCTCGAAGAGGATATCCGTCGATTCGTTATCGACGATTCGCACTCGCAACTCGATCCCATCACTCCGTTCTGTGAGCTCAGCAAACGCGGTCGCATCCGCCCCGACAATCTTGCCCAGCTGCACCGCCCTATCCTTATCGACCAATTGTGTCCCACTGAGCTGTTGTTCTTCGAGCACTCTATCCAGATTCTGCCGTTCAACCAGGCGAAATCTCTGAAGATCAAACAAACCCTGGCTGAAGTATTCTTGAGCATTCTGGCCATTGGCGGAGACCTCGCCAGCCAATTTTCCAAACGGGAGGACGGCAAGGGACATGCGGTGTTCCGGCTTATATATAGTCGGCCGTTCGTAAGTGAGACTCAGAGAAACGGTTGATTCGTTGTCTGCAGTATCGCGGGCCAGGACAGTCACCTCATTGGAGCCCTCTGCAAGAGACAGTTTGTGGCTGAACCAAATAACCTTCCCGGGAAGTGTCTTGAGCGGCTCCTCGTTGACCCGAATCCGCATGATCTCGTTCAAGCTTTCCGCCGTGCCCATGAGAAAGTTGTCTTTCAACGGTGTGACCTGCCCGTCTTCGAGGTTGGTCACCTCGACCCTGAGATCTCCCGTGGCGCTCACCGCTCCGGTCATCACCGCCCGGAGGGCCGCTCTGAACGCGCCGGCAGCCGAGGAAGATGCGACCAGGACGGGAGCCGAGCCGGGCAGCAAGTAGGCCAATCCTTCCGCCGTGTAGCTCACCTGGATCATTCCCGATGTCGTGTTGCCTATTGAGTCAATCGCCTCAAAGGTCAGGGCATTAGTCCCGGGGGCAAGAGAGAACGTGCCCTCAACGCGATAATAGCCTTCCGCCTCCAGGTATTCGAGATCGGCGGGTCGGCCGTTGAGAAGAAACGTCTCGATCCCCGAATCATCCATGGCATAGCCTCGGAACTGGGCTGTTGAATCATCTGTCTGGGAGTTGTTTTCGGGGGAAACAATGCTGATGACCGGTCCCGCGCGGTCAACCATCAGTTGGATGACCTTCTCCGATCGCTTGCCGGTCAGGTCGACCGCCTCCACGACGATCCGGTTAATTCCGGGCGTCAGGGTCACTGTCTTCTCGAAAGTGACTTCCCTGTCGGAAACGTCGAGCTTGACTCGCTCACCTCCGACAGAAACCTCACTCACATAAAAATCATCCGTCGCCCGGCTCCGGATCGTGGCTTCCAGGGCGGCGACCACCTCCCCATCCATATGAGAGACTACGTCCACTGTCGGAGGCGCCTGGTCTGCTCCGGTTTCATTCAAATAGCCCCTGCGGCCTTCGTCGAGATAGTGCCTGGTTTTCGCCGAATCGAGCTGCGAAAGGGACGTCTCCAGCTCCTGAATGGCTCCCTCGTACTCCCCCTTTCCGATTAGCGCTATACCCAATTCCCGGTGGGGGAAGTACTGCCGGATAAAGTGCATCCCGTACATGCGAGCGTTAAACTGGTCCCGGAATCGCTTACCTATCGCGACGTTGAAGTCGCTGATCGCCCCGTCAACATCCCCTTCGTCTATTCGATTGACGCCGCGGTCGTAGTAATCCCACCAGCGCTCCCGCCAAGTGGTCTCAAAAGAACAGGAACCCAGCATGCTGAGCATGAGGGTTCCGGTAAGAAAGTATTGGACAGACCGAATCTTGAATTGGGTCCCCCGCTTCATTGTTCTCATCCCTTTAAGAAAGCTCTTCTTCAACCTTAGAAGAGCCTGCCTCGACCTCCTCCATCTTCAAACCGTCAAGCGCCTTCGCCTGGCTCGCACCTAAGGTGACGCTGGTTACCTCAACCCGCCCCAAAGGGATGTCTCCAGGCGCGTCGGCATCCCACACCATTAACGTCATCCCTTTCTCCAGCCCCACATCCCGGCCCACATTCAGAGAAAGGGTCATTGCATCTTGATCGACTGTCGTAATCTCGCCTCTGATGGGGTAGGCTTCCTTAATCTTCTCAAGGATCTTGCCGGCTGCTTGCTGGGCGATTTCGGCAACAGATGCGCCATTGTCAATACTACTCGCTCTCGCGCGGACAGAAGCTGAAGTCTCGGTGTCCACAAAGTACAGCATCACGCTAATGCCATCTTCACCGGTTCTCACCGAAATGTCCGCAATGAAATTCGCCCCAATAATCCGGCCGGTTCTGACTTTTGTGGCCTCGTCCTGCAGACCCGCAGCGGACATCCCTTGCTCCTGCAATACCAGGTCCAGGTATTCGCGGTCGACAAAATCAACCCGTCCACTTTCCTCCAACGCTTCGACCAGTTCGAACTGAAAGGCTTCGTCGAATCCCAGCTTAGGAACCGCGGAATCCAGATTGGCGACAAAGGCGCTCAAGGGTCGCGAGTCCCAAGGATCGCGTTCGTCGGGCGGCGACACAGATATGGCAGCGGCCAAATTTTGGATTTGCTCCTGAATATATTGCTTCTGAGCGATCACCTGCTCCGGCGTCATCTTGTTCGCATTTTGCTTGGCGCTGGACGCTTTGAGAGACTGTGCCAATTCAGAGAATTCGGTCCCTGCCGTAACCTTCGCCAGATAAATCTCCGCCTCTACGGGATTGCCTAACACATAGTGGCAAAGACCAAGCAGGAAGTTCGCCTGCTCGTTGTCCGGGTCCTCCCCGAGCGCTTTCTGCAAAGTCGGAATCGCCTCACGGTATTGCTCGTCATTGACGGCGGCTTCCGCTGTCTGAACCAGCGCTCCCACGTCCGTATCACCAATAAGGCTGAACACCAGCAAGCACGCCAGCACACCGACAACAACCGATGCCAGGACTCGAGGCCTTTTCCCCGACAGAGTCGACATCTTGGTCGTGGCCGCCGGGCTGCCCACGGGAATCGGTGAGGGCACTGTGGCAGCCGCTCCGACAGGCGCCGTATCGGCAATCGGCGCGAGAGGGGTTGTGGGATCTTCGTCACCGATTAATGTCTCCGGCTCAAGTGAATTGTTCTCGAACATTTTCAGGTCTCGAACGACTTCGTGCGCCGATTGATAACGATTCTGCCGCTTCTTGGCCAGAAGCTTGCCCAAAACGCCTTCCATCACTTCCGGCACGTGAATGCGCATGGAATTAAGAGTCGGAGGCGGTGTCTGGAGATGATGGTGCATCATCCCAATCGGAGATTCCGACTTAAAGGGCGCCTGCCCCGAAAGCATCTCGAAGAAGACAATGCCCAGAGAATAGATATCGGACCGGTGGTCCGGCTTGTCATCCCGGCATTGTTCCGGGGACATGTATTGAGGCGTACCCAGGACATTGCCCGTCGCGGTCATTTTGGCTTCCGTAAGAATCTTCGCCAGACCGAAATCCATGACCTTCACCACGCCATCGGGGTCCACCATGATGTTCCCCGGCTTGAGGTCCCGGTGAATGACATCTTTTCTATGGGCGTAGTCCAGGGCCTCACAAGCCTGCTTGAATACGTCCACTGCCCTCATCAACGGCATCGGACCAGATTTTCGCAGGAGCCCAGCCAGGCTGTCGCCTTCGATATATTCCATGACAATGAACGGGACACCGTCGGCCTCACTGATGTCATGGACTTGAATAATGTTCTGATGGTGAAGGTGGGCCATCGCCCGCGCTTCTCTCTTGAACCGTTCGACGAAGCCGGGCTCCTTGACCAACTCTTCCTTCGGCACCTTGAGCGCCACGAGCCGGGCCAGCTCCGGGTCATAGGCCTTGTAGACCGCACCCATGCCGCCTCGTCCCAATTCTTCCCTGATTTCGAATTTCCCCAGTTTTTCTTCCATCGCCATGCTCCCCCTATGCTCTGGCTCGTCAATCGAGCCTACGTTTCATCTCCAGTTTTTACCCGTTGTCTGCCTCTCGCTCGACTTAATATGAAAGAATCGTTCCAACGGGAAATTCCTGAGTCATAACAGGGTGAAAAGGGCACGGATGTGTTCAATGCATCTCTTTGCTGCTTAATATTTTACGTTATATTCGCACACAATTCAAGTTAAACCGGGGGACCCTGATCAAGGGGTGTCCGAAAATCCAAACTTTGTCACGAACTGTTCAATAACTAACACTTCTTGTGCTCAAACCTTACAGACGACACAGGAAGGACCAGGAGCCGCATTCTGCGCAAATTCCATTTGCTTAAGACCCTGGAATGAATATAATTAGGCAAATTACGTCCATTCCTAACTGAATAACTGAATATGTGAGAAGGAGAGTAGAAGAATGCTTGCTGCTGTTTTTCATGACCTGGGCGATTTGCGAGTCGAGGACCGGGAAGAGCCCGAAGTGACCGATGACTCAGCTCTGATGCGTGTACACGCCTGCGCCGTTTGCGGCTCGGATATACGGAATCTTAATTTCGGGAACAAGCGGATCAAGGCCCCGTGCATCATGGGGCACGAAGTGGCCGGAGAAATCGTTGCGGTCGGGAAAAACGTGACCGACTTCAAGGTTGGAGACCGGGTCGCGGTGGGTGGAGATATCCCATGCGGGGAATGCGGGCCCTGTCAGAACGGATACCCGAACTGCTGCGCCGAGAATCTGGCCATCGGGCACCAGTTCCCGGGCGGGTTCGCCGAGATGATGCCGTTGGTCCCTCTCATGTTGCGAGGGGGCCCGGTGTGCAGGATACCCGACAGTCTGGACTTCGATTCGGCCACCCTGGCCGAACCGCTGGCCTGCTGCATCAACGGGCTCGAACTCGCCAGCCTCCATATCGGCGATTCCGTGGCCATCATCGGCGCAGGACCGATTGGATGCCTGATGATCCAACTCGCAAAGACCATGGGCGCATCGCGGGTGGTTCTCGTCCAGCGCTCGGAAGCCCGGTTCGAATTGGCCAAGCGGTTCGGGGCCGATGATTACATCCTCGCGCCGGATGGGAATGCGGGAGAGGCCATCGCCGAACTGACCCACGGCGAAGGCGTGGATGTGGTGGTCGTGGCTTGCGGGTCCGTAGAGGCTCAGGAAGAGGCCATCCGGATGGTCAAACCGCGGGGACGGATCAATTTTTTCGGCGGACTGAAGAAGGGGACCCGGCCCATTTCCTTCGACAGCAATATCGTCCACTACAAGGAATGCTTCATTTCCGGCGCCCATGGCGCCGCGCCCAGGCACCATCGGACCGCGGTGGAACTCATCGGCACGGGGCGGATCGAGTCCGAGCTGTTCCTCACCCACCGATTTCCCCTCAAAGAAATCCACGATGCCTTCAAGGTCCAGGAAAACCGGACCGGAATGAAGGTCGTCGTTAATCCATAGACGAGCAGAATACATCTATTTGAACGGCTCAGCAGGAGCTTCGCCCTCCCGTGCAAGACCGAACGATGGAGAAGGGGAGGGCGAGAGCTTGCCCTGAGCTTGCCGAAGGGCTCCTGCCGAGCCGCAGGGGTGCCACCAGCGGTTTATCCGCCTCAGGCGGGCTTGTCCGCCAGTGTAATGGGTAGGATGGGGCTTGCCCCATTCTACGTCTTGGTTTTCTTTGGAAAGGAGCGCGAGGAAAACCTTTCTTTTTTCCCTAAAAGAAAGGTTTTCCTCGCCTTCACACATAAACATTGAACAAATCCCTCCCTCGGGTGTCTTAAAGGGTAGAGGCAGTTGGCCAACGGCTGAACGCGGAAGAATCGAGAGCGACAATGAGCCATAAACCTGCGACGACGACCGAATGGGTGGTAGCGGCACTTCAGCGGTATGAAGTACCCCTCCTCCGGTACGCGGCCCGAATCACGAAAAATCCGGAGACGGCCCGCGATGTCGTCCAGGAAACGTTCCTGCGCCTCTGCGAGGAAAACCGGGTGAAGGTCGACGGGCATCTCGCGAGCTGGCTTTACAAAGTTTGCCGAAACAAGGCCTTGAACCTTCGGAGAAAGGAGAATCGGAACTCCTTCGTACCAAGCGACCAGATGGAAGGACGTCCGAGCAATGACCTCTCCCCCCTCGCCGTCGCGGCCCAAAACGAGACCCAAGCCATGGTCCTCGAAATAGTGAAATCTCTTCCGCATGACCAGCAGGAAGCCTTCAGTCTCAAGTTCTGGGATGACCTGACATATCGGGAAATCAGCCAGGTGATGGGCGTTTCCCTCGGAAAAGTGAGCAATCTGATAACAACTGCGCTGAAAGCGATTCGAAGGAAACTTCAAACGGAATCCAATATGGCGCAGGAGGTATAGAGATGACTATAAAGCTGAATGACGAAACTTTGACTGCTTACGTGCTTGGCGAACTCGACGAGACAGAACGCCAGGCGGTCGAAAAGGCGTTGGAGAGCGACGAGGCGGCTCGGCAGACGTTGGAGCAACTTCTTTCGGCGGTGGAAGCGGCTGCCGAGGTGCGCCCCCAAGACGCTGTCCTTCCGTTAACCGAGAGCCAACGCGAAGCCATCCTCGCCAAAACAAGAGCAAAACAAAAAACAATCGGAAGATCTCCGGCGGCTGCCCTTCGCCGAAGGGTGTCTCTGCGGTGGGCATACGCCGCGGTCGCGATTGTTGTTGTGGGAGTTGCGGCAATGGCTGTTGTCCCAAGTCTGATGCAGTCGCGAACAGCGTCGGTATCCCAGATGGCTTCGCTTCCCCCGGAAGTAGTAAACCGCCCGAGCCCGGCTAATTCGGAGGCCGCCGCCCCTATTGTGCGTGGGGTCGAAGTAGCCCTTGTCGGCACCTCAGAAGAGCCAGAACCGATAGCTCAATTAAGGGCTGCGCCACAAGAGCTGAAGGAACAAGAAGATATTCAAGCTGCCCAGTTTATCCAGCAAGCCGGCGAAGAAATCGTCGAGGGTCTGGGACGCGTCCGCGCGAAGCCGAAGCCGGCCAACAAGGTGGCTAAGAGGGTGGCCTCCATTGCGCCTGGGAGTACAGCGGACTCTCTCAACGCCAATGGCGCCGTAGTGGAAACAGGACTGGCCGGCCGCTTGGGGGGCGGCGGCATGATGGGCGGATATGACGCGGAGGGATACCGGCGCTTCTCGGTGCCTAAACCGGAACCGGCTGAAGGGTCAGAACCGAGAGTTAAATCAAAGAGCCTCGGATATCTCGGCGATGCCTCAGTAACCTACATAAAGTTCTGGAGAGAAGTAGGCGATGAAAGCTTTGAAGATGACCCCAGCAAGGTCTATTGGCAGGGTCATAATACAGAAGCCTACGACAATATCGTCGACAATCCGTTTCTGGCGGTGACACAGAATCCGCTCTCCACATTCTCTATCGATGTCGATACGGCGTCCTACGCCAATGTGCGCCGGTTCCTCAACGAAAACACCCTTCCGCCGAAGGACGCGGTCCGTATAGAAGAGATGGTGAACTACTTCTCCTACGACTACGAACCTCCGGCTGAAGCCGATCTGGACGAAGCGCCATTTTTGGCCAATGTCGAAGTGGCGGCATGCCCGTGGAACCTTGATCACCGCCTGGCGCGGATTGGCCTGAAAGGGTGGGAGATGGCGGAAGACGAACGGCCCCCCAGCAACCTTGTTTTCCTTCTTGACGTGTCCGGTTCGATGCGGCCGGAGAACAAGCTGCCGCTCTTGAAGCAGGCGATGACGATGCTTGTCGAGCAGCTCGGCGAGAACGACCAGATCGCGATCGCCGTCTATGCCGGCGCTTCGGGATTGGTGCTGCCCTCCACCCCGGGCGACAACAAGGAGGCAATCCTCGATTCGCTGAACCAGCTCCAATCGGGCGGTTCGACCAACGGCGGCGCGGGAATTCAGCTGGCCTACGATCTGGCGGCTGAGAACTTCATCGAAGGGGGCGTCAATCGGGTCGTCCTCGCCACTGACGGCGACTTCAATGTCGGAACAACCAATCAGGGCGACCTGGTCCGGATAATTGAGGAAAAGGCCAAAAGCGGGGTATTTCTCACCGTGCTCGGTTTCGGCATGGGCAACCTGAAAGACTCGACCCTGGAGAAACTCGCCGACAAGGGCAACGGCAACTACGCTTACATCGACAATCTGAACGAGGCAAGAAAGGTCCTGGTTGAGGAAATGGGCGGCACGCTGGTGACTATCGCCAAGGACGTGAAGATCCAGATCGAGTTCAATCCCACTAAAGTGGGGGCTTATCGTCTGATCGGCTACGAAAACCGGATCCTTGCCGCCGAGGACTTCAACGACGACACCAAAGATGCGGGAGAGATCGGCGCAGGGCACACTGTGACGGCATTGTACGAACTCGTCCCGGCGGGAGAGCCAATCGATCTGCCGGAAGTCGACCCGCTGAGGTACCAGCGGGTTGTGACACCGACCCGCGCGGCGGGCAGCGGCGAGCTCCTGACCCTGAAGCTGCGATACAAAGAACCGGACGGCGACACCAGCAGTCTGCTCGAGTTCTCGGTGTTCGACTCCGGTAACAGCTACTCTCAAGCATCCCTCGACTTCAAATTCGCGGCCTCCGTCGCCAGTTTCGGCATGATCCTGCGCGACTCTGAACACAAAGGCGCCGCAACCTTCGACAGCGTCCTCGAACTCGGCGAGGAGGGCGTCGGAGACGATCCTTACGGATACCGCACCGAGTTCCTCGAACTGGTCCGTAAAGCCAAATCGCTCTAAACTGGGCTCAGACTGAATGACAGGGGCGGCCTAAAAGGCCGCCCCTGTGTTCAGGCAGTCATCCGAGTTGCCTGGCGGCACCGGAGGACAGACCTAACCTAAAAAGATTCGTTGCCCCGAAGGGGCAGACGCAAGTAGCCCCGGGTGGAGTCCCGCTTTCAGCGGGATGGAACCCGGGGATCGAGTCGCCCCCCCCTGCTCCGCCCCGGAGGGGCGGACGCACAGGATGAAGTGTCATGAGCAATAACCTCGTACCTTGTCAACATTGAATCTGTCGGTCATGTTGGCGGCGATTATTTCGTGCTCGTGCTCGTCATTCGTGCTCGTACTCGAAACCGGCAACGAATTGTCGATTACGATTACGAGCACGGGCAGGAGCACGAACGGGAGACCGGATTGTCTACCCACTAAAACAAAGTTGACAGAGCACTTGGCAACAACGGTCTCGTGCGCCCCTCCGGGGCGCGGGAAGGGATGCATCGTGGACCTGGGGTTTCGCCCCGCCCCTTCGGCAGGCTCAGGGTAAACTCCGCGGGCTACACCCCAGGCTACTTGCGTACGCCCCTTCGGGGCGGTTCTTTCTTTCTCAGAAGACAGCATGGGGCTTGCCCCATCCTACTGGCTGCGTAGATGAGGGCAACCTTTCTTTCGACATAGCTCAGGACAAGCCTTCCCGCAAAAAGGTTTTCCCCCACAGACTGAACGTTTGCGCCTCCCAATTGTTATATAGAGTAGAAACAGTTGCCGGCTGGAAACGGAGACTCCGACTGCGACAATGAGCGAGAGACCTTCAACGACCACAGAGTGGGTGGAGCAGGCGCTCGTCCGGTATGAACGGCCCCTGATCCGTTACGCGGCCCGGATAACGAGGGATCCGGACCTCGCCCGCGATGTTGTCCAGGAAACCTTCATGCGGCTGTGCGAGGCCGAAAGGAAGAATGTCGACGGTCACCTCGCCGGCTGGCTGTTCACCGTCTGCCGTAACAAGGCCCTCAATGTCAGGAAAAAGGAAGGTCAGACAGCGGAGCAGTCCGAGGACGAGACAGCAAGCGTCGCGAGTGCAATCACCTCTCCGAGCGCCGCAGCAGCCAGGAACGAGACACAGGCGATGATCTTTGAAGCCGTAAAGACACTACCCGACGAGCAGCAGGAGGCG
>SDBV01001573.1_pt1 | contig 34375 bp, 36 predicted proteins | sample 2277081 | NCBI WGS metagenome assembly SDBV01 (sample SAMN10402039, study PRJNA504765) | marine sediment metagenome | isolation source: marine sediment core GS10_PC15, 223 cmbsf | place: Arctic Ocean: Southern Knipovich Ridge | collected 2010 | reverse complement strand
AGGATCTTGATGAGATGTCGAAGCGCGACATCGAGATTCTCACTGAGCGGATCGAGGCGAACGGGATCGGCCCGGACATGCAGGTCACGGGGAGATGTCCGTCATGCGCCGGGACGTTCGTTCACAACCTGGAGTGGGGGTACGACAATTTTTTCGGCTCTTCTTCCCAACCCTCAGCCGCGGGGAGTTCATAGAGGAAGTGTTCGCCCTGCTCTACAGCGTCCCCGGCATGAGTTGGGAAGCATGCCTCGACATGGACACTGAGGAGCGTGGCCTGATGCTAAAGCGGCTGCTCAAGCAGCAAAAGCATGAGGAGGCGAGTATCAAGAAGGCTGGCAAGAAGCGGTAGGCGATCATGGCATTCGAGCGCATAGGCGTTGGCGGGTTCCTCTCCTTCGAGGAGAAAAAGGGGATCGCATCCATGAAGCGGGCGGGGGCTGCTTTCGGCAGCCTTCAGAAGAGCGCTGTCAGCTTTGGCAAGGGGATGTCGCAGGTCGGTGTGGGTCTCCGTGCCGCCGGCATTGCAGGCATAGCGGTCACTGCCGGGCTCGGCATTGGCCTCTCCATCGCCGTCGACTTTGAGAAGCAGATGTCCGCGGTCGGGGCGATCACCCGATCCAATACCGAGGACATGACCCGGCTGACCGACGAGGCCAAGCGTCAGGGCATTGTCTCGGTCTTCTCAGCCACCGAGTCCGCTGAGGCCATGGAGGCCCTTGGCCGGGCCGGATTCGACACGTCTCAGATCATTGAAGGCCTCGGCGGCGTGATGAACGCGGCTGCTGCTGAGGGGATCGGCCTGGCCGAATCCGCGAGTATCATCTCCCGGATTGTCAAGAGTATGGGTCTGGAAATTGGGCGAGCGTCCAACGTCGCCGATATCTTGGTCCTGACCTCGGCCAAGAGCAACACTAACATCGTCCAGCTTGGTGAGGCATTCAAATTCGGAGCGCCCCAGGCGCGGCAGATGGGGATCCAGACGGAAGAGCTGGCCGCCATCTTCGGCAAGCTTGCTGATTCCGGCCTCGACGCGAGCACCGGCGGGACGAATTTCACGAACTTCCTTGTCAAGCTGACTAAGCCGAGCAAAGAGGGTGCTCGGGTGATGAAGAAGTGGGGCATCGAACTCGAAGACGCCAACAAGAACTTGCTCCCCATCGGCGACATCGTCGACCAATTCTCCAAGAAGCTCAAGGGCATCCCGAGCGCGACCGAGAGAGCGCGGCTGGCCACAGAGCTGTTCGGCATCCGTGGTGCGAAAGCGTTCGGTGCCCTGGAATCGGCCGGCGGCAAGGCGATCAAAGACCTCACGCAGGATCTGCTTGAGTCGTCGTTCGGCATCGGGGCTGCGGCCGAGGCCGCGGAGAGACGTCTGGACAACCTCGCCGGCGCCTTCACCCTGTTCAAGTCGTCGGTGCAGTCCATCTTCATCGGGTTCTTCGACCCGCTACTGGGCCCGTTCAAGGAGACCGTGCAGGACATCACCGGCGGTCTGAACCAGGTCCTCGACGCCTTCGCGGGCTTGCAGAAGAACCAGAAGGCAACGGCCGATGCCTCCGTCGCAGCCGCCAAGCGTGAAGTCGATGGCTTCGCAAAGAAGAGCTTTGTGCTTGACCAGCTAAGTGAGCGGCAACGGGGAGCCGCTAAGGCTGGCCTTGCAGCCATCGTCGCACAGGCCGCGGGGGAGCAGAAGCTGTCTCGCTCTCAGGCAGCAGCGCAGGCCACCAGCATGGCTCAGTTCGTCGTTGGAGGGCTCGCCCGACAGAAGCTGAGCGATGAGGAGAAAATCGCCCAGAAGAGCGAGATAGAGGGCTTGGCAGCCATCGCCAAGACGCGGCGGCTCACGGCTGCCGAACAGGCAACTCTGAGGAACAAGTTCATCGGTTCCATCAACGCGCAAGCTGACGCTGAGACCAAGATCGCCGGCGTTGTTGACAGGGCAAAAGGGAATTCGGCGAAGAGCTTCATCGAACAGGCAGCTGCGCGCGCTAAGATCGAGGGCCAGATCGAGGGTGCTATCATCCGCAGAGAGCGCTTGGAGAAGATTGAGCGTGAGCAAGGTAGTACGGCCGCCACCATTGCCAAAGGGGTGTTGGCCGGGCTAGATTCTGTGAAAGCTGGGTTCAGCTCTCTGGTCGCCGGAGTCCGCAAGTTCGGGAAGCAGCTCAAGGACTCCGTCGGCGAAGAGCGGTTGGAGCAGTTCTTCAAGATCGCCACCATTGCCGTGCTCGTGGTCGGAGCGCTCGCTCCCGTGGCCTTGGCATTCGCCGCCATCGGATTCATAGCCAGTGCGGTGATCGGCCCCATCGTTGCCGGCCTGCTGTTGATGGCCCCCATCCTTGCGGTCATTGGCCTGGCTTTTCTGGCGGTACGCAAGGAGAACGAGACCGTCGGTGAGACGGTGGCCCGGGTGTGGAACACTATTGCCACGTTCATCGACGACACCTTCACCAACGTGATCGAGCCGTTCATCGAAGGATTCCGGGAAGGGATGGGACCTGCCATCGATCTGGTCTCGCGAACCTTCTCAAGCTTCTTCGGCGTCATCAAAACGCTCGTCAATGAGATCTTTGCGATCTTCGACGACGGCACCGATGACACTGCAACGGACTGGCGAGAGGTCGGCATGGTCGTCGCCGAAGTCCTAGGCAACATCGTAGCGGTGGTGACCGGAGTCATCGGGTCTATCGTCACCGGGTTCCTGGTCGTGACTAAGTTCCTCGTCACTGCGCTGAAGGAGCCGTTCGAGGGCCTGTTCACCAGCGTGAAAGGGATTCTGTTCGGCATCCTCCAGTTGTTCCGCGGCGACTTCAAGGCCGGTCTCAAGACGATAATGCTCTCCATCGGCGATATCATGATGGCCCCTGTTCGGCTTTTCTTCAGCACGATTTCTAAGCTCGTCGACCTCACGCTTGGTGCCTTCGGCGATGCGATTCCGCCAGGGATCAGAAAGTCTCTGAACGCGTTCGCTGCTTCGACCGCCAAGAGAGCCGTCACCCCGGATAGGACCGGATTTGGGTTCGGGGTGAAGGCTGGAACCACCGAAGCGGTTGTTGAGGCGGCGGACAAAGACGATAAGAGAAAAGGCGGACTAAGCTTTGGTGCGTTCCTTGCGAGTGAGGAGGACAAAGAGCGTGCCGTGCTCGAAGGGTTTGGGGTCGAAGCCAGCAAAGAGAACCTCGCGACCGCTAGGAAGATCCTGGCACGGCGTGCCGAGGAGGAGAAGGCGAGGGGGAAGGCCGCGTTTGAGGCGGCGCAGAAAGGCCTCACGGCCGACGTCAACGTCAATCTCAAGAACGTGCTCAATCAAGAGGTCAAGGCGTGCATCGACGGGGAGGATTCGTTGAAGAACGCAGCCAAGCACACCCAGACGATCTTCGAGCGGTCCGGTGCAACCACTGAACCCTTCATCCGTCGGCAGATGCGCGAGACCGGCGTCGTCGTGCCGGCGACTGCGAGCACCTAGCCATGTCGTTCATTGCATCCCTACTTGGCTTCGAGCAGACCTGGGTACTGACCCGTCTTCCCGAGACTATCGGAAGCATCCTTACTCCCGAGAAGGTCACGGGCCAGTTCCATGCGGAGGGGCTCACCGAGGAAGTTAAGAGCACCTACTCGGAGAAGTTCGCGCTCAACCGGCAGACTGCCATAACTCAGTTCGTGCATGGTGAGACGGAGACGCTCACCTTCACTGGCCGGTTGTACGCAGCGCGCCAACGGATACCAGGGCTCCCGTTCCAGGGAGAGAAGATCGACGATCAGCTTGCGAAGCTCAAGGAATGGGTACGTCGAGATTCGTCATTGAAGCGCCCGCCGCTGCTCTCCTTCACCGTTGGCGATGGCCACGCCGGATTCGAGAAGTGCTTCATCGAATCGCTCAGCGGGATCACCTACGAGAGGCCGACGGCGCTTGGCGGCCTGCGGCATGTCACGTTCACGGTCAACCTGCGACAGTTCACTGACTTCGAGCTTCCCAAGTTCCAGCTCCCCGGGCTCGGTGCTATTGGTAGCCTGGGCAACACCCGGTTCCACACCGTGTCGCGCGGTGACTACTACGAGACGCTGACGGAGCTTGAATACGGAGACGCCTTACTTGGAGACGTCATCCGCCGAGAGAATCCGGACAAGCCCAACATCCAGATCGGTGACGTGATCCTGTTGCCTACTTCGACGAGCGTGATCGGGCAGCGCATCACGCAGCAGTCGACGCCGCTGAAGACTGGGTTCGGGAGGAGAGACACGCCGCAGCGTGATCTCCGTCTGGAGTTCTTACGCACGCGAGATCGCAGCAAAGCGTCGTTCGTGCTCCAGGGCTAGGCCATGGCCAACGAGATTCTCAGCCCATCGTTCCGGGTCAAGGTCGGCAAAGGTGGCGGCGATAAGCTGTCAGACGATATCTCTGCATTCATCCAGCGCCTTGAATACGACTCGGCCGATGGGATGGCCGACGCCGCTAAGCTGGTAGTCCTCAATCCGGACTTCAAGCTCGGTGACCTGCGGATCTTTCAGCCGGGCAACGAGATCTCCATCGCGTTTGGCTACGGCACCGACATCGAGCATGTCGGCAGAGTCATCATCCGCCGCGTGCGCTACGATTTTCCACAGGATGGGATGCCGAGCTTCACGGTCGAGGGCTACACGCTCGACGCGCAGATGATGGACAACTCGCCGGAGAAAGGCGCCGACCGGGTCCACGCCAACGACAACCTGTCCAGCGTAGTGCGCAAGGTAGTGGGCCGGGGGAAGTACGGATTCACGCTCGACGTGGACGATACTCCGGATACCGCCAAGGCCTTCGCGCAGATCGGTGGTGTCACAGACTACCAGATGGTCAAGGGCTGCGCGAACTTGAGCGGGTTCTTCTTCTGGGTGGATGGGGACGAGGATGGGACCTGGCGCCTGCACTTCAAGAGCCCATCCAAGGTGTTCGACTCTCAGTTCCAGCCCGACCTAGAGTTCAAGTACAACGCTGGCGACGAGGGGAACCTGCTGTCCTTCCAACCGGAGCTGCTTATCCAGGGTGCTCGCACCAAGATCAAGGTGATCTTTTTTGACCCAAAGGCTGGCAAGGTCGTCGAAGAGGAAATCGAGGAACCCAGCCCGCTCGCATCGCTGGACGTCTTGGCTATCCCGACACAGACCGCCTCGCTGGAGGATGAACTGGAGGCGGGAATCGAGATCAAGATCGTGTCGGGGGAGTTCTCTTTCGAGCCAGCGTTCAACAAGCGGATCAAGACCGCTGCCGAGGCCAAGCTCTGGGCCGCTCAGTGGTTCCGCCGGCACCGCGAAGGGTTCATCACCGCCAAAGGAATCGTCGTCGGCACGCAGGCCCTTAGGGCCCGTCAGATACACACGATCAGCGGCATCTCGAAAGCCTTGGACGGCAAGTGGTACTTCAGCAGGGTGCGGCACGTCTTCTCCGACACGGACGGCTACCTCTGTGAGTTCGACGCACGCAAGCAGAATTCTGTGGAGTAGCAAATGCCGAATGTCACCGAGAGATATGAGGCGGTCGTATCGTCCATCGAGGATCCGGAGAAGCGTGGCCGGTTCAAGGTCAAATGTGTTGGGCTAATGGGTGATGCCAAAGCGGAGCTGCCGATCTTTGTCGAGCTTGTGCCTGGCTGGGGGTGGTTCATCGTCCCGGAGGTTGGCGAGATCGTCGAGATCGAAGTGATCGTCACGTCCGACCGGGACGAGATTTGGGGCCAAGCTAGCATCGAGGCGCTCAACCCGGTGTGGCGTGGCAAGCGGTTCGTGACCGACGTCGAGCTGGACAAGCCGTTCCCCCCGAACCCGCTGGTACCTGACAACGGGTCGGTGGCAACCCCGCCGCATGACGATCTCGTCTCTGAGAACTACGGTAAGCGCCGGGGGTGGGCGTCGCCGCACGGGCACTTGTTCATGTTCGATGACGAGGAACCTAGGATCTCCCTGCTCTGGGTGAAGGACCGCCTGGATCCTGGTGAGTCCCCGGACCCGGCCAAGTCAACACGGTTCGACATGCAGTCGGATGGCTCTGTGGTGATCAACGTGTTGGACAATCACAAGCTGACGCTCGGAGCTGACGGCAAGCTTACGGCAGAGCTGGGCAGCGGCACATCGCTCGTGGTCGAGGAGAACGGGGCCAGTGCCAAGCTCACGCTCGGCGACGGGACAAAGTCGGTAGCCGTAGCAGAGCCGCTCAAGACGCTCTACGACGCTCTCAAGACTCAGCTCGACCTCTTTGACGCACACATCCATCCTACCGGCATGGGGCCAAGCGGGCCGCCGACCCCTACTATCTCAGCGCCCGCCTTCGACGATGACATCATCTCCAGTCAGATGAAGCTGCCGGAGACTGTCTGATGGCTCTCGCCCTTGCCACTCTTGCCGACGAGCTTCTGGCCCTTGAACCAGTGGGGGATGAACCAGGAGCTATCGACAACCTGTCCTCGGCGTGGGAGAACTACTTTGCCGATGCGTCGGTGCTGGGCATCCCAACGACGGTGGGATCCCTTGCGGCGGCGACCACTGCCATGAAAGGAGCGCTCGTGGGCCTATCAGTAGCCGGAGCCGGGGCGGCCAAGCTCCAGGCCGGGATTGTGGCGTTCTGGGGCGTGGTAGCTGTATCGGCTGCCACGATCTGGCTCACAGTGCCCCCGCCGCTTAGCGCTACGCCGCCTCCCGGCCTTGCAGGCATCGCGGCGGCTTTGACTCCCGTGTTCGCATCGAACGCCGCAGGGAGCCTGTCGTTGGCTGATTCGGCCAATGCGGTTGCCGCAGTGCTGCACCCCCTGCAACTGGGCGGGATCGCCTTAATCCCCCCGCCACCGGCCGGCCTCGGGCCGCAACCGATTCTGTAGAGGAAGGTCCGATGCCAGCGGGACTCAGCTTACCAGTGGGGGTGAACGGGAACGGAGGCGTTCGGGTCATCGATGGCGTGGAGCAGGACGACAAGATCGTGCGCATGGCACTGGCCGACAACTCGTCGAACAACGCCTTCCAGCAGGGGATCGGACTCGGCCCATTCCCGGTCTTCCGTATCGACGATGCCCAGACAAAGATTCTGATTATCCAGCGAATCCGAGAGATCTTCCGGGCACTGGAGAAGGAAGAGCGCTTCAAGCTGCGCGAGGAGACTGTCCTCTTCAAGAACGAGGTAGAGGGGGAGCTGATCCTTGAGTTCCAATACCTGTCACTTCGCGCCGACCAGGAGAGGACCTTCAGCACAACCGTGAATCCCCAGGGGTTCACGCCGAGGCAATAGCATGGCCACAGAAATCATCATCCCAGATTTCGACTTTTCCAAGTTTTACTTCCCGGAGATCTTGGAGGCGTTGATCCTCGCCAAGCGGCGGAACCTCCCAGAGCTGACTGATGAGAACGAGTTCGAACCACTGATCCAGATGCTCAGGTCTTTTGCTCTTGTCGGGCACCTGAACAACGTACTTATCGACCTGGCAGCGAACGAGAGTACATTGCCGACCGCACGCTTGGCCGAGACCGTCCGACAGATGCTGCGGCTCATCGACTTCGAGCTGGCCCCTGCGGCGCCGGCGAAGGTGGACATTGTCTACGAGCTTTCCGCAGCGCTCTTAGCGTCAACGGAAGTCGTGAATGCTGGAGCTGCGGCAGCGACAACACTGAATGGCGGGGTAGTGATCACGTTCGAGGCGCTCACCGCCCTGACAGTCGCCCCGACCACCCGCCTCGGCTTCATGCTGGCAGAGTACGGTGGCGTCTTTACCGACTTCACGACTGAGGCCAACAGCCCGGACACACCTGCTGACGACTTCGAGCCGTGGCCGGCGATACCAGGACCATCGCCACCGCAACAAGATCCGGCAGTGAAGGACGCCGTCTATTGGGGGCACGAGGACGTGATGTTCGACCGGCTCAGGGTCGCCCCCACGACTGTGCCGAGCAGCGGGGTCACCGGCGTCTGGGAATATTTCGACGGGAATTTTGCCAAGATCGCGCCGACCTCTGTAGATCTTGTCGGTGCTACGCTCGACGTGGACCTGACCAGCTACATTGGCGGGACGAACCGGCAGGGCACGCTAATCCGGGTGCAGTTGAACTCGACGACTGCTTTTGAGGACGCGTTCTCGCAGTGGAACGGGTCTAAGAACTTCGTGGTCGTCGGCCTGCTCGGCCAGTCCAGCCCTTCCACACTTGCCACTGACTACACCGTGGGCAGCGATTGGGAAATCCTTTCGGCAGTCGTTGACAACACCGAGAATCTGTCGCACGGACCCAGCGAGGCCAAGGACGTCGACTTCCCTCTGCCCCAGACACTGGCCCGCAACTGGGTGAAGGGTGACGTCGACAACAAGACGGCGTTCTGGCTGCGGTTCCGCATTGTTGAGGTAGCGACCCCGATCAGCCCGACGTTGCAGAGTATGCTTATCAACGCCAGGAAGCAGTTCGTAATTCGTCAAGCAACCCAGGGGATCTCGGTCGAGGATTCTCCGCTGGGGTCGTCAACGGGGCTCGCCAACCAGACGTTCCTGACGACCAACGATTTCTTCATCTCGAACAGCATGAAGGTCTTTGTCGACGGCGACGAGTGGACGAGCGTCGATAACTTCCTCGGGTCCGCGGCCAACGCTGAGCACTACGTCATCGAGCTGGGAGTCAACGACCGCGCGACAATTGTCTTCGGAGACGGGGTGGCTGGCCGGATTCCGCCCATTGGCGTGGGGAGCATTCGTGCCGAGTACCGAGTTGGCGCTAACAACGACGGCAATGTCGGAGCGCAGACGGTGAACGTCAACACCGCGGGGCTCTCGTCTGTAAGCCGGCTCTTCAATCCGCGACAAGCCACAGGCTGGGCCCCGGCAGACGGAGCTACCACAGAAAGCTTGGAGCAAGCGAAGATCAAAGGGCCGGCATCGCTCCGAACCAAGAACGTCGCCATCGGTCCCGATGACGTTCGGCAGCTCACACGCACCTTCGAGGATGCTGACGGCGCGCGCCCGTTCTCGCGGTCGGCCACCTTCGAGGAAGGCTTCGGGCCCAAGACTATCGAACTTGTCGTCGTGGTCCGCGGAGGCGGGCAAGCCAGCGCTGCTCAGCTCGATGAGCTGGAGCTGTTCTTCAACGGCGACAAGAACGCGGCCCCGCCACTGCCAAAGCGGATCGTTGCCAATCAGGAAGTCGTGCCGGTTAACTTCAGTCCGAAGACCATCGACGTCGTCGCCACTGTCAAGGGCGACGTGACCAAGGAGGAGGTCGAGAACCGGCTCAAGCAGATCATCCAGCCCGAGGCCCTCAAGACGGATGGTGTGACGTTCGAGTGGGAGTTCGGCGAGGATGTACCGCGAAGCAGGATCCTTCACGAAATCTTCGAGACGGATGAGTCCATACAGGATGTTGTGCTCACGACGCCGGCGGCGGATGTTGGACTCGACCCCAGAGAGCTGCCGGTGTTGGGCACGATTAGCATCACAGTGATCTAGGAGGTTCGGAATGTCTAAAGGCTTCGCAATAGGGATCACGGAGGAGTTGCTTGACTCCATGCTCGGCAACTCGCTGACAGTGCCGCTCGCTATCCCAACCGTCTATATTGGGCTGTCAACGACCACCCCTGACGCTGGCGGCGGCAACTTCACCGAGCCGGTTGGCAACGGCTATGCACGAGTCGCTGTCACCAACGACGCCACACAGTGGCCGGCGGCGACAGCAGGCGTGAAGTCCAACGGGGCGGACATCGACTTTCCTGCTGCGTCTGGTCCTTGGGGGACGGTGACACATCTCGGGATCTTCGTTGCTGCTTCCGGGGGCTCGCCAGCAGCTTGGTCCGATCTCGACACGCCGCAATCGCCTGACACCCCGGACCCGCCACTCCAGCTTGCAATCAACGCTCTGGACGTGAAGATCTCGAACCAGTAGGGCGCACATGGCAGTCGTCAACATATCCGGGACCATCGAAGTCCTCGTCGCGTCGACGGCGGCCCTGACAGAGATCCCGCCAACGATCACTGCGGCGGCTACCGCCTCGACGACATTACGAGTGACGTTCTCCAAGATCATGCAGGACGATACCGACCTGAGCTTCCCATCGAACTATGTGCTGGTTCCGATCACTCCAGGTGCAGCCGAGCTGCTCGTGAACAGTGTGGTTCCGGAGGGCGGGGGGTCCCCGACCTTTGTCGATCTGACGCTGACGGAAATGACCGATGGCGCCACCTATGAACTTACCGTTCAACCCGCAGTCGTAGACCTCGTCGGTCTTCCAGTGGAGTTCCCGACTCAGTTCACTGGACAGGGGCAAAAGCCGTCACTTGTCTCCGCTACAGCCACCACGTCGACGCGGATCAGGGTTGTGTTCGATGAACCAATGACCGTCAATGCAGCATTGACCAACCCGGCCAGCTATACTGTGACACCGCAGGCAGCTGGGGTCGGGGCTGTGGTTGTGATTTCCGCAGTGGTGGTGACGCCAGGGTCGACGACTGTCGATCTGGTCGTCAGCGAGATGAACGACGGTGGGTCGTATGAGTTGGCGGTCGACTCCGCGGGCCCCGTGCAAGATGTTGCGTTCAACCCTCTCGACCCTGGGGCGGATACCGATTTGTTCACCGGGATCGGTGTGAAGCCGACGTTGCTACGCATCGAAGCCGCTGGAAAGACGCGTGTCGACGTCGTGTTCTCCGAGTCCATGCGCGACAACGCGGACATCAGAGATGTGAACAAGTTCGAGTGGGAGACCGTCCCAGACTCCCCATTGGATGACATCACGACTCTCTCCATCCTCGCCGTCGAAGAAGACGTTGTGAAGCTTGTCACGTCAGAACAGACACCTGGGATACTCTACGAGCTGACCGTAGCAGGGGTGTAACGCTGTGGGCATCGAAGACCTAGCTGGCAACGAGATCCTGCCGTCGACGACTGGGCAGATGCTCGGGTTCGAGCAAGTGCCTTTGGTAGAAGTTCTGCCGTTGCGGTCGTTCGATTTTCTGACGCAGGTCATCCGCGACGCCGACAAGTCAGACGGCAACCTCTTTCTGGAACGCTACTACGACGGCATCCAGGAAGTCTGGGAGGACATCCAGACAAAGATCTTTGCCATCAAAGATTTGTCATCGGTGACTGATATTCCCGACGAGTTCCTGGAGTTCCTCAAGAACATCGTTGGCTGGACCAACGAGCCAATCACACGCCGTGTGACTGATAGCCTGACGCCGGCCGCCCTGCGAAGACTGATTGCTGCTTCGGTTCCTTTATGGCGTCAGCGCGGACCGGAAGACGCAATCGTCGACTTCCTAGAGCTGCTTGAGGGCGAACGGACTCGTGTATGGAACTGGTTCGATCTGCGCTGGATCCTTGACGAGGCATCGCTCGATGAGACGCATCAGGGGCGCGACCCGTTCTTGCTCGATCTGCCACAAGATGGTGACGACCCTCAGCGGTTCAACATCCGCATTGTCGACCCCGGCACGCTCGACCGCGAGCAGGTGCGCAACGTCGTCAAGCTGATGCGTCCTGTCGGCGAGCGTGTAGACATCAGCTACATCACGTTCCTCGACCAGTTCACCACCCCCGGTGACAACTTCCAATGGGATGCCATTGACGGCGCCCTGCCGTTGGTAGAAGACGGCCTCGCCAAGTTCATCGCGCCAGATAACGAGGGTCTTGCCATGGCGAACGTAGCCGGCGCCTCCGCGTGGAAGAACTACGTCGCATTCTGGCGATTCAAGATCCTCACCGGCGGAGAGTTCTTCGCGCTGTTCTACACGCTTAGCACTGCGGACACTTACACCATCGAGTTCCGAGTAGCTGCCAACGAGATCGAGCTGGCCAAAGAGGTCGGCGGAGGGGGCTCCGTCATCGAGACCTTTGACTTCAGCTTGCAGGGGACGCTTGTCGAGGATAAGTTCTACGGTCTGCGGGTCCATATCGAAGCGGAGGGCGCGTCGAATCGGATCCAGGTCTATGTCGATGGTGAGCTAATCATCAACGTGCTCGATGCGGACCTCACCGCCGGGAGCGTTGGGATGGGCGGCTCTGAGACAGTCGTGGATGAGGTGGAAGTGTTCTTGACCCCGCTGGAGACAGATGAAGTGGGCCTCAACTCGTAGAGGAGATCGTAGTGGGAACCACAAACCAAAGACTCAACGTCACCCGGAACCGGATCATCGGCAAGGATGATCTCGGCGAACGGGGCTTGGACTACCTGCGCGGCCTCGTTCTCGAAGGCATCGAGAAGACATTTCTCAAGGACGTAGTCTTCGGTGACACCGCGCTGGATTTGCAGGCCGATGGCAACGACAAATTCAAAGTCGTCGGTACGGCTATCGCTACCGATGGTATCGGACACATGCTCGACGTCGCCAACTCCGGCTTCGATCTGGGCATTCAGTTCGAGAACGAGAGCTTTGTCGATTATGATGTAGGTCTGCGGTTCGCCGAGGTGCCGGCCGGCGTGCAGGTGAATCCCAGCAACGGATTGCCCGAGTACGTCGCGTTCGAGGAGCAGATTGGCGAGTCGGCTGACCCGGACTCGGTCGTCGATAATGGCAACAGCACGATCACCTTCGTCGTCGACTCAGTCGCAGAAGTCCTGATCACCAACGCCGGACGCAAGGTGCGGGTCTTCAAGAAGATCCCGGCCAAGAGTGCGAAGACAGAAGTCATCGCTGTCGAGGAGATTACGGTCGCCTTCGTAGCATCGAAGAACCAGATCACGACTACTGGAGCACTTGGCCAAGCCACCATATCGACAGTTGCCTCGGACTACACCGTGGTCCTCATGGGGCCCACTGTTCGCCGTGGTCCAGACCTTGAGAACGCTTCTGGGATCGTGTTCTTGGGGCGCGTAACCGGGGGCGGAGCTGGCTCCCCGCCATCCGGCTTTAACACCGGCGGGCAGGACCTCTTCGATTTCAGCTTCGCCGACCTGGCCGACTTCACGCGGCGCGAGCCACTATCCGACCGCCTCAAGATCGACGTCAAGTCGAATGGCGCCGATGTCCTCACTGACCAGATCCGGGTTCAGGACCCTGTAGCTGCCGCAGTGTTCCGGGTAGACGGCGAAGGCTCTATGTTCGTGACTGCTGTGTTCAGCGATCTGATCCCCAAATCCGCCTTCTCGCTGGATCTCGGGTCCGTCGCCGAACGCTGGAACAAGGCGTGGCTAAGTGCCTTAGACGTCGCTGGCCCAGTCGTCATTGTCGGGGATGTCGATATTGACGGCGCCGTCGGTATCACCAACAGCGATCTTTCTGTTCAAGGAGACATACTTCCAACCGGATCGAGCAGAGATCTCGGCTCGGTAGCTTCTCCTTGGGAGGCGGCCTTCGCTAAAAGGATTGCTCTCGGCCCGCCCCCCTCTGGGTTCGAATTCTTACAAGGGACTGGCACAACCTTTCCTATTTCTGCTGGCATACGAGGGACAGCATGGTCACTAGCATCGGTTGTCGGTGCGGCAACGGCTGGAGCTACTTTTGTCGCCCATGAGACGATAATATCCACTCAGTATTCGAGCGGCACTGCCGATCTCTTGCTTGGATATGACCTCAAGCTCAACCCCGGCGATTCCGGCGGGACGGTCTCGGAAGTCGTCGGGTATAGGGTAAAGCCCGACAGCTTCGGCACAGGGGTTGTGGTCACAGACTATAAGGGCTTCGAGGTCAAGAGCTTTAGCGGTTCTCCCGTAGTCACCAATGCCTACGGTCTTTTTATCGAGGATATTGTGACGGGCGGGGGGCCGGTAATAACCAACGCCTTTGCGATCAGGACAGGCCTCGGGCTTGTTCAGTTCGGCGAAGATGTCGCAGTGCTCGGATCACTCCTAGGCACAGGTGGAACGCTAACGATTGACGACGCACTTGTCTTGACTGGTGTCCTGACTGGAGGCGGAACTGTAGAAGTCGGCGACCCGCTGCATCCTGACGCTGCGGGTGTGGATATCGGCGGCATCGCGGCTGCCGACCGTTGGCGGAACGTCTTCTGCGAGCAGGTACGCGCCAGCGATGTGCCGATTGGCGTGATGACCGATGCGACTGCTGGGGTGACCGCATTCACTGAGAATTACGTCATCGTCGATTTTGCTAGCACTCCAGTTCTACGAGGCGGCGTGACCGGAGGGGCTGGCACTGATCGCTTCACCGTTCCAAGCGATGGCTTCTACCAGGTGACCTACTTCATCCCGATTGGCGATGCCTCTGGCACGCCCAACGCTCAGACCGTGTGCCAAGGACGGTGCGTGGTCAACGGCGGCGGCACTCCAGTTGTAATTCTCTTCTCCGACTCGCAAGCTGCGTTCAACAACGAGGTCCGCAACGCCCTTGTCTCATCGTTCCCGGTCGAGCTTGTCGAAGGCGATACCATTGAGGTACAAGTCAAGCAGCGCAATGTGGATGGTGGCGTACCATCGCCCGCTGCCAACTTCGCCGAGTATCCGAATCGCGACGATACCGAGACAGAGGTCGACCCGTACTTCACGATCACAGCGATCTCGCTCACTAACTAGGAGGAAGCCATGAAGACATTCGCAGAGACGCCGGAAGGCAAGAAGTACCTGGCCAAGCTACAGGAAGGCGACGGGAAGAGAGTCCCCGATGGGATGGACGGGTTGGAGGCCCAGGCGTTCAAGATGTTCACCAAGAGTCGTCTCCGCGCGGGCGCCCTCATTGCCGAGCGAGAGAAGACGCTCCAAGGAATCGTCGAAGCCGAGGAGCGTGTGAAAGCCTTGACCCGGCAAGGCGACATGGCTACCGGCGAAGCGAGGGCGTCTGCCGAGATCCTTCTTGCGGCGGAAGAGGCGCGGCGCAGCACAGAGGAGAAGACGCCGAGCGATGGGGAGAACGGCGACCCGGAGAACGAAGACAACAAGGTGTCCAGCCCAAAGGAAATAGGGGCCGCACTCAAGGATGACCTTTCTCGCAGGAGGGCACAGGCATGACGCTACGCAATGGCTCCAGAGGTGAGGACGTCAAGACGGTTCAGCGCTATCTCGATGAGCTTGGGTACGCCGTGGGCCGCCCCGACGGCATCTTCGGCCGACGCACCACGAACGCAGTGGCAGACTTCCAAGACGCGTACCTTGTGGACGGTATCGTCGACGAGATAACGCTGGCAGCAATCGAGGCTGCCGTGGGCGCCCGCAACACGTCAAAGATGGAAAGCCTCATCGCGCCACCGTATGGGCTTGAAGAGATCCAGGAACGGTTTGGGGTCATAGAATACGAGGAAGCGTCTGGCGGCAACATCGTGATCACGAACGACTGGGCCGAACGGAACATCATCCGTGCCAACCTCCCCGTCGTTGGCACACAGTCGATTCACAGGCTCATGGAGCCGGTCTTCAACGCCGTGCTCAACGAGATCAAGGCCAAAGGTCTCGACGGTAAGATCAAGATGTTCGGGTGCTGGAGTCCCCGCCACAAGATGCACAACCCGAAGCGCAGTCTCTCGACACACTCCTGGGCCATTGCCTGCGATCTCAACTGGCCGACGAACATGCCCGGCAGAGTCGGCGACCTCGACCCGGAGATCGTTGCCACTTTTGAGGCGCACGGATTCAACTGGGGAGGGCGGTGGCGACACAGAGACGATATGCATCTTCAAATCCCGAGGGGGTATTAGGTAGCTTGTTCTGGATTGTGGAAGCGTGGAGCACCGCTAGCTGGATGTCCCCAGGCTGGCATTAGTTGCGACGGATGATGCGATGGTGATATACGCGAATGGAGACCGCAACCTCCAGTAACGGAGACCAGCATGGCAAAAGAATTGGCAACATTCGAGGTGATAATCAGAGGGACCAAGGCGGGGCCGACCCAGTGCTTCCGGCGCTACATCACGAGGGACTCTGTGAACACCGGGTTGAAGCAGCGCAACGAGTCCGAGATGGGTTCACCCGATTTTACCAAGGTCTTCCATGACGCCGGGACAGTTGGCGAGCTGTGGAGAGACATCATTGACCAGACGGAGAGCGATGAAGGCATCGCATAGGAGGACGCCATGAAGCTAACAAGACGAGTTCTTACCGCCATGGCTTTGGCCTTGGCCGCCATCACCATGGTTGGTGCGGCGGCACCAGGCAAAGTGATCAAGGGCGACATCGCGTTCACGACCCTCGACCTATTTGCCGCTAACGCCACTGCTATCAAGTGCGTCAAACTTGGCAAGGCCATGTTCGTCCACAAGGTCGTCTGCAACTGCTACACGGGCACGGCTGACCTCACGGTCATGGACGATGACGAGTCTGTCTTTCCGACCGCGACGGCGACCCAGCAGGCAACACCGCTTGTGATTGCAACCGGCTGTACAACCTCCTCGGTTATCCTGACCGTCGACTCGTCGGTCATCTCTGAGACGGCAGCCTTCGGAGAGATTTGCATCCAAGCAGTGGCAGTCGGCGGCGAAGCTGCGCTCAACTGTAGAATCAGGGCGACTGCCGGGAGCCACGGCAAGCCGTGAGACTCGCCTTCGCCATCGTTGCCGGAGTCGTTCTGGCTGCGGCCGTTGTCACAGCCTCAAAGAGCATTCCCGGCTACTGCGGCCAGCAATGGCCTCGCCTCTTCGCGGCATCACTGTGCGGACACCTGAGCAGCATCGGCGGTCCTATCATTGGACGGGGCAACGGCGCTACGGTTCGCGGAACCAACCGCGCGATGCAGACCGGCGGCCTTGCGTCGCCGACCTGGACAAAGCTTGGGCTGGAAGAGCCTGGAAGCTGGCAGCACACCGACGGGCACGACTACGTCGTCATCGAGAGCGTGCAATTCGAGCTTGCGTGCAACGGGTGGAGCACTTTCCAAGACTGGCCTGTATCCCGATGCCTGAACTCGACCTGTACGCGTGACACGACGACGCTGGGGCCAGGTGGGCAGGCAATGCGAGCTACTTTTAACACCGGCGCTGGACAGATCTACGTTAGGCCGGATGCCCCTGGTATGGTAGGGGGTGATTGGGTAACCCAGTGTGTCTACGCATGGGTGGAGTCAGGTACGCTACCGATCCGGGTAAGCGTGAAGCTTGGCACAACGCCGAACATCACGGCGAACAACGATGTTACCCTGACTACAATCCCGACTGAGCATTGTGTGAGGCTCCAGCACGACGGAATCGTTGGTGACACCATGTTCGCGCGGCTCTTCGAGGATCCCGCGGGTGATGGGACCGGAGTACCTTTCCTCGTCGGGTACATTTCCATCCTCAACTCTAGCATTGCGACTACGCCGATTGATCATAGTGCGGCTGTGACGCCATGTAACACGGGCACCCAACGCGAGGCAGACGTGCTCCCGTTCAGCACAAAAGACCTCAGCGTCGAGTCTGGCGAGGGGCAGGTGGACGTCGCCTGGCTGTACTACCCGTACAACTGGCCAGCGACCCCGACAGTCAAGACCATTGTCGACTTGCTGGAGGCGGCCGACTGGCGGGTGATCTACGACCGCCCCGACGCGAGCACGAACGAGATCCAATTCGACGCCGGAGGCGCCTCAGTAGCCATCACCACGACCTTCGCCCGCGGCGACGTGGCGCGCCTGACCATCCGCTGGCGTTCGGGCGAACCGCTGCAACTCTGCGTGGATGGCGTGTGCGCCACGAGCGCTGGCAACTACACCCCACCGGCGGGGTTCGACACCAACGGCTGCTGGGGCTGCCACGACCCCGACGGCACCCCGGGCAAGTTCCTGGACGGCGGGCTGCGCGAGGCACGGCTACGATGAGCCCGATGCTAAAAGCCATCTTCGGCACGAGCGCTGGCGTGATAGGCGTGGTGACCTTAGCTCTGATCTCCAGCGGCGGTGACCCCGAGGTAGACCCACTGCCTACACCCCCGCCGCTGGCACAGAACGATGCCGGGTACTACTTCGCCACGCTCTGTGTCGAGGTTCCGGCGACGCCCCCGCGTGAGGAGTGCAAGCACCTTGTGACCAGGAGCCTTGAGAAAGCCCAGAGGCTTCAAAAGAGCGGCGCGTATGTCGGCGGGCGCTACACCGACATCGCTGGTCACCCGGCGTCGAACACGGTGATTTGGGGCAACCCGAGACCGGGGAGGCCGAGACGGTGACCATCGAAGTCTACCAGTTCGTCGCCACCGTGCTCTTCTCCCTGCTGATGGGCAGCATTGCCGCTGCTACACTCGTGGCCCTGCTTACGAGTCGCAGTGAGAGCGTGCGAGAACGGCTGGCCAAGCTTGAGAAAGCCCAGGAGCTACAGTTCAACGAAGTCGTCAAGCGCCTCAAGAACATTGAGACGCACCTGTTCCCCGTGCCCACCGCACCCCCGGGTGGCGAATGAACTAGGAGGAAGCCATGCGAACGCTTAAAGCCACGAGAACACTTGCTGATAATCTTTGGGACGCTTTGGCCATCTGCCTTTCGTGTCTAGGGATCGCCATAGGGATCGGCGCACTAATTACGGCAAGCGTCGCTCTTGGCGAGGTCTCTGCCTCGCCAACTGATGTCGGCGTCGGGACCATCGTCCAGGGCGCCGGTGCCACGGTTCAAGCTTTCGGCACGAGCACGGTCCTGGGGCTCGCCGCGTTGGTGAACTTGCTCACGAACCTTCTCAAGCTACCGTTCATCCGCACCCTGCTGATTGAGCACAAGAAGCGCTGGCTGATCCCGATCATCTCCATGGGCCTTGGCGTGGCAGCGGCCCTGCTGACAAGCCTTGTACAGGGGCAGCCAGTCGGTGATGCGATCCTCGCCGGGCTGATGGCTGGTGGTCTCGCCATCGGCGGGAACGAAGCGATCAAGCTGCGTCGCAGGGATAAGCGGCAGGCATGACCATGGTCTTCGTCGCGCTGTTCAGTCTTGTGCTGGGCGGATTCATCGTCTGGCTCGTGATGCGCCGGGATGACAAGTCCAGCGATATCGTTGTTGAAGCGCAGCTCGTTGCCAGCGATATAGACGTCGCCGCCCAGGCGGAGTTGGACAAGAAGCTTGAAGCCGGCGGCAGGGACCGGGAGGAGCTGGCGCGTATCGACAAGATCAAGGACAAGCGCGAGCGCTACAAGGCCAAGGCCGACTTCGCCAACCGGAACAACCCCAAGCGGGAGTCCAGCAGGTGAGCCGCAGCGAGACGCCGGGCGACGACACTGCCATCGTCCTCATCCTTGTCCTCGGGCTCGTGGTTGCCGTGAGCGCGCTCGTGCCTTATTGGGAGTCCCTGCAATGACCCGCAGCACCGCAGCAGCCATCTTCCTGAGCTTTGCCATGGCCGCCGGCCCCGCCTACGCCGACCCGGAGGTCACGCCGCTGTTCGAGGGCGAGACGGCCAAGTTCGACGGGTTCCTTGTCCCCGAGCTGCGGTTGGACGAGTACACCATTGCCGAGGCCGACGCCAAAAATCTAAGGCTCCGGTTAACATCCGAGAAGGAGCGCTGCCGAAAGGTCCACGAGGTCTACGTCGTCAAGCTCAAAGAGGCAACTGTACCTCCCCCATGGTACAAGACCCCGACGGTCAACCTCATAGCTGGGTTCGCGGCCGGAATTATCGTCGCCGGCGCCGCGGTCAGGGGTGCGTCCGCGCTGAACCAGAAGTGACCGCTTTCCAGCTTCACAAGGGGACTTATATACTTGACTCCACCCATTGCCTGAAGGCCTGTGAAGCTTAACGCTGTCCAGACTGCCCGGTATCTCGCCGCCAGCGAACACTCGTTCCTCGTCTCTCGCGGGGTGAGGGCGATAGCTGCTTGCGGGATGTGCGAGGGCACACCCGACGTCATGTTGGAGACGTATAAGATGCTGGAAGAGGCCGCCCACAGCCAGGAGGCGCATGCGTTCGTGTTCCAGGTAGGGGAGTGGGCTTCCTATGGCTACTATTCGGAACTCTGGGCGTTGCGCCTCTACCAATGGCTCTTCGACCAGGGATCCGCAATCCCCGAGGAGCACTCAGACGCCATCTACGGGATGCTCTACGGTTACCACACGTCGGTTATCAACAAGAAGTATCCCAGCAACAAGGCTACGTCGCCTGGTGCAGAGTCCAGGTGACGCCGGAATGCTTCTGCGAGCACGGCGGGAAGGTCTCATCCTTGCTAAGTGCGATTTTAACGCACCAGAACGACTTGCAGCTCGGCTTCCAGATCCCGGACTCGGGGCACTTCTGGCCTGGCTTATACATTGTCTCCCCTCCGCTTCTAGGCTTCGCGTCTACCGACCTTAGCCCACGATCCCGGCCTGTTAACCCCGGACCGGAGAGGTCTCGTTAGGCTGGCGATGACAGAGTTCTACCCACAGGGATCCACCGCCGTTGAGGCGGCCAGATATGTGAAGGCCAGCAACGAGGCTTATCTGGTCTCTCACGGCGTACGACCGATGGCCTTGTGCGCGACAGTCAAGGCCAAGGATACGGGTGCGATTCTAGAGGTGATGAGAAAAGTAGAGCAGAACCGAGATGGCGATGCCAAGCCGTTCATCCTCCAGATCGGCGAACGGACGCACTACGGCTATTACTCAGAGCCGTGGGCCTTGAATCTCTTCCTGTGGCTGGAAGGACATGATGGCGCGCTGCCCGAGGAACACAGCGACGCCATCTACGGGATGCTCTTCGGTTACGACGCCAAAGCCATCAAAGATTTTCTCCGCAACGCGGCGGATCTGGAATCCGATGCAGCGGGGTTGTCCGGTTGAGCGGTTCTAGACAAGAGTCCAGTTGACCGCTTTCCAGCTTCACAAGGGCCGGGCAGCGGGGTCCCCAGATGCAATCGCCGCCCTCCATGCGTATGTACGGGTGAGATGGCGACCGTTCTGATTGGCAACAGCTACGTCACCGCCTGGGAAATCTCCCCGGGCGTGGCGAAGGCCCTCGACCGCGCAACCAGCTACCTGGTCGCCGGACACTTCTTCGACCCTCGCTTCAAGCGAAAGATATGGGACGGCCGCGAGCACCTGATGCAGAAGCTGCTCGACCCGGGGAGCTACCGCCTGCCCGTCGGCCTGATCGACGTTGTGAGAAAGATCCTGCGCGAACATGACGTGCCGGTCACCTACGGCATCGCCAAGGCCCAGGCGAAGCCTCCGAAGCTGGATCTGCCATGGCAAGGACCCGAGCTTCGCGGTTACCAGCGCGAGGCGGTGGCGGCGTTCATGGATCCCAAGCGGACCCAGTCCCTGAGCCGCGGGATCCTCGACATGCCGATCCGGAGCGGGAAGACGCTCACGGCGGCCGCTGTGGCGCACGAGTTGGGCACCACAACGATTTTCCTGGTTCCGAGCCAGCTACTGCTGGAACAGACAGCCAAGGCCTTCAGGAAGGCTCTCAAGACTGACGTCGGCATCATCGGCAAGGGGATCTGGGATCCCAAGGGTGTGACCATCGCCTCGGTTCAGATGTTGGTCGCCAGGCGGGGCAAAAGCATCTTCACGGCCAAGCCAGAGTACAGGGCGCTCGCCGGTAAGTTTGGACTCGTCATCTTCGATGAGCTGCATCACCTGACCGGCCCGGTCTGGCACAAGGTGATACTTGACATTGACGCCCGCTACCGTCTTGGCCTATCCGCGACTGTGTTCCTAGAAGACAACCATGAGATAGAGCGCGGTGTAATCTGGCTCAAGGCCTGCACCGGGGACGTGGTCTATAAGGTGAGCGCATCTCGTCTGGTTGGAGAGGGGCACCTCCTCCGGCCGGACGTGCGCCTACACCGAGTGACAGAACCCGACCTCTCGGACTGGAAAGACTGGAGCCAGGCCCTCAAGGACCGCGGGATCTACATGAACGGGGGCAGGAACCAACTTATCACCGATCTCGTCGTGGAGCATGTTGGTCTCGGGCGGCGGACGCTGGTGGTGTCCAAGAGCCTCAAGCAAGTGGCGAGCCTGGTCACCAGGATCAAGGCGGCCGGCATAGAGTGCAAGTCAATGACCGGGTCAACACCGGGGCCACAGCGGCAGAAGCTGATTGCCAAGTTCATCGCCGGTGACTTACTCGTCATCGTCGGGACCGTGTTCGGGGAGGGCGTCGACATCCCTGAGTGCGAGGCCGTCATCAACGCCGACGGCGGGCGGGACAAGAAGGCCACGGTTCAGCGCATGAGATGCCTGACGCCAAGCCCTGGCAAGAAGGGTGCCTACGTCGATGACTTCATGGATTCCACGAATCCGTACTTGGCCCGGCACTCTCTTGAACGCCTGAAAGTCTACCGCGAGGAGCCTGCGTTCAAGGTCCGAATGATCCCGGCCCGAACTTGACTAGATGTCACAACGGCTATACGGTCCGCCCCCCATTATGCAACGCAAGCCGAAGCTCACCGTCCATGAGAGGCTCCGCATGGCCGGCCCAGGAGACAAGCCGCCAACGGCCCGGGAGATTGCCCGTTCCCTGCGGACGCTGCAGGAGGCGAGGGTGGAACTCAGCCCAGACGCGTATATCACTTGGACCTGCCTGATAGATGAAGAAATTGAGGCCTTGAGCTTGGGGGTCACTAATCTAGCGAGACGATTCAAGGTCGACCGATCTTCATTGTACAGGGGACTCCGCAAGCTCAAGGACGCCGGGTACGTGGACTACGACGAGGGCCCGCCATTCAAGAAGACCGTGATCCATCTTCAAGTCGCCATGATCGCGAAAGGCAACAACCACATCTACAAATCCGGTTCCACAGTGTTCACCATTCCAACCCAGGCGCCCGCGCCATCATCAACATCCCCAGTGCTCACCGTCATCAGTAGACCCGAACCCAGCCCCAAATCAGCCACAAATCCAGACCCAAATCCTACGAACTTGCCGGCCGATGGCCTAAATCCACCTGAACTACTGAACACCTGTCGTGTTGCACCGCTGCAACACGCACAGGTGCCCCACTACTTGAACCAACCGGAGCTTGAACCAACCGTCCAACCGCCCGAAATCGTTGAAGATAAAGATCCACTGTGGGGCACAGGAGCTAACGGTAAGCCGGGTCGATGGAAAAATGGGACCCGCCAATACAATACACCCATCTCTTCTCTTTTTAAGAAAAGTGATCAAGAGATCAGTCTTCCTGATTTGCCCTCGTTCACTCCTGTGCCCCACCGCAAATGTTCAGTACCAAGCAAATGTTCAGTACCCCCCGCGGTTGACGCGATCTCTCCTGCGGTCGACAAATCAGTCTCCCCCGCGGTCGACAGATCCGTGGATTCCTCTGCGGTCGACGCGATCCCGTCCGCGGGCCCGGATTCGGCTCCTGTGCCCCTTTCTCCTGCGGCCGGGGCTTTGCCCCTCGAAGGGCCCCCTCTATCGCGCACGGAGGAGGACAGGCCGGCTGCCGAGGCTTCTGGCCTGGTCGACGTTGCCAAGCTGAAGCGGCGGCGCAGTCCTGCGGCCCGCGAAGCGGCGAAGCGGAGAAGCCTCGGAGCGGTGACCCCGGTCCCGCCGGGCACCAAGCGCAACCCGTTGCCGGTGCCGGCGGTGGTCTACGGATTCACCCTTAAGGGTGAAGCTAGGAAGATCCTGCTCGACCGCTTGGCCCAGGGGAACCGGAGCAAGGATCGGATCGCTGCCGTCTACGCCCTGGGCGACCTGGCCCGGCAGAAGTATGCCGCGTGGCGCCGGAAGCAACCTGGCGATAGCGAGTTCACTGTGAACTTTGAGGACTACGAGAAGCAGTGGAAGAAGCTCGGCGTCACCTGCTTCCAGCGCGGGATACAGCCGGCCCAGGTCTTTGACTTTTGGGCGAAGCCGGAGAACAACTTCACTCGCCTGAACTACCCGTACAAGCAGATCCCGTTCATCTGCGGGCTCACGCAGATCGAGGCGGCTTGCGATGAAGCCGGAACCAAGCGGCCCTTGGGAGCCAAAGCGCCGCCGGCGCGTGTGGACGCGATGCACGCCTACGACCCCAAGAAGCTGCACCCGGAGTTGCGGCAGGTGCTCGAGGACGCCGGTCACGACGTGTCAGAGAAGACCGACCGACATCTGATGACTACTCAGGGATTCGCAAGAGACCTTGCCAACGGGCGGCATGTCCACGGGTCGAAGATCCTGACGGAGCGGGCGAAGCTAGTCATGCACCTGTTCAAGGAGAACCACGATGCGGACTGAGGTGGACGTTGATGAGTTCCGCTCCATGGCCAAGGCTCGGATCCGGCGTCAGTGCGAGAAGTGCGAAGGCGAGGACCCGAAGTGCCTGTGCGCCCTGCATTTCCAGCGGGAGTCTGAGGGCTACGACGCGTGCGTGCCCAAGGACTTCTGGCACGTCGAGGACATGGAGATCGAGCACAACGTCGAGGCGTTCGAGACCAAGATCATCCAATACTGCAAGAACTTCCGCCGGGTACGGTTCCGGGGCTATGGGCTGTTCCTGCGCGGTGACAACGGGGTCGGCAAGACGACGTTCGTCTCCTACGTGCTCATGCGGGCGATCCGCTTCGGCTGGACTGCGTACTACACGACGCTGCCGAAGCTTGACTACGACATCAAGCTCGGGTTCCGCGACGACGAGGCCCGCCAGCGTCTGGAGTGGTATCTCGGCGCTGACTTCGTGGCCATCGACGAGGTGGCCAAGGAACGGTTCAAAGGTGGCGCCGGCGACAGCTACACCCGCATGCAGGTGGAGCGGATCTTGAAGCAGCGCTACGACGACTCGGCCCCGGTCATCTTGGCGACCAACGGGACTCTGGAGGACATCGGCGAGGCCTACGGCAAATCCATTACGTCGGTGATCTCTGGCAAGTATCTACAGGTGACGCTGGATGAAGGCGACCAGCGTGAGCGCGCTCGCGAGCGCATGGAGAAGGCTCTGCTCAAATGACCGGATATGCCCAGGACTTCGAGGAGGACGTGCTGGCGCAGTGCCTGCGGAGCACGGACTACCTCCGCAAGGCGGCGCCCGTGCTCGGTGCCCACCACTTCATCCACAAAGAACACGGCTGGGTCTGGTGGGTCGTCGCCGAGACCTGGACGGAGTTCGCGGAACGCGCCGGGCCAAAGATCCTGGTGTCCCGGGCTCAGCGGGAGTTCGCTAAAGACAAGGCTAAGCGCGAGTTGCACATCCAGATCATTCTGGATCTCTTTAAGCGAAAGATCGAGACGCCCATGGCGAAGCTCACGGAGCTGCGCCAGTTCGTGCGGGATAAAGCTGTGCATGTCGCCATCGACGAATCCCTAGACGCCCGGGATAAGGGCGACACTGACGGCGCTGTCGAGGCGCTCCGGAAGATGGTCACGGAAGATATTGCCCCCAGTAGTCACTCTGTCGTCGACTGGATCGAGTCTCTCGACGACCGGCAGCGTGAGCGGAAGCACCGCAAGGAGCACCCTGACGAGTACCCGGTGGTCGCCACTGGCTTTCCAACCCTGGATCGTCTGCTTGGGGGCGGCGTTCGGGAAGGCGAGTTCTCACTCGTGGTCTCGACCACGGGACGCGGCAAGTCTATCTTCCTGATGGGCCTCGGGTATGCGGCGATCACGAACCCGAGTAACCCGTGCAACGTGCTCCATATCACGCTGGAAATGTCTGCCGAGCAGGTGGCGACCCGGTACGACTCCCGATTCACGGGCAAGGCGCACGGCAAATTCAAGGGGTTCGACTTCACGGCGGCGGAGCTTGAAGAGATCGAGGCCAAGGCCGAGCGCAACAAGGCGCGGCTCGCTTCCCGCCTGCGGATCATCAGCCTGCCTCTGGGCTCGTGCAACATCGGAGCCCTTCGCGCGGCCGTCGCCGACGCGCGCACCCACATGCCGAAGATCGACCTGCTGCTGGTGGACTCCGGGGACCACATGAAGGGCACTGGTCGCTTTGAGTCCAAGCGACTCGAGCAGGCCCAGATCTACTGGGAGCTTAAGGCCATCGCCGCGGATCAAAGCATGGCGCTGTGGTCCAGCACTCAGGCGGGCAGGGAGTGGGAGAAGAAGATCGCCGGTGCCGAGGCTGTCAGTGAGTCGTACGACAAGGCTCGAATTGCTGACATGGTGGTCACGCTGAACCAACCTACCGGCAGGCGGAAGGGAGTGGTCGCGACGGACGGCGAAGAGGATGAGCACGAACTCAAAGAGGAGGAGCTGTCCGGCGACCTCACTCTGTTCGTGGCCAAGTACCGGGACGGCGAGAGCAAGGTGAAGATCCCGCTGGACGCTGATTTCGCTCACATGGTGCTGCGCGAGGCGACCGGGGCCAAGCATGGGATTTGATTATGGATCCTACTTCGAGGGGTCCCTTGACTCGGCACGGGCGTCGGGTGCCGAGGTGGTGGGAGACTGCCCGTTCTGCGGCAAGGAGGGGAAGCTGTGGGTCAACGGCACCACCGGCAGGTGGATCTGCTTCCGCTGTGAGGAGGGTGGACGTGCGGCCGGCCTCATAGCCGAGCTGGAAGGTATCACGCGGTCGGAGGCCGAGGCGCGCATCTTTCGGGATTCGCTGGTCGCCCGGGCTGGCGATCCGGAGACGCTTATCGACAAGTTCCGCGCCAGCCTCGCGGCCGACGACGACGAGGACGTGGACGAGCCGCTTCCTGACGAGTTCAAATCGATCTGGGACGCAGAGGCCAAGCGGTGGAAGATGCCGGTCTACCTCGTTGACCGTGGCGTCACCCGCGAGGCGGCGGCACACTTTGGGATGGGGTTCTGCGACTCTGGGCGCTACGGCGGCCGTGTGATCGTGCCAGTTGTCTGCCCCCGTGGCTCGGCCTGGGTTGCGCGGGCGACCGGCGACCAAGAGCCCAAGTACCTGAATCCATCACGCGCAGCTCTCGGCCGGCTTGTCATGGGCTGGGACGACCTGGTTGGCGGCGACTTCGTGATCGTGGAAGGTGTGTTCGACGTGATCCGGCTCTGGCAGCACGGTATCAAGGCGGTCGCTACGCTTGGCAAGGTCCTGCACTCGGAGCAGATGGGCCTCCTGCGGTGCATGCCGAGAGAGGCTGCTCCTACCGTCATGCTGGACCCGGAGGAGAAGATCGCACCGTTCAACATGGCGTCCATGCTGAAGCTTCACTTCCGCCGTGTGTACGTTGCGTCCCTCCCGGTTGGCGTTGACCCGGGCTCGAGCACTGCAGCGCAAGCCAATGCCGCCGTCGACGGGGCCTCCTTGGCGTCGGCGGGGCCAGCATCGATCCAGCGCGCACGCCTCTAAGTCTGTAGGAATCCGACAATTTAAGACGTGTAGAGCGGGGACGCCTGTCCGCGATTCCTACACTTGACAGGTTGTGACCCGCGGTCTAATGTCCCCGCCAGGTCAACCATTCGCAACAGGGAGGTTCTCATGGAAGCAGTAGCAGATCCGGTTCGGGCGGCAGCGCCCGGGCCCACCGTCAACCACGGACATGAGAAGGTAGAGTGTCGCGAGTGCGGCTCGCCCTTTCACCGTCTGGATCTTCATATCGCCAAGGCTCATGAAGTGGGCCTGGATGGGTACCGCGCTCGGTATCCCGGGGCTCCGCTGATGAGTGCTCACGCAGAGGCTGTGATGCAGGAGTCGGAGCGTCCACCGACTCCCGGGAGCCTTCCCGGGAATGGCGAGTATGCAATCGGGGTCGCTCGGCTGACTCACAGGAGCGACCTGCCGGAAGAGGACAAAATCTTCATTCCCGACCACGACGACGACTGGCAACCCGGCATGCTTGAGGCGAAAGCGCTGGAGGACCTGGCCCTTGGCATCCAGGTCTCTGACAACGTCATGATCGTGGGGCCGACCGGCGCTGGGAAGAGTCTACTCGCCATGCAGCTCGCGGCCGCGATTGGGCAGCCGATGCGCCGGGTGCCCCTTCACGGCGATGTGAGAGCGGCCGACTTCGCCGGCGAGAAGGTCGTTGACGTGGACGTGGCGTCTGGACAGGCGATTGTCATGTGGCGGGATGGAATACTGCCACAGGCCATGCGGCGCGGGCACTGGCTCCTGCTTGATGAGATTGACGCGGGTCCAGCGGCGATCATGTTCGTGCTGCAGGGTGTGCTGGAGCCGGACAAGCGCCTTATGCTGATGGGCAACCAAGGTGAGATCGTCGAAGCGCATCCGCGCTTCAGGATTATTGCGACGGCGAACACACTGGGCCGGGGGGATGAGACCGGGCTCTACACGGGGACCAGGATCCTCAACGAAGCCTTCCTGGACCGCTTCGGGACGGTCATCGATTTCGGGTACCCGTCGGAGGACACCGAGGTCAAGATCCTTGTAGCCCGAACCGGGATCGAGTCAGAGCAGGCGCTCATGCTGGTGCGGTCCGCGCAGATGGTCCGGGAGGCCTTTGAGCGGTCCGAGGTGTCGTGTACGTTCTCAACCCGCCGGCTTGTAGCATGGGCGGAGAAGATCAAGTGGTATGGGAACCTCAGACGTGCGGCAACCGTCTCTGTTTTGAACAAGCTGAGCCGCGAGGACAAGGTCTTCGTTGAAGGCATCATCCAGCGTCATGTCGGGGAAGCCTGATGTCCACCACGATTGAGCGCCTTGACAGCGGGAAGTTCGAGCGGCTGGCACGGGCCTTTTCGAAGAACTGGGGGGTCCGCGTGTTCCTAGAGGGCCTCACGCCGTGCGCGACTGACGACGGCAGGATTTTCCTCCCCGTTAATTCGGACCACCTCTGCTATGCAGACCAGCAGGTTATCGAGGGTGTCCTCGACCATGAGGTCAGCCACATTCGTGAAGAGGTGGAGGCCAAGGCGCTGAAGTCCCGGGGGGAGCAGCGTATTACCCCATTTGAGCAGGCCGGTGAGTGCAAGGACACCGTCGAGAAGCTGATCTGGAACTGCTACGAGGACAACCGGATCGAGCGCAACGCGAGAGCGCGGTGGCCGGGGATCGCTGACAACCTGCGTAGAATGGCTCGGCACTACGTCGAGATTCAGCAGAAGGCTTTCGAGGCCCAGGAACCTGTCAACTCTTGGGAGTTGGTGGCGGTGATCCTCGCGCACGGCTCCGACGGCGACAAGCTCGAGTGGCTGCCTGACGAGATGGACGAGCTTCTTGAGCTGCTCCGGCCGGACCTGGAACTCGCGGACCAGACCAAGGACGCTGAAGAGTGCTACCGGCTCGGGTTGTGGACGATTGAGAAGGTCCGCGATCTGATGCCTGACGAGCCGCCACCGCCCCCATCCTCGCCTCAGCCGGATTCTGGTGACGACGATGACAGCGAACCGATGAGTGGGGCCGGCGGAAGACCGGGGACGGGGCCAGGATCTGGTGACCCCATGGAGTCATTCCGCAAAGGCTTGGCTGAGGATCCCGGCATCGAGGATCCGATGGACCCTATCAGGGGCAAGGTTGAGGACGCGGCGGAAGAGGACGCCACCCACAACCAGCGCTGGCTACCCCACCCGGCGGCCGTCCAGCGGGACAGATGGAAGGTCCCCAGCACGGGGTCGGCCCATGCGTACCAACGGCTGTCTGAGTTGGTGCGGCCGCAGGTTGCCGTCATGCGGTCGAAGCTCCGGATCCGACTCCAGACCCTTGCCGAGGACCATGTTGAGGCAGATCGCGAGAGCGGCGCTATCGATGTCGCGTCGCTCTACTCGTTGCGGCTTGGCAACAAGCGTGTGTTCGCCGAGCAGCTCCCCGGGATTCACCTTGATACCGCTGTCTCGATCTTGGTAGACCAGTCGGCTTCCATGAGTGAGCGCAGTAAGTATCTGCGGGCGCGTGAGGCGTCTGTTGCAATCTCGGAGACCCTCCACAGCATCGGCACTCCGTTCGAGGTGATCGGGTGGACCAACATGCACGGAACTCGGGTCCCGGAGGAGAGTCCTTACACCCGGCACCTTCCCTTCATCTACAACGTCTACAAGGCCTTCTGTGAGAGCTATCTACCGACGCGGACGCGGCTGTGCGGCCTTGGGTATCACGAGGAGAACGTGGACGGCGAGGCGGTGCTTGCGGTGGCGAGGCGCTTAGCGGTGCGACCGGAGGCTCGCAAGATCCTGATCGTGCTGTCGGACGGCGAGCCCCTTGGCGGAGAGCATTTCTACGAGACTGTCCGGTGGCACCTTGGCCAGGTGATACGCAAGGTCGCCAGCGCGGGGATAGAGATTTACGGTGTTGGGATCTGTTCCAGCTCCGTCAAGCACTATTACACGGCTGCCAACGGGTCGGACTACGTTGTCGTCAATAATGTCGACGAGCTTGCCGCGCAGTTGGTTCGGCTCTTGAGCGGCCGACTGATGGCCAGAAGGGTTGCAGCGTGAAGGTCTGGGACCTGGCCAGCAAAGGGGGCTCCAAGCTTTCCGCATCTGGTCCGGTGGCCGCGATCCCTGATGGTGCTGCAGACTACAGGCAGGGGCTTGAGACCAGGTACAAGTTCGCTCTGGCGCGGTGGACGCCGCTGATGCGTAATCTCGCTTCTTCGCCGCCGCCGGGTATGGACTTCGACGACGTCTTCCAGGAGGCAAGCATTGCGCTGCTCAAGGCGGTCCTTGTCGGGGATCAGGCCAGGGGCGGCGAGGATGCTTTGGCGCAGCGGTTGCTGCAGAACACAGTGGTTGGCCTGTTCCGTAGGGTGGTTGCTCCGGGCCGTATGCCGAAGTCCTCGGACGGCAGCGGGGCGTCCGCACCCCCGGTTCATCTGTCAACCGTGAATCCTGGTGTCGTCGACGAAGATGCGCTCTGCCCGGAAGGTCAGGCCATCCTCCAAGAGGAATTCGACAACGCCCTGGCAAGATGCGAAGCCCTACGGTCCGACCTCAACAGGATGGATCGTGGTGTCTTGGGCAAGATGCTCAGCGACGATGCTGGACAGAAGGCATCGGGGCTTACGCGCGGTAGCCACTACAGGAGTGTGCGCCGCATCCGCGGCCGGTTCAGGAGGGCGAAGCGATGAAGAGGATCAACAAATATCTGCGTGTGGAGAAGTTGGATCTTTCAGGACTCAAGCTCAAGACGGATATCTGGGTGGTTCGCGCGAATGACGGCAACAGTCTTGGTGAAGTCAAGTGGTACGGCCCCTGGCGGCAGTACGCTCTCCTGCCAATTTTGGGAACCGTGTTCAACCGTGACTGTCTCACGGCATTGGCTGGGTTCCTGCATGAAGTCAATGAGAGCCATCGTCGAGATGTCGCAGAAGTTCGGAAGACATCCAAGGCGTTGAAGGAGCTGGACCGATGACTGAACAGACACCGTGGCCGGCATGTGTGGGGACCCACACCATTGGGCACGTGCAATGCGACGGAGATCCGTCGGGCAAGTCCAAGGCCGACCGGGAGCCTTGTTCGTGGCGGGATAGGTGTGGCGGGTTCCAGGCGCACCTGAAGAGTGTGGACAGCCATGCAGACGAATACATGGCCGGCCGTGAATTCGGGGCTGAGGAGACGGCGGAGTTCGAGCGCCAGTGTGTGGAGTGGGCTTTTGAATACGGCGTGAAGTCTGGTGTCGTTCGCGGCGATGGGCGCGGGTACTTCCCGTTCGGATATCGAGGCACCTGCAGCCGTGCGTTCAGGGAGAGGCGGGAGCGGGTCGACGTTGCCGTTGATCACTTTATCGAGGTGATCATGGCGCAGTTCGAGGATCGCCGTCCTCTCTTCGGATCGGTTGTGATGCCCGGGCAGCTCATGGTCATCGACCGCCGTAAGCAAAGCCGGTACGTCAGCATCTACTGCGTCAGCGCTGGGAAGCGCAACGTGCCTGTGGCATCGGCGCGGCCAAAGGTTAGATCCGATGGTGTCGAGATCCGTGTGCCCGCCGAGCCCGAGGAATGGATGATGCGGTCGTCCTCGGTCGGGTTCGCGGCTGTGTCCGTTGACGACGGTTCGTTCGCGTCGTCGCTTGGTGTGCTTGACCGTAGTGAGGTCGGCCGCCTTGCCAGGGCGTTGAAAGCGATGGAACGAGTTGGCGAGATACGCTTGCCCGAGGTCCCGAGTGATGAAGAGAGATGAGAGTTGGGCGGCGCCACCGTCCTCCGTGTTGTGCGTTGACCCGTGTCCCCATGCGGTGGCGCTGCCCATTTTAGGAGAATAGACATGCCCTCACAGAAAGAGATGCGTGCGTGGCTTCGGGGCGATAAGGAGACGTCTTACGGCCGGTCCATCAGTGTGGAGTCGATCAATAAATCGCTCGCAGATGACCCGCTCGCGGCCGTTGTCGACGCGAGCGGGTGGCGAGTCGTCAATGCTATGAGCGGTGAGTATTCCGTGAGTCTCGACGGGAAGGATGCCTTGCTGAACTTCGGCAAGCACGCTGGGGCGCGGGTGTCGGAGCTGGCCGCTGACGAGAGCGACCGGAGCTATCTCGAGTGGATGCTCAAGAGCGATTTCGTCGCTGAGCTGTTGGGGATTGTGAAGGTTCAGTTGGAGCGGGACCTGAAGGCACAAGCGGCTGGGTGGGCTAGGCCATGAGTGACGACTTCGTCCACCTGCACACGCACAGCGATCACAGCAAGCTAGACGGCTGTGGTCGGGTCAAGGACTACGTCGCTGTGGCGGCTGAGCGCGGTAGCCCGGCCATCGGGTTCTCGGAGCACGGGACGATGCGCGGCATCCACGAGCTGACAAAGGTGGCCGCGGAGGCGGACGTCAAGCCGATCTACGGGATCGAGTTCTACGTCTGCGACGATATGGCCCGGCGTGGGCTCACTGACAACCAGAAGGAGGAGGCGGTCAGCGACAAGGGGAAGCTCACCAAGAAGGAGGCGTTGCGGGCGGCCGAAGATCGGGAGGGCATCCGCAAGCGTTGGCATCTGACGGTCTGGGCGAAGACCCAGGAGGGCTTGCGGAACCTCTACAAGTTGTCGAGCAAGGCTTGGCTCGATGGATACTACTACCGTCCGCGGATTGACCTCGATGCCCTCGAAGCTCACGGCGATGGGTTGACCGTGGCCACCGGGTGCCTCGGGTCGCCCATCAACAACGCGGTGCTGGATGGGCAGGTTCGGCAGGCGGAGACCATTGCGGATCGGCTGTACGAGCGGTTCAAGGAAGACCTGTGGCTGGAGGTCATGCCGCACGATATGGACGAGCAGCGCACAGCCAATCGCTTCGCGCTCGACCTCCGAGAGAGATACAGCGGGAAGGTGCGGCTGCTCGCTACGCAGGACGCGCACTATGTCGATTCCGGTGACTGGCAGCATCACGAAGTGCTCCTGTGTATCGGTACCGGCGGCCGTATGTCTGATCCGGACAGGTTTAAATTCCCTGGCCCCCCGGACTACTACTTCAAGGATCGGGCGGCGATGGAGGAGTCGTTCACCCGCAGTCACGGGTTCATGTCTGCCGAGCTTGTGAAGGAGGCTCTCGACAGCACGATGGAGATCGGTGAGGCGGCCTCCGCAACTATTACGCTGGACAGGTTCAAATGCCTACTTCCCCCGGTTGATATGCCGGAGAAGTACAACGGTGACGATTTCGGTTACCTGTACGACCTGTGCAAGCTGGGCTGGAAGTGGCGGGAGATCAGCGGCAGAGCTTCGCTGCGTGCGGACGCGCTGGGGTTGCCCAAGTCAGAGGTGGTCACCGAGTACGCGCAGCGCCTGGCACGGGAGCTTGCCACACTGCGTGACCGGAAGATCGCACCCTATTTCCTGCTCGTGCGAGACATCTACGAGTTCGCTCGGCGCCAGGAGATAGCGTGCGGGCCGGGGCGTGGCTCGAGCGCCGGGTCCTTGGTCGCGTTCCTGTTGGGCATCACAGCGGTTGACCCCATCGAGCACGGTCTGATGTTCGAGCGGTTCATCTCCCCTGCCAGAGTTGACATGCCGGACATCGACATGGACTTCGAGGACGTCCGCCGGGAAGAGATCCTTGAGTACGTGCGTAGCAAGTACGGCCACGAGCAGGTGTCGCAGATCTCAACCATGGGCCAGCTCAGCGCCCGGCAGTGCATCGACGACGTGTGCAGGGTATACGATCTGCCGTACATGGAGCGTAAGAGTCTGACCAGCGAGGTCGGCGCCGGCGAGACTATCGACGTGGCTTTGGACCGTTCGCCCGTCCTCAAGAAGCTCGCCGCAAGCCACCCCTACATCATGGACCACGCTCTTGCCCTTGAGGGGATGAACAAGACTCCTGGGATCCATGCTGCCGGCGTGGTGACGTCTCCGGTGCCCCTCATGGACGTGGCGCCGCTCGAGACCCGCGAGCACAAGAAGAAGCGCATCGTCGTGACCGCGTTGGACATGTACGGCGTCGCCGACTTCGGGCTCCTCAAGCTAGATATCCTCGGCCTGCGTACGATGACCGTTGTCCGTATGGCGACCGAGCGCATTGCAGAGGGCGGCGAGGTGATCGACATGGAGAAGGTGCCGCTCGACGACGCTGCAACGCTTCAGGCGTTCACCAACCAGGACTACGTCGGTGTGTTCCAGTTCGATTCCGTCTCCGCGACAAAAGTCTCACGCGGTGCGGAGTTCAAGAGCTTCAACGATATCGCGATCTACAACGCACTCAACCGCCCGGGTACGACACGGTCGGGGCTCGCCGAGGAATATTCCCGTAGGCGCGACGATCCCGGGTCCTATGAGGACGCCAGCTATCACGAGTGGACCAAGCATATCACTGGGGAGACGCTCGGGATCATTCTCTACCAGGAGCAGGTGATCCG
>SDBV01001572.1_pt1 | contig 34391 bp, 33 predicted proteins | sample 2277081 | NCBI WGS metagenome assembly SDBV01 (sample SAMN10402039, study PRJNA504765) | marine sediment metagenome | isolation source: marine sediment core GS10_PC15, 223 cmbsf | place: Arctic Ocean: Southern Knipovich Ridge | collected 2010 | reverse complement strand
GTGTACGATGGGCCTCCGAGCCCGTCGAAAAGTCGATATCCCCTGGATTCGACGGCCTCGGAGGGCCATCGTACAAGTTGTTTCCGAATGATTCACAACCTCTGACCCCTGACCCCTGACCCCCCCAAGCATTCATCGTGCCTGAGAATCCAGCCCTTGTCGGTCCTTACCGCTGCGGCCAAGGCCAACCGCTGTTGGTCATTGCCGGCCCGTGCGTGATCGAAGAAGAGACCTCGTGTCTGGCGATCGCCGAGCGTCTGCAACGGATCGCTGCGGAGTTGTCGGTGCCGTTGATCTTCAAGGCGTCGTTCGACAAGGCCAACCGCACCAGCGTGGCCTCCTACCGCGGGCCGGGGCTGCGGCGGGGGCTGGAAGTGCTCAGCCGGGTCAAGAAGTCGACCGGGTTGCCGGTGACGACCGATATCCACGAGCCGCAACAGGCCGCGGCGGTGGCCGAAGTTTGCGAGCTGTTGCAGATCCCCGCCTTCCTTGCCCGGCAAACCGATCTCCTCTTGGCCGCGGCGCGGACGGGTCGGGCGGTACACGTCAAGAAGGGTCAGTTCCTTGCCCCCGGCGATATGAAACACGTCATCGGCAAGCTCGAGTCGGGCGGCTGCCGCCATATCCTGACCTGCGAACGGGGAACGTTTTTCGGCTACGGGCGGCTGGTCAACGACTTTCGGGCGATTCCCGAGATGCAGGCCCTTGGCACTCCGGTGCTCTACGACGCGACGCACAGCGTTCAGCAACCGGGCGGCCTGGGATCGGCCACCGGCGGCAACCGGAAGATGGTGGAGCCGCTGGCCCGGGCGGCCGTTGCCGTGGGCGTTGACGGGCTTTTCCTCGAGACGCATCCCGCGCCCGAGGAGGCCAAAAGCGACGGGCCGAACATGGTCCCCCTGGACCGGTTGGCCGGCCTGCTCAGACGCCTTCTCGCCATTCGCCAAACCGTGGAGGGATTTCAGTGAACAAGCTCTTGGGAAAGGACGCTGTGAAACTTTCCGCAAATCGCCACACCATCGGCCTGCCCCGGGCGTCGTGGACGCTGCTGCTGCTGTCGCTGTTGCCGATCGCCGGATGCGGCGGATGCGCCGGCGACTCGGCCGTTCCGGGGCCCGGCGGACCCGGCAAGGCGGCGGCCAACGCGTTGCAAGAAGAGCTTTTCGATTACGCCATCGACAATCTGAATCGGCTTCAGCAGTTCAACACGGATGAACTGGCCCGGCTGATTTCCATGCGGTTGAGGACGTCGCAGCCGCCGACCGGCGACAAGCGGGATCTGCTGATGGAAACCTGTCCGGAGCCGGAGATGCTCCGGCAGATCGTCGACCGGCTCAATCGATGGATCCCTTCCCAAGAGCCGCCGCCGTGGACGCTCGATCCGTTGGTCGCGACGTTGCCCGAGGCGCTCCGCGAACTGCCTTGCGTCAAGAACCTCGACCACATGGAGTTTCCCCGCTACGACGGCTTCGTGCTGCGCGAGGCCGTCTGGTTGCGCGACGTGTCGGACCGGGCGCGCGGCGAGGAACTGGACGACGTGAAGCGGGCGAAAAACCTCTTCGACTGGACGGTCCGCAACGTCCAACTTGAGACGGACTCGCCGCAGTGGATTCCGCTTCAGCCTTGGGAGACGCTGCTGTTCGGGCGAGGCACGGCCATGGAACGGGCCCGGGTGTTCATCCTGCTGGCCCGGCAACAGCGTCTCGATGCGGTCATGCTCGCGCCGGCCAAGCAGGACGGCACCGCGCCGCGGCCCTGGGCCGTGGCGCTACTGAGCGAGGGCGGCCTGTACTTGTTCGACCCGGTGTTGGGCCTGCCAATCCCGGCGCCCGACGGCGTGAAGTTCGGCGACGCCGGACAGTTGGACATCGAACCAGCCACGCTGGCACAGATCATCGCCGACGAGACGCTGCTGAGTCGATTGGACGCCGGCCCGGCCCGTTCGTATCGCGTTAAGTCTTCCCAGGTGAAGCAGGTCATCGCCCTGGTGGAAGGCTCGCCGGGCTACCTGTCGCGGCGGATGCGGCTGGTTCAGTCGCGTTTGGAGCCGCAGCAGGCAATGATCCTCACCACGGCCCCCACCAACAGCGAGGTGGTTCGGCGCTTGGAGGCCATGCCTGAGGTGGCCGAGGTCCGGCTGTGGACACTCCCCTTTGAAACCACCCGCCGGCGGCTGCAACTCGCCCCCGAACAGGTAAAGCAGCGGCTGCGAGCGATGTTGCCGTTTTACGTGGCCTCTTCGGAAGCGCCGGCGCGACCCCAACCGCCCGACTCCGAGACCTCCAACGGGCCGGACGATTCCGAAGCCTACGATCCGCTGCCCAAGGTCTCCCAAACGCAGCGGATCGAGACGCCGCTGCACAAAGGCCGCGTACGCTACCTCAAGGGCAAGTTCACGGACCCGCAAGGTGCGATCAAGTGTTTCTTGCAGGCCCGCCGATCCAATCAACAGTTGGCCGAAGAAGAGAAAACCCGGGCGGAGTTCTACTACGAGACGGCCCGGGAAGCAAACCGCCGGAGGCCGGCAAAGCAACAATTGTCGGACAAGCAGATCCAACAGATTGTCCTGCAGGAGGCCCGATATCAAACGATGCTCGCCGTTCAGGCCAAGCAAGACGCCACCTACTGGTTGGGGTTGATCGCGTACCAGCAGGCGAACTACCAGACGGCTTTCGACTACTTCTTCAGCCGCACGTTGGAAGCATTCCCCGGAAGTCGCTGGGACCATGGGGCCCGATACAACCTGGCCCGCACGTTGGAGGCGTCCGGCGAGCACGAAAAGGCGATCGAGTATTACGTGTCCAACACCGCCTCGCCCGCCTACCACGGCCATTTGTTGCGGGCGCGATGGCTTCAGTCGCAGCAGCCGGACGATCGGCAACCGGCAACCGGCAAGGACGCCCCGGCAGCCGAAGTTGCGGAACCGGCCGTTGAAGTTCCGCAAGCCGAAGCTCCGGAGCCGAAAGCCGAGGCTCCCAACCCCCCCCATCCGTAATCGCCGACGAAGTCGCCTCCCACAACCTGCTGTCTTCCAACGCTAACGGGAGCGACCGGCCTTGAACCGTTTTGGCAATGTCGCTAGCATCCCCCCGCGTCAACACTCTCCCCCCCGTTCGTCAGGTGGAGAAAGACCCCTACAAAAGGTCTCGCACCATGATTGACCAGATCAAGACGATCGAATGCCCGGAGGATTCGGCGGTCCTCGAAGGCAACTTCGCCGTGCCCGAGGATTTCTTTCTGGGCCGGTTCCTGCCGCTGCACTACCACTACAACCTGCTGTTGGACCGGGACCGGGTGGAGGCGTTTCGCGAGGCGATCGGCCAGGTCGTGCGGCCCGGGATGAAGGTGCTCGAAATGGGCGGCGGGACCGGCATTCTCTCGTTCTTTGCGGCCGAGACGGCTGAAAAAGTGTGGTGTGTGGAACGCAATCCGGCCCTGGTCGACGCGTCCCGGCAGTTCCTGGCCGACAACCGGCATGGCGATCGGGTCGAGGTGATCGAAGGCGACGCGATGCACTACCTGCCGCCCGAGCCGGTCGACGTGGTGATCTGCGAACTGCTCCACGCGGCGTTGCTGCGGGAAAAACAGCTTCCGGTGATCCAGTCGTTCAAGGATCGCTACGTCCGGCAATTCGGCGACCGCTTGCCGAGGTTCATCCCCGAGGCCACATTCTTGGCGGTTGAAGCGGTCCAGCAGTCATTCGATTTCTCCGGCTATCGGGCCCCCATCCCCATTTTTCAGGCCCCTGCGTCCTCGCACGAAGGCACCGAGAGCCTGGCCGAGCCGGTGATCTACAAGACGATCTGCTACGAGAAGCCGCTGCCCGGAGAACTCGCTTGGCAGGCGACGGTGACGATCAACCGGGCCGGCCAACTGAATGCCCTGCGGTTTGTCACCAAGAACCTTCTGGCGATCCTGACCGACCAGCAACGGGCTATCGAGTGGTGGAACCAGTACCTGGTCCTTCCGATCAGCGAGCCGCTCTCGGTGGAACCGGGCGACGCGGTAAAGATCGCAATCTCCTACCATCCCGGTGGGACGATCGAGTCGCTTTCGGACCATATCGTGGTGCAATCCCCATCGAAGGTGGCTGCCTGACGTCCCACTAAAGACCCTTGTTTCTCCCGGTGGCGGGTGATATACTTATTGGTTTGCGAAAGATCGCAAAGCGTTCGCCCATACCACCGCAGGTGATCCACGCCGCAGTTTACCGAGAAAAACCGGGTTGCGGTGGCCTGAGAATGACGATCAGCTGCCGAAGGGCCTTTTGGAGTATACTTTTGAGTGGCAATAACCGCCACCACAGCAGGGGATTCATTGATGAGAGACAAGATCCACCCCAGGTACATCGAAACCAAGGTGACCTGCGGCTGCGGAAGCTCGTTTACCACCCGCAGCACCCAGCCCGAACTGAAGGTAGACATCTGCAACGTCTGCCATCCCTTCTACACCGGCAAGCTGAAGTACGTCGACACGGCGGGTCGCATCGAGAAATTCCAGAAGAAGTTTGCCGCCACGGGCTACGCCAGCCTCCAACGCGGCAAGAAGAAGGCGGTCGTCGAAGCCGAGTCGGAAAAGTCGTAGCGGGCCGGCTGGCCGACGCCGACGCAGGCTAACCGACCATGCGCGATCTGTTGGAACAAAAACTGGCCCGCTTCGAGGAGTTGGAGAAGCAACTCGTCGATCAGGACGTGCTGGTCGACCCGGCGCGGATTTCGGCCGTGGCGCGCGAGCACGGGTCGCTGGCCAAGCTGGCCATCAAGTATCGCCGTTTCAAGGAAATGAACGCGCAGATCGTCGACGCCATGGAGATGATCGACGGCGGGGACCCGGAGATGCGCGAACTGGCCGAGGCGGAGCTGCCCGCCTTGAAAGCCCGGCGCGAGGTCTTCTGGACCGATCTGCTCGATATGACCGCCGGCGGCGAGGACGCCAACCGCAGCCGCTGCATCGTGGAAATCCGCGCGGGAACCGGCGGCGACGAGGCGGCGCTGTTCGCCCGCGACCTCTACGAGATGTACAAACACTACGCCGAAGACCGCCGCTGGACGGTCGAAATCCTCAACGCCGACCCGACGGAGCTGGGCGGCTTCAAGGAAATCGTGCTGGGGCTGCAAGGCGAAGGCGTCTTTGCCCAGATGCAATACGAGAGCGGCGGCCATCGCGTGCAGCGGGTGCCGGAGACCGAGGCCAAGGGACGCATCCAAACCTCGGTGGCCACCGTGGCCGTGATGGCCGAGCCGGAGGATATCGAGATCGAAATCAAGCCGGAAGACTACCGCCGCGATATCTTCCTCGCCAGCGGACCCGGCGGCCAACACGTCAACAAAACCGCCTCGGCCGTGCGGCTGACCCACTACGAGACCAACGTCGTCGTTTCCTGCCAGGACGAGAAGAGCCAGCACAAGAACCTGGCCAAAGCGTTGCGGGTGTTGAAGACCCGGCTCTACGAGATGCGGCAGAAGGAAGAGCATCAAAAACGATCCGACGAGCGCAAGAGCAAGATCGGCTCCGGGGACCGCAGCCAGCGGATTCGCACCTACAACTTCCCCAAAAGCCGGGTGACCGACCACCGCATCAACCTCACGCTCTACCAACTCGACGCCATCCTCGCCGGCAACCTGCACCCGGTGATCGAAGCCCTGAAGGAATACGAGCGGCAAGAGCAGCGGGCGGCGTTTGGACAACTGGACTGATTCTGGATTTCAGATTTCAGATTGACATAGCAGGGCTTGGACCCGATAACTGGTTTCTGTTGCGGAAAGTGGTTTTGTACAAGAACGTCTAGCCGCCGCGGCTAAACGGCAAGCATCCTGCCGCAAATCTGAAATCTGAAATCTCAAATCTGAAATCTCAAGTCCGCAGCCCCATGTCCCAGACCGAAGCTTGGACCGTCGGGAGGCTCCTTCAGTGGACCACCGGCTATTTGCAGGAGCGCCACGCGGACAGTCCGCGGCTGGACGCTGAAGTCCTGCTGGCCGAAGCGCTCGGTTGCCGGCGGATCGAGTTATACACGACTTTCGACGAGGTGCCGGGCGAGGCGGCCCGCGACGCGTTCCGCGAGTTCGTACGGCGTCGCGCCGAGGGCGCGCCGGTGGCCTACCTGGTCGGACGCCGCGAATTCTACTCGCTCGATTTCCAAGTTGGCCCCGAGGTGTTGATCCCCCGGCCGGAGACCGAATTGCTGGTAGTGACCCTGTTGGACCTGGCCCGGGACCGGCCGGCGGACCGGTCGGTCACGATCGCCGACGTGGGCACGGGCAGCGGGATCATCGCCGTCTGTGCGGCCCGGCATCTGCCGAAATGTCGCGTCACGGCCATCGACGCCAGTCCGGCGGCGTTGCAAGTCGCGCGGGCCAACGCTGCACAGCACGGCGTCGCCGAGCGGATCGAGTTTGTCCACAGCGACCTGTTCGCGGCGGTGGACCCGCAACTCCGATTCGATTTCATCGTCAGCAACCCGCCGTACGTCAGCCTGGCGGAACTGGAAAGCTTGCCGCCGGACGTGAAGAACTTCGAGCCGCACGAGGCCCTGGTGGCCGGCGAGCGGGGCACCGAAGTGATCGAATCCCTGATCCCCCAGGCCGCCGAGCGGCTCGACGGCGGTGGCCACTTGCTGCTGGAAGTCAGCCTCACGGTTCACGACGCTGTCCGGTCCCTGCTGGAAACCGACGACCGCTTCGAGCCCGGGCCAACCATCAAGGATCTGGCGCGGATACCGAGATTGGTACAGGCGGTAAGGAAGTAGTTGGCAGGTCGTAATCATGGCCCTGTTTAGAATCACCGGCGGCAGGCCCTTGCACGGCTCGGTGGCAGCCAGCGGCTCGAAAAACGCCGCGTTGCCGATGATGGCCGCCTCGATCCTGGCCGACGGACCGGTGCGGCTTCAGGGCGTTCCGCGGCTGGCCGACGTCGAGACACTTTCGCTGGTGCTGCGGGACCTGGGCATGGAGGTTGGCTGGACGCCCGATGATGCACTTTCACTGGAAACGGTCGATGCGACGCCGATCCGCGCCCGCTACGATCTTGTCCGCCGGATGAGGGCAAGCTTCTGCGTCTTGGGACCGTTGCTGGCCCGGCGGGGTCGGGCGGTGGTCTCGCTGCCCGGCGGGTGCAACATTGGGCATCGGCCGGTCGACCTGCACCTGAAAGGGCTTGCCGCGATGGGGGCCCGATTGAGGCTCCGCCACGGCTACATCGTCGGCCGCGCACGGCGGCTGATCGGCACCAGGATCGAACTGAGCGGCCGCCATGGCCCCACGGTGACCGGCACCGCCAACGTGCTCAGCGCCGCCGTGCTCGCCCGAGGGACCACCACCATCATCGGGGCCGCCATGGAACCGGAGATCGTCGACCTGGGCAACATGCTCAATGCCATGGGTGGGCGAATCTCCGGACTGGGCACGGCGACGATTCGGATCGCCGGTGTCCAGCGGCTCAATGGCACAATCTATCGCGTGATTCCCGACCGCATCGAGGCGGCGACCTTGCTCGCCGCGGCAGCCATCACCCGTGGGTCGGCCACCGTCACCGGCGTCGTGCCCGATCACTTGGCCGTGGTGTTGGACATGTTTCGTCGGGCCGGCTTTCAGCTCGAGGTGGGCGACGATTGGGTGAGTATCACGGCCAACGGCCCGCCGCGTCCGGTTTCCATCACCGCAGCGCCCTACCCGGGCGCTGCGTCGGACCTCCAGGCCCAATGGACGGCCCTGATGAGCCTGGCCCGAGGCCGCAGCACGGTGCGGGATCGCGTGTTTGCCAATCGTTTCCTGCACGTCGCCGAGTTGAATCGATTGGGGGCTCAAATCCAGCGCCGTCGTTCGACGGCCGTGGTTACGGGGGTCCGCTCACTTGCGGGCGCCGCGGTGACCGCCTCCGACCTGCGGGCCAGCGCCGCGTTGGTGTTGGCCGGTCTGGCTGCGCGCGGCCGGACGACCGTCCGTTGCGTACACCATCTCGACCGCGGCTACGAAGGGCTCGACCACAAGTTGACCCGGCTGGGGGGGCAGATCGAGCGCATCGGCGACGGCGAACAGTGGCTCGCGTCTTCGCCCCTTCGGGGCTGACCATTGGATGATCATTTTCCGGTGTCCAACACTCGGCCTCTTTTTCGTTGATGGCCTGCGGCACGGGGCAGGCGTAGAATTCAGTGGAAAGGAGGTGTCTGATGGTAGTCGCCCCAAAAACGACCCCGAAGCCGGAAGCACCCGACCTGCAACTCCGCGAAGATCGACTCCGCCAAGGCCAGGCCGGGCGTGATCAGCCCGAGGAGAATCGGCTCCAGCAGGATCCACTGCAGAAGGATCAAAGCAACGAGGATCAGCTCCGCAGAGACCGCATTGCGGCCGTGGTCATGCTGCTGGCGATAATCCTGGTGTTCGGGCTGATGATTTGGCTGGCCAGCCTGGGCTCGATTCCGGAGGATTACGAGGCGATACCGATGCCGCCCTTCGGCTAAGCGGCCTCGGCGTCTCGGGCTCGTGCGAAAAGAAACTTCCCCGTTTAGCTGCCGCCGGCACGGCGGCTGTCCGCGGGGAATGTCTTTGCCCGTGAAGCCGCCGTGCCGGCGGCAGCTAAACGGCCGCTGGCGGCTTCGCAGCGATCCGTCGCCCACGTCCCACCGACGGCTCTAAACGGGGGGACCGGATTGCAACATCTGCCGGTATCGGCTACACTAACCATGGCAACGAGCAGCGCCGTTGCCCCGTTTGCGTCCAGGTTTCCCCGCTTTCTCCAAGGAGATCGAGATGAAGTCACGCCGTCTTGCACGCGTCACCGTACTTTCTCTGGGCAGGGCTCTGCTGACAATCAGGGCTCTGCTGGCAATCGGGGCTCTGCTGGCGATGGGGGTTTCGATGGCAGCCGCCGCCCCGCCCCCAAAAAACCTGCCCGAGAATCTGGCCCCGAAGGCCCTCACGTCGGCCACCTCCGAGCATAACGCCCATTATCAGGCCAAGTTCGCCGTCGACGGCAAGATCCCGCCAGCCGACAGCCAGTCGGCCGACCTGGACGCCGCCTGGTGCGTACTGAAAGCCAAGTCGGGCGACCGGGCCGACTTCACCTTCGACTGGCAGCATCCCGTCAAAGCGGCCGAGATCATCTACTTCGGACGCACCTCGTGGTACGTCAACGAATGCTTCAAGGACTACGAAGTCTACGGCGGCGGTGTGTCCGACGGCGATCAGAGGCTCCTTGCCAAGGGCAGCTTCAAGATGATCCACGGCCCGCAGCGGATCAAGCTGCCCGAGGCCGAGGTCCCCAAGATCACGATCAAGTTTCTCAACTCCTTCGGCGGATTCAACCCGGGCGCCGCCGAAATCATGGTCTTCGCTGAAAGCCCGTCGAAGAAAGAGCTGGCCGAACTGACCAAGGGCAGCGGCTACACCCCACAGCCGCCATGGGACGAGGCCGGCGGCGAGAAACTTCGCCGCCTGATCACCGACCTGATCGAGCTGCACGGCGAGAGCTACGCCAAGGGTCCGGAGCATCTGGCCCGGCTCGACAAGCTGCAAAGCGACTCCAAAGACTCTGAGGAATCCGAACCATCCGAAGAACTGGCGCAACTCCAGCGGGAGGTCTTGCTGTTGGACGTCGACAAGCTGCTGGTGATCAAGCGGCACGAGATCACGGCCTCGCACGTCTACACCTACCACTACGAAGGCCAACGCAACGGGGGCGGGCTATACATCGCCTCGCTCCATGATCCCCGCGCCGAGCCGGTCGAGCTGGTCGCCTCGCCGGACGGACAGATCCTCGACTGCGATCTCTCGTACGACGGCCGGGTGGCGCTGTTCAGTTGGCGGCGGGGCCTCGGCGAGGGCTATCACCTGTGGACGGTCAACGTCGACGGCTCGGACCTGAAGCAGTTGACCGACGGCGAGTGGCACGACTACAACGCCTGCTGGCTGCCCGACGGCGACCTGGCCTTTCTCACCACCCGGGCGCCGCAGTTCGCCTATTGCTGGCACGCCCCGGTGGGCATCCTGCACCGCATGTCGGCCGATGGCTCGAACTTCCGCCGGCTCTCGGCCAACTATCTGAACGATTTCACCCCCAGTGTGCTCGAGGACGGGCGGATCATCTACTCGCGCTGGGAGTACGTCGACCGGCCGGCCATCCCGATTCAGAGCCTGTGGTCGGTCAACCCCGACGGGACCGGGCTGGCCGGGTTCTTCGGCAACCGCGTGCTCACGCCCGGCACGTTCATGGAAGCCCGATCGATCCCCGGCACGCAGAAGATCATCTGCACGATGACCGGCCATAACGGTCCCACGCGCGGGGCGATCGGCGTGATCGATCGCAGCCGGGGCGTCAATGCCCAAGAGGCCATCGAGAACATCACGCCCGACACGCCGCTGCGCAACGTCAACCAGGGCAACGGCAACACCGGCGGCAGCAAGCCGTATAGCTGCCCATGGCCGCTGGACAGCCGGCGGTTTCTGGTTTCGGCCCGGGGCCCGGTGCTGGTGCGAACCCTCGACGGGACGTGTCGGTCGACGGCCTTGCCCGGTCCGGCCGACGGCATGCAGTACTTCAACGCCCAGCCGCTGGGGCCGCGAAAACGGCCGCCGGCCATCGCACCGAAACTCATCGACGACGAGCAATACGCGACCATTTACTTGCAGGACGTCTACAATGGCCTTCAGCCGTACGTGCAGCGCGGCGAGGTGAAGGCGATCCGCATTGTCCGCGACATGCAGAAGACGGTGCGGATCGATCCGTCGCTTCGGGCGTTCGGGTTTCAGTTCCCGGTGATCTCCTGCGGAGCGACTTACGCCGGCAAGGACGTGCTGGGAGAAGTTCCCGTGGAGCCGGACGGTTCGGCCTGTTTTCACGTGCCCGCCTTCACGCCGATCTATTTCATGGCGCTGGACGCCGACGGCCGGGCCGTACAACGCATGCGGAGTTTCACCCACCTGATGCCCGGCGAGGTGCAGGGTTGCATCGGCTGCCACGAACATCGCCGGCAGGCCTCCCGATCGTACGTGGGGGCGGCCTACAACCAGACGCCCCGCGACATCACCCCGCCAGAATGGGGCGCCGGTGGGTTCCACTACTCGAAGGTCGTGCAGCCGGTTTTGGACAAGTACTGTATCGAATGCCACGACTCGATCGATCCGCCCAAGGGCATCGACCTGACCGGCGGCAGGACCGATTACTTCAACGTCTCCTACGACGTATTGGCCCGGGAGAACCAGGGCCGCACGGGCACCCAGTACGTCAACTGGATCCCCACCTACAACGGCCAGGAATGGAATATCCTCGAGGTAACGCCGAAGAGCTGGGGCTCGCCGCAGAGCAAGCTGGCCGATCTGCTCTTCGACGGGCATCCGGACGAGGACGGCAAACCCCGGTTCGAGATGGACGACGCCGGCCGCCGCCGAATCCTGGCGTGGATCGACCTGAACGTCCCCTACTACGGCACCAGCGAAACGGCCTATCCCGACAACCAGGGCTGCCGGCGGATCCTGCCGGCCGATCTTGAAAAGGTGCTGGCCGAGGTGGGCAAGCGTCGCTGCGCCACGTGTCACGACGACGGCAAGATCCCCCGCCGCGTTTGGACCCGCATTACCGAGCCCGAGTTCAATCCGTTTTTGGTCGCCCCGCTGGCGAAATCGGCCGGCGGCAGCCAGAAGTGCGGCCAGGCCGTCTTCGCCGACAAGGACGACCCCGACTATCAAGCCATCCTTGCCACGTTCGCGCCGGTCGAGAAACTTCTCGAGCAAACCCCGCGAATGGACATGCCCGGGGCGGTGCCGTCGGATACGGTCAGCCGGTGTTGCCAGTGACTCCCATTGTAGCCATCTCGCTGGAGCGAGATGAAGCAGCCATTGTAGCCATCTCGCTCCGCGAGATGAAGCGGCTTCGTCTCGCGGAGCGAGACGGCTACTATTCTTGCCCAGCGTGTTTACAGGAATAGACCATGGGACACTCGGCAACGAAACCTGCCACGCTGGATCGACGCCAGATGTGCCGGATGCTGGCGGCCGGGCCGGCGGCGCTTGTGCTGGGTGTTGATGCGATCGCCGCCGAGGTGAGCAAGCCGTTCGCCCTGAGATACATCCTTGCCTCGAGCATGTACGGCAAGCTGAAGCTCGCCGACGTGCTGCCCGAGGTCCGCAAGTCGGGCGCCGAGAAGATCGACCTCTGGCCCCGACATCACGCCGATCAGCGCGAACAGATGGACGCCATGGGGCACGAGCGGTTCGCCGAGTTGCTCGCACGGCACCGGGTCGGCCTGGGGATGACCACCCGCTACGACCTCGGGCCGCTGGGCCTGCAAGACGAAATGCGGGTGCTGAACCGGTTCGGCGGGAAGTTGATCGTCACCGGCAGCAGCGGCCCGAAAAATCTGTCGGGTCCCGAGTGCAAGCGAGCGGTGCGGCAGTTCGTCGAGAAAATGAAGCCGCACGTGGCGGTGGCCGAAGAGCAGGGCGTGACCATCGGCATCGAGAACCACGCCAATGCCCTGATCCACACGCCCGACTCGTTGCGCTACCTGGGCGAGTTGTCGCCGTCGCCGAACCTGGGCGTGGCCATGGCCCCGTACCATCTGCCCCAGGACGAGCAACTGCTGGGGCGGCTGATCGAAGACCTTGGCCCCAAGCTGGTCCACTTCTACGCCTGGCAATACGGCCGGGGCTGCATGAAAAAGCTGCCCAAGGCGGAAGAGCTACAGCAGATGCCCGGCCGGGGGAAGCTCGATTTCCGGCCGATTCTAGCAGCACTGAAGAAGATCGACTATCGCGGCTTCACCGAGATTTTCATGCACCCGGTCCCCCGCGGCATCCCCATCCTGCCGACCGCCGGGCAGGTCACCGCCGAGATCAACCGCGCTGGGCAATACCTGAAAGAACTGTTGCCAATAGCATCGGGCTAAGACATAATGCAATAGGACGGGACATCAAGAGGCGCTCGATGGCGAAGTTCGATCCGTATCGAATCTGGTTGGGAATCCCACCCGAAGAGCAGCCCCCGAACCACTATCGCTTGTTGGGCGTCGGCCTGTTCGAAACCAACCCGGACGTGATTTCCAACGCCGCCGACCGGCAGATGGTCCACCTGAGGGCATTGCGTTCGGGCAAGCACGGGGAGCTTTCGCAGCGGATCTTGAACGAGGTGGCGGCGGCCAGGGTGTGCCTTCTTGATACCCAAAAGAAGGGTGATTACGATGCTCTTCTGCGCAGGCAGTTAGCAACGACCCGGACGGGTCCCCCTCCACCGCGAGCTACACCACCTCCGCCTCCCAGCACGAAATCCGGGCCTGAGGCGCCGCCTCCACCGGCCGTGCCGCCGGTCCAAGCCGGCCCCGACCGGTTCTCCGGCGCGACCCGATCGAGCGGTTACGGAGCCCGGCGAAAACGGGCGACTTGGCATGGCCCGGCAATTACGGTGGTCCTGGTGGGGGCCACCTTGGTCTTGTTGGCCTGGGCGTTTGGCGATTCGACTTCGGAGCCCGCCGTGCAACGCCGGGGCAACGGCAAGTCGCACGTACGTTCCCCAAAACCGTCCCGTTATCGCCCGAACCCAACGCGGCAGCGCCCAGGGAAACGGCTTTCCGGCACGCCCGGAAACTCCGACGGCGGATTGTGGGAGGCGACTCCGTCGGCGAAGACAGTCGTTGGTGGTTCCATCGCCGACGGAGTCGCCTCCCACAATCCTTCTGCCGTCGTGCGGCCGTGGGAACCGCCGGACTCTGGAGCCTCGCTCGGGACGACCCCCGGCTCCGGCGCCGATTCCCAAGACCAAACGCCCCGAGACCAGGACACGAAACCAGGGCGCCGGGAGGTCCCCGATGCCGAGTCGCTCAGCCAAGCCGAGGACCTTGTCAAGAACGTCTTCCAGAAGGATTTTGCGGCGGCCAACCAGCCGGCGGGCAAGGCGGCATTGGCCCGAAAACTCTTGGCCGAAGGCCGCAATCCCCAGGACAAACCCACGGCGTCCTACGCCCTGTTGCGACTGGCCAAGGCCTACGCGAGCGAAGCGGGCGACGCCGAAACGGCCGTTGCCGCGGTGGACGAAATCGCGGCACGCTACGCTATCGACCCCCTGGACACGAAGATCGAGACGCTGCAAGCGGTCTCCGAGTTCAGCACCACCTCGACCACCAGACAACGCCTGGCCCGGAAGGTCTTTGTGGTGCTCGAAGAGGCCTTGGCGTCCGACGATTTCGACGCGGCCGACCGGTTGCTGCAGATCGCCGACGCCGCGGTGAAGCGGGCCCCCGGCGTGGAGCTTCGCAAACTGGCCGCGATGCGGACGAAGCAAGTTGCCGAGCTTCGGCAAAGGTATCAAACAGTCCAACAGGCGTTGAAAGTGCTCGACGACCGGCCCGACGATCCGCAGGCCAGCGAGACGGTGGGCACGTACTACGCCTTGCTCAAGGGCGACTGGAAGCGGGGCCTGCCCAAACTCGCCACGGCCGCCGAGACGGACCTGAAAAAGCTTGCCCAAAGCGATCTGGCCGACCCGGCAATCACGGACCAGCGGCTGGCCCTGGCCGACGGATGGTGGGACGCAGCGGAAAAACGCGACGGCAAAGAAAAGGAGCATCTTCAACAGCGGGCCGCCCGGTGGTATAAGCTTGTCGAACCGAGTCTGACCGGGATCAGCCTCACCAACGCCCGCAACCGCCTGTTGGCGGCCGGCGATCCCGACGTGAAGATCGACCCCTCCGCCTTGCCGAAGTTCACCGGCCTGGAGTGCCGCGGGCAAGGGATCCGGCCGATGATGCTGCGGGCCTATGGCGGCAACGCCGCCAGTGAAGCGGCCGTCGATCGGGCGCTAAAGTGGCTGGCCTCGCTGCAAGGCAACAACGAGAGTTGGAGTTTCGTCCACACCGGCTCGCGGCCCAAAGACAAGTACCTCAATCCGGGAGAACTTCAAAACGCCCACAACGCCGCCACGGCCTTGGCCTTGTTGCCGTTTCTCGGGGCCGGCCACGGACCTAAGCAGGGAGAGTATCGATCCGAAGTGAACAAGGGATTGACCTTCCTCAAGAAGCGGATGGCCCGGGCGGCACAGTTCGGCGGCGTGGCAACGCTCTACGAACCGGACGCCGGGCAGATGCCTTCCCACGCCTTGGGCACCATCGCGCTGTGCGAGGCCTGGTCGCTGGGCGCCGACACCAATACGCGCAAGGCCGCCCAGGTCGCCGTGGACGTGATTCTCAACACCCAGAACCCCGACGGCGGATGGAGCAGCAAGCCGTCGCCGCCGGAGCCGTCGCCCGGCCTGAGCGGCATGGATCCCACCGGCTGGAACCTGGTCGCTCTGAAGACGGCGCAATGGGCCGGCCTGAAGGTCCCCGACAAAACGCTGCAAGAGGCCGGCCGGTTTATCGCGGGCTTGCGCAGTGCCGATCAAACGGGATATCGACGCAGCGTCAACATCGTCAAACAGGATCCCACCGCCACCGCCGTGGCGATGCTCGCGCAGATGCACCTCGGCCGGCCACGCGATGACAACGAGTTGGTCGGCTACGTGGCGGAACTCGGCAAGACGGGACCCGTCGCAGCGAAAGGTCAGTCGGCCGGCGGCCGGCTCTACCTGAATTATTTCAATGCTTCGGTGATGCGCGAGTCCGGCGATCCCGCCTGGCAATCGTTCAACGTCACGCTGCGCGACCACTTGCTGGGGACCCAGCAGACCGACGGCGACCTGGCTGGGAGTTGGATCCTGGCTGGCGCCGAATGGAGTACCACCAACGGCGGACGCCTGTTCTGCACGGCCGTGGCGGCCCTGATCCTCGAAGTCTACTACCGCCATCCCCCGTTGTATCCGTAGTCCGGCGTCGTCCGGGTTGCCATTTCCGCGGCCGGAATTCATACTTGTACTGGACCGTTTCTCCCACCCGCCACGTATATCCGACATGAACGACGCCGGTGATCCGTCCAAAAAGGCCGTCGCCGAGGCCGATCTCTCCGGTCGTCAGTTGGGCGACTTCCGCCTGCTGCGGCGGCTGGGACGCGGGGCCATGGCCGAGGTCTACCTGGCCGAGCAGTGTCGGCTGCGACGCCGCGTGGCCGTGAAGATCCTCAATCCCGAACTGGCCCGCGACCAGACGTATCTCAAACGGTTCGCACGCGAAGCCCAGGCGGCGGCCTCGTTGGTCCACGCCAACATCGTGCAGATCTACGAAGTGGGACACATCGACCGGTTGCATTTTATCGCCCAGGAATACGTTCAGGGCCAAAACCTGTTGGAATGGCTGCGTCGCCACGGGCCGCCCGACTTACCTCACGCGATTTCGATTTTGCGCCAGGTGGCCGCGGCCCTGGCCAAGGCGGCCGAACAGGGCGTGGTCCACCGCGACATCAAGCCCGAGAACATCATGCTCACCCCGTCCGGCGAGGTCAAAGTGGCCGATTTCGGCTTGGCCCGCCTCACCCGCGAAGGGGAAGCGGTCGACCTGACGCAGATCGGTGTGACGATGGGCACACCGCTGTATATGAGTCCCGAACAAGTCGAGGGCCGGCCACTGGACGCCCGCAGCGACCTCTACTCGTTCGGCGTGACCTGCTACCACATGTTGACCGGTTCTCCCCCCTTTCGCGGCGAGACCGCGCTGGGCGTGGCGGTCCAACACCTGAAAGCCAAGCCGGAACCGCTGGAAACACTCCGCCCCGACCTGCCGCCCGCACTGGGTCGAATGGTCCACAAGATGCTCGCCAAGGAGCCCGAAAACCGCTATCCGTCGACCCGGGAAGTGCTTCGCGAGTTGCGGCGTTTGTACTTGGAGCATGCCAGCGACGACTGGCCGGAGGAGCTATCGGGCTGGGAGATGTCTACCGTCGAACTGTCTGCCGACGCGCGTACGGAAGCCACGCGTGAACTCGACGGGCTGATGAAGACCGCGGCGTGGTCCCGGCCCGGCCGCGGCAGCCGGATTCTGCTTGCGGCCGGTGTGGTTCTTGCCATTGTGGTGGGTGGTGGGCTCGCCTGGTTGACCAGGGAGTCCCCCCTGCTGACCGACGGCGAGCCCGTTGCAGCCACAATCACCGAGAAGGATACTGCCCTTCAACAATATCTTTACGCCAGCACGATCGGCACGGAAGAAGCGTGGCAAAGCGTGATCGGCTACTTCCGCAACAGCACATTCGCCCGCCGCGCCGAACAGCAGTTGGCCCGGATTTACTTAACCGGTGGCGATTATGAACGAGCCCTGGCCGCTTTTACGAAGTTTGCCTCGGCCGACGAGCAGGTGTTGCGGGCGTTCGGGTTGGCCGGCCAATACGGGGTCCTCACACTCCAAGGGGAAGTCGATTACACGGCGTTGGCCGCCATTCTGGACGAGTTGGAGCCGATCCGCGGCAAACTCGACCCCGAGATGCGAAGGATGCTGTCCGTCACGGTAAGGCAAAACCGCTCCAAACTCAAGGCGCAGACCCGCCGCGACTGGGAGGAGTTTCTCGCCGAGGAGTTTCCCGAGGACGGTTGACAGGCCGCCGCAGAGCCGCTATACAATGGCGTTTCGCCGCGTCGCGTATGAGTTGAGCACCGCCCCCTTCGTCTAGTGGCCCAGGACATCGGATTCTCAGTCCGAAGACAGGGGTTCGACTCCCCTAGGGGGTACTGCACAAAGCCTTGCACAGCAAGGCTTTATGTCTTTCTTGTGAAATAGACTTCTGCGGCCTCGAAGTGATTTCACATGATTTCACAAGAAGTGGATGAACCGGGATGGACAAAGGACGCTCCAAGCAATAGCGTCCACGGCCAGCTAGGCGTTGCCCATCGCCATTCCCTAAGGAGGAGTAGTCATCCACTCCCACGGACGTTAGCCTTCCGTTCGGCTGGCAAGTAGCCGCCCCTTGCCTCCCTGTCCCGGCAGCTTCCTACCCAGCGTCAAGAGAGCGGCAATGAGGATAGCGATGCTGCTCTTGTTCGTACCGGAGTCGCCTTCGAGGATAGTCAATTCCCCCAGGGGAATCACGCCAGGCCACAACCACTTGGTTCCTTCCAGACGGATGTCTTTCAAACACTGATAGTCGTCCGAACTCTTACCCCTTGCACTATTCTCGCTGCCGGGAGTATTAGATTTCGTCTGAGGAGGCGTGCCGGTGGATGCGTTGGGGTGCCGAATGCTCGGTCCCAGGAAGCCCTTGTCTTGGCCCGGTCGGAAGACCACGACATCACATTCCTTGCGGGCAGTACCACAACTGCCTTTGAAGGTCACCAATCCCAGCACATGCCTTATCTCGCCATGTCGAATGCACTTCTGATGGAATGCATAGTTTCGCCAGTGCGGTACGAGCATTACGACCGTTATGCCCTTCCGACTCTCTTCAAGGGCCTTGCCCACCCAGCAAAGCAGACTCTCCTTGTCCCAAGGGGCGTTGCACCACACACTTTTGTCTTGACCGACCTCCGAGACCCAGTCTTGGGCCAGTCCATCGATTTCGGGTGTATAGTACGCTTCACACTTCGCATTCTCCGGCAGGGCACAGGTGTCCAAGACAAAGCTGAACTCTTCGTCCAGTTGGCCGAACAGCCACATGGGCGTCGGAAAGTTGCCGTCGCTGCTTTTCACGTTGTCACCTCGGTGCCGCCACAAGGCGACTCCTCTTCCACGTTGCCAATAAAAAAAGCCCAAACGCTACGGCCCTCTTCGGAGGACTGCTGCGTTCGAGCTTTCCAGATGATGGACTCAATTAGTTCTAAGTCAATTTCTGTTTACGGATTTGGATTTTTGCACGGCGCTGTCACACTTGATATGCAACAGTTGCAGGAATTGGTATTGGTGAAACATCGCTGGGTCGTTTGAATGTCGTGTCTTTGGACGGATACGGCGTTCGCACGGAGGCCCAGCGATGGCGAGTCATTTCACGTTTTATGAGCGGGAGATGCTATACCGGTTGTTGAAGGCGAATAGATCGAAGTCGGAGATCGCGAAGTTGATGGGACGCGACCGCGGCACGATTTATCGGGAGATTGGGCGGAACACGGGCGGCCGCGGCTATCGGCCGAAGCAGGCCCAACGCAAAGCAGAAGAGCGTCGGCTGCGGTGTCGGCGTGAACCAAAGATGAACGATCCGAAGCTGAAATCGTCGGTCACTCGGCTGCTGAAGAAGGCGTGGTCGCCCGATCAAATCGCCAGGCGGCTGCGACGCGAGTTTCCTCGCAACCCCGAGAAACACGTGTCGCACCAGACGATCTACACTTGGATCGCCCAGGAGGCACCCGAGTTGCGGACGCACTTGCGACGGGATGGGAAGCGACGAAGCGGCCCGGAAAAGCGGGGACAACTGGTCGGCTGCGTGAGCATCGAAGGCCGGCCGAAAGTGGTCGACTCGCGACGCCGCTTCGGAGATTGGGAGGGAGACACCATCGTCAGTCCCGGCCGACGTAGCGGGCTGGTGACCATGGTGGATCGCAAATCGGGCTACGTCCGGGTCCGCAAAACATCGAGTCTGAAGGCGGCCACCACGAGACAGCCCGCCCGCCGAAGCCTGCGTGACCTGCCGGAGTCGCTCCGACGCACGATGACGCTCGACAACGGCAAGGAATTCGCCGAGCACCAGCAACTCGCGGAAGACCTGCAACTGGACATTTACTTCGCCAAGCCGTACGCTTCCTGGCAACGCGGAACCAACGAACACACCAACGGACTGCTGCGGCAGTTCTTTCCCAAGGGAACCGACTTTGCGCGGATCAGTCACCACGCGGTGGCCCGTGCGGAAAAACTACTCAACGAACGTCCCCGAAAACGACTCGACTATCGAACACCCCAAGAAGTCCTCACCAAAAAACTGCGCTGCAATTGATACTTGACAGCGCCGAATGAAAAACTGCGGGACACCTGCTGGATTCTCACCGATTCCGTCCATATCCGGATTTACTGGCCGGGCGGCAGGCAGTTCTGGCCGGGAAGGAATGAAATCGGTTAGCTTCCGGGCCACCAAAGACTGATGCAGCCCACAGGCATCGCCGCCACAGGGAAGCTGCGTCAAGGACCCCTTGTGCCACGGCTTTACGGGTTTTGAATTACGACATGGCAATTCGGGATACTCCGGGCAGAACTTGCCTGCTAGAATGAGGTTGTGGTGTTTGCGTCGGGAAAGGAAGGTTTGATTTCATCATGAAAACAGGAAACATGCGAATACCGCGATGGGCGACTGTGTCCCTTTGCGGATGCGGGGCGGTTCTTATGCTGCTGTGCTGCTTTCTGCTGTACTGCATGTTTGTAGCGAAGATCCCGCCAAGAGCGGCCCTGCCGGGCACGGCCACCGAAGTGAACATATTTCGGTCCGACTATGCCGGAGTTACCATGGACTATTTCTGGTTGGTGAAGGCCAAGGTCACCGAGGACGAATTCAGAGAGTATGTCGCAACGCTCGGACTTGTTCCTTACGACGGAGTCCAGCATCTCGGCGAGTGGCCTCGATACCATTGGGGCGGGCACGGCGACTGCAAGGGCGCCTGGTGGGACCCAACCGAAAGCATGGCGAACACGTATCACGACAGCACCATGAGCGGATCAGCCTGTGTTCTGGCAAAGTATGAAAATGGGTATGTATACTGCAAGGAGAGCATGGGTTACTGAAACGCAGAATCTAACAAAGTGCTGGATGGTATCGGGAACCATCAGCACTGACATTAACGCCCCAACTCAGTCTCCCTGTGAGTTCGCCCTCTGGCAAAATTGGGTTGCTTGGTGAGGACCGAGCAAAAAGCTCCGGTCTGCATGGTATCGCCCGTTGGGCACGAGTCGTTGTCTGCCACCCGCCTCCTCTTGCCCAAATCAGCATCCCGCCCTATTCTTGTAGAAACCAGAAAGAGGTCCCCTCAGTCAAGGAGAGTACGATGGCCAACCTCGCAGCCACCTTAAAGGAAGAGATTCGCCGCCTAGCGAAAAAGGAAATCAAAGCCCAGACAGGGACGACAAGACAGGCGGTCGCCCAGTATCGCCGTGAAATCGCCAAACTCAAACGGCAGTTGCGGGAGCAGGACAAGAAAATCAATGTCTTGGAGAAGCAGCAAAAGCGTATTGGGCAACCTGCTGCCGAAGAACCTGCTGGGGACGTTCGATTTTCGGCCAAGTCGGTCAAGGCTCAGCGTACACGTTTGGGCCTATCGGCTATGAACTACGGCAAGTTGGTCGGTGTCTCGCCAATCACCATCTACAACTGGGAGCAAGGCAAGACCCGCCCTCAGAAGGCTCAGCTTGCTTCATTGGTCGCCGTTCGAGGAATCGGCAAGCGTGAAGCGTTAGCGAAGTTGGAAGTGCTGAAAGCCGAAGAGGAGAAAGCCGCAAAGAAGCCCCGCAAGAAAGCTCGGAAGAAGGCCAAGCGAAAGTAGGCTCGGCAATACCCCAAGAAACAAAACGACCGCTCATCTGTGAAATCACCGATGAGCGGTCGTGTTTTGTCAGGCCACCATATCTTTCAGGCTCTTCAACGGCCGTACCTTGACTTTGCTGTAGGCGGGGCGAGCAGCGACATCCATCAACTCACCGGGCTTGAACGGATTAGGGACACCTTTCCTCGCCCTCCTGGCTGGTACTTTCTTCTTCTCAATCTTCAACAGACCGGGGATGGCGAACGCCCCTGGTCCACGGCTGCCGAGGCTTTTCTTGATTTGAGCGGCCAGGCCGTCCAGCACGGCGGCCACATCTTTTTTGGTCAGGTCCGTAGCGTCGGCGATGTTGGTGAGAATCTCGGTCTTGGTGGGCGGCTTTTTTGTTTTGGTGGCTTTGGCCATGGTCAGGCTCCTGGGTATTCGATTGTTGGGAAACGGTCTATTCAGACGGCGATTGTTGGAGAATCCGCCGGTGAAGGCACATGTTGCGTGTCTGTCGTCATCGTCCAGGCAGACTGAGAAACTTTACCGGACAGGGAATACGGTGGGAAAATGACGGTTGTGACCCCATGGCCAATGAAGTCCGTTTCCACCAGTGCCACGGCAAGTCGCCTCTGTCGGGGGGCGGGGATTGCCTAGAACCGGTCTTGCCCAACGACAACCGTGCAGATAGAATCTCCAATCCCATCCAAAGCAGCAGGAAGCTGATGCTAGCAACAGGAGGTTGCGGCGATGACAACGGAACCGCGTGACATACGGCGATTGGTGATCCAGACTTTCGAGGAACTCGGGGCAGCCGTACCCAGCCTTTTCGGCACCGAGGAAACGGTTATCGTCGATGACGGCAGATACGTCGCCCGGTCGTACCGAGTGGACGACTATATGGCGATGTGGCTGGTGGAAGTAGGTATCGTGCAGTTCTATAATGCCGAAGGCGACATGCTGGCAACAGTCAACCTTCTTAGGGAACTGACGTTGGCGAGGATGGCGGCATGAAGTCGAGCCAAGAAAACCAAATAGGTGGCCACCGAAGATGACCACCTATTTTTGATTTGCCTCTTTCAATCCCGGCCTATGCCGACTTGACTGAAATCTTCTTCGGTTGCGTTTCAGGTTTCTTGGCCAGCCTGACGTGAAGAATGCCGTCCTTGAGTTCCGCCTCGACGGCCCCGGCATCAACTGTGTCGGGCAGCGAGATTGTTCGCTCCAACTTCCCGTGCCTTCGTTCAAGATGCAGGTACGTCCGCTCGTCCTCGGGCGGCTTGCGTTCGGCCGTCACTCGCAAAACGCCTTTCTCGACCGTCACGTCGATGTCATCGTTATGGACACCGGGCAACTCGACCTCGACAGAGAAGTGGTCTTCGGCTTCCCAAATGCTGGTTGGGGCGTGCCAGGCAGACGTTTCTGCCGAGGGTGGGCGGAAGAAATCGTTAAGCAGGTGATCCAGAGAGCCAAGCCTTGAACAGGTCGGCCCCCGACGCATAAAAGAACTAACCATCGTAGAATCCTCCTAAACAAATGCCTTATCTGTTCTGTTCGCATCCTATCGATGACAGGATGCTCGATTGCTAGCACAGTAATGCAACCGCCGTGCCAAATCTTTGAACACCAACGGCAACTTGTTTGGCATTCAGGATTTGCGAGATTGCCGCAGTCGGAGAAGACATGATTACGGCAACCATGGCTGCCAAAATGACATGTTCTGCCCACCGGTACTGGAAGCCGTCTGCCAAGATGACGTATGGCCCGTACCTATGATGATGGGGTCGTCCGCAGATGCCAAGAATGAAAATTGCCCACCCGCTGCTGGGCAACGGGCGGGCATGGCCATTCATTCCCTAAAAGTAATGGTGGCGATTCACGCCGTCAAAAGCAGCCCGACCTGAGGCAGCATTTTTTGAACCGCTTGCCCGACCCGCAGGGACAGAGGTCATTGCGGCCGAGCTTCTCGATGAGTTCCTTGTCGCCGTGGACGACTTGAACGCCGACCTTGACGTGCGTTTCGGATGGGAATCCTCTACGCCGTTTGCTCATAGGCTCGAAAGAATAGGTGGTCTTGGAATCGCATGGGGCACCTCCTTCCTATTGAGAGTGGTCTGCGGACAGGACAGCCGGAGTGGCGGAAAGGTTCATGGGCGTCAGAACGCCTCAGACGAGCCATGTGGAGCAGGTTAGCCAGAACGACTTCTGCTCTCCATATCGAAATAGAAGCCGTCAGAGACGATGCCAGGGGCTCGTGGGGCGTTCTCTGGGCCAAGTTCAGGTCGTGCCTTAGGTATCGCTCGGGAGAAGACGAAGCCGAATGGTAAGTGGGGTAAGTGGCTGGAAAAGAACAAAATCCCCCGGTCTACGGCTTGGGAAAGCATTCGTCTATTCCAGGCGGCATCGGAAGAGGATCTTGCCGAACTCACCATCACGGAAGCCAAGGTCCAGTTTTCGATTTACCCTGAGCTAATGCCACCTTCAGGCGGATTTTGAAGCCCACAGGCAGTGCTGTTGTCATATTGCAGCCAAACCATGAAAAGGTTGGCAAAACGCCGTTGTGGCTTTGGCGGTTTCTTTTATCTGCGTCAGAAAGCTGGAATCTCATCCAGGACGTACACTGGTGGAGCCCCAATAGCCTTCCCACTTGCTGTGCCAATCGTCAGTATGGGCTACTCAGGCAGTCCGTAAAGATGTGTGTGTGGCTTGGTGAGCCCGACTGCTATCGGAATCAAGACGGCGTGTTGTGGAGGGAGTCTGACTCAACGGCTGCCTTGAACTGGGAAGACAGATGCCTCAGAAACGTCCCCGGCGGCCAGACGTTTCGACCGGGACGCATTGCCGAAACGGCCTCCGAGCGTGGCGGAGTGACACCGCTTAATCTGGTTCCCATCTCCACGGCGAAGGTCGAGAACAATGGTGGGCATCCGGCGTCCACGCCATCGGCACTCGCAAGCTGGTGGACTCGATATGTCTTGCCAGAGAATGGCGTTCTCCTTGACCCATTTTGTGGGTCGGGGACTATGCTGGCTGCTGGCCTTTCTCATGCCCGCAAGGTCATAGGAATCGACACATCACAACAATATCTGGCGATAGCAAGGAAGAGGATAGGAGAAAGCTGATGGTCGCTACGAAGACAAAGCCGAGAAGCCGAATGACGGTTTCGAGTTATGGTCGCAAATCGGCTCAGAGGAAACGCTCAACTCGAAAGCCGAGAAGGCCAAAGTACCAGCTTCTCCCACCACTCTCCCCTGAAGAGTATGCGGCTTTGCGGGCTGACATCGCCGCCCGTGGAATCCAAGTGGCCGTGGAGGTCGATGAACACGGTGCGACCTTGGATGGCCATTCACGAACACAACTCGCTGAGGAACTGGGAATCAAGAATTACCCTATCCGTGTGGTTAGCGGTTTGACAGAGCAACAAAAACGCCACCACGTCCTCCTGGTCAATTTGAACCGCCGGCATTTATCCTGCAAGCAAAAGCGGGAACTCGTTGCACAGGAGCTTAAAAAGTCCCCCAACATCTCAGACAATTGGCTCGCCAAATTGACCGGCGTAGCCGACACAACCGTAACCAGGATTAGAAGGGAACTCGAATCACGTTCTGCAATACAGAAGGTGACTCGTTTCAGGGGGCAGGACGGCAAGGTCTATCGAGCCCGTTCGATCATCGCACAGACAGCAAGGGATGCCCAACGAGCCCAGAAGGCTTTGCGGGAACTGAACGGCGAGGCTCCCAACCAAGCCGCTTGACCTTCGCCGGGCAGAGGAACTCGTGAGACGGCAACGATGGGAGCCAAGGGGCAAGTTGTTGAAGCGACCGTCCATCAATGGGGTCACACTTCACCACTGCGATTTCCGGGAACTGAAAGTCCGACGTGGAAGTGTGAAGGTCATTTTCACTGACCCTCCGTATCAGCGGCAAGCCCTTCCTCTCTGGGACGACCTAGGCAAGTTTTCCAAGAAAGTGTTGGCGGCTGACGGTATTCTCATCGCTTACTCGGGCATTGAGCATCTGCCAACCGTAATGAACAGCCTGGGTGAGCACCACGACTACCAGCCGAACATTTCGGAGGCTTTGCACTACATCGATGTCTTTGCCAAGCGGGGCAGTCTCGTTTGCGATCCCTTCGGGGGCAGTTTCACAACGGCAGTTGCCGCCGCCCAGTTGGGCAGGAAGTTCGTCGGGTGCGACATCGATGAAAGATGTGTCGAGATTGGCTATGAACGGTTGAGCGAGGCCAACTCTGAGTGGTCCTCCTCAGAGAAACTGTTTAGGCTTCTCGACAGAGAGTTTCATTTCACTCTCGACGTAGCCGCTTCTGAGGAAAACGCAAAGTGCCAGAGGTACTTCACGATAAAGGATAACGGATTGAGGAAACGCTGGGGAAAGCACACCTGCTTCTGTAACTGCCCCTATGACAAAATCGAACTCGCCAAGTGGGTTCGGAAGGCGTTCAATGAAAGTAAGAAGGGGGCGACCGTCGTGATGCTCTTGCCATCGAGAACGCATGCCGAGTGGTTTCACAAATACTGCGTGGCCAGTGCCGAACTTCGCTTCGTCAAAAACTGGTTGCCGTTCAAGGGCCGGGGCAAAACCACGACGCAAAGCTGTCTGATTGCCATCTTCAGACCGGGTCAGAAACAGGGGTTCCTGGGGCCGTCGATAAAGGCATGAGGGCACCAGAACAGTCGGCGGAAGTGATGACGGCAGCTTGGTGATTGCTGCGTTCGGGTTGATGAACAACCGCAAGAAGTAATCGTTGCGGCAGCTTCAACTTGCCGCCGAAGGTCCTTCAACGACCGCCACGTTGATTTCAGGGAACTGACGCCGGTATCGATTCAGTAGCTCGGCAAGTACATCTCTGATGGGACGCACGCCGTGGTCCGGTCTCTCTCGCCCAGTGAGTCGGATAGCATCGTCTTGATTTGGCCGGTCGTCGCCGCACATCGTGTCATCCGCCTTCCAGCACCTATACGACTGTCGTGGCCCTTCGGTTCAAGTGAGGGTTGGGTGTCCCGTTAGTCTGGCCAAACCAACGCCAAGCCCGTCAAGATGGAGAAGATGTGCCGGCTGAGCCAGGCCCCAACAATAAAATCTGGCCGCATGTCGATGAAGGTGTGGTCGGCAGACAGGGCACGAAAGGCGGTAGCATGAGCGACACCATCCGATTCCCTTCAATACGCCAAGCCGCCTCCGAACTCGGCATTCCCGAGCCCTCAATCATCAAGACGGTCGTGCTCACTCGTGGTGGCTACTACGTCGGCCATCGCTTTCTCTTCGACGGTCTCCAAGCCGTCTGGCTATCGGCCGAAAGCGTCATCCGATTCTTCGCCGACGATGGCTCTCTTCTTAGAACGGTCGAAGTTGGGAAAGAGCCGTCCCAAAAAAAGGCAGCTTGAATCGACGCTGGTCTCAAGTGTTGCGGTCCCGTATTGTCCGCACTATACTTGGTGGAACCCCACATAGTTTATGTGGTCGGAACCGGTTTGGGTGACGGTGGCGACTGAATAACCGGAGGTGACAATGAGTATTTCCACCAGCGAGCACCGCCATTCTTTGGTGGTCGGTCTTGTGAGGTGCCTCGGCTTCACTTGTCTATTAGTTGTTGGCGTCTGCCTTTCCGCTGTAGCGGCAGAATCGCCGCTGAAGATCACGCCCATCCCAGAAGAAGCCCCCCAAGGCTTCAAGCTGCTTTTTGCCAAGCAGATGGATGTCTTCGGCATCATGGTCTATGCAACCAAGACCACGCCCGACAAGAAGGTCTTACACGCTGCCAATGTCTTGGCTCAGTATCTCGATAACGATGCTGATGGACAGCCCGACAATCGGTTGGTAATCGAGGCGATGCGAAAGCACCGGGCGGGCGTAATGATGTGTGCCACGGAACGTGAGATGCAGCGTATCGACATGGGCCGCCGTGTTCCCGATGAGGTCCTCGACAAGATGGTGTTGCAGGGCCTCTTTGGCGAAGAAACCCGACCGGGCGGGGCGTCACGAGGCGAGTTCGACGCAACCCTTGAAGAGGTGTTGCATCTGATCACTGATGCAGGCTACGGTGAAGTGTATCCCGAGGTGTTTGGGCGGGAGCCGGGAACGGCCATTGCCAAGGCGATGGATGTCGCCCGTGGGGGATATTTTGACGGTGTGCCGAAGAAGTACCCAGCCGGTGCGTGGTACACATATTATGACAGGACGTGCCGGTATCGCTGCCAAATGTCCGAGTATTTCTACTGGGGGCTGACATCGATATTGGGAGCCCAGGATTACCCAGGCCGCCTGGAAGAAATCGAGAACGAATGGAGGCTGAATACTGCTGCCAAGGTGAAGGCAAAGGATCCGACGCTGTACAAGCTGCTCACAGACCCCAAGTACAAGTTGCCCACCGTCCTGCCGGATGGGAATTATCGACCACAAAAGCAACGGGCTGGTCAAGGCGGTTGGCTTCGGTCTGAGAAGCAGCCGAAGGTCATCACAAAGAAGCGAGAGGATCGAGTTGCCGTCAAGGTCAAAGGTGACACCACGGTCTACTCTATCACCAACCCAAGCGGAATTGGTGGAGCAACGGTTTCGCCTTGGCAAGGTTGGTCGAAGCAAGTAGTCATTCGGCTTCATCTTCGAGGGCTTGAGTCTTTCACTGTATCCAGTGGAAACATCAAGCTGTCCGCCTCCGTTTTGAGCCACAGCGGGAATCCGAGGCTACTGCACCTGTGGGAGAACGGTGAGGAAAAGAAGGTCGAGCAAGGAAGTCCATTCTGGACGGAGGTCAAAGCCCTGGAAGCTGACGGGAAGCCCGTTGCCGGGCTGCCGGGCAAGGGCGGCTATTTTGAGATTGCACTGCCGAGGGCGTTGTTGCAGGGCAACCCGAAATCACTTACTCTTGGTTGGGTCGATTTCTATCGAAATTGACGGCGGTGTCTTTACCTCTTCGGCCAGGTTGTTCGGGGAAGGGGAGGACAATAAGAATGGCCTACCCATATACGGTCTAGCCAATGGACGAGTCTTCCCACCAGTTCTTTGAGGGCATCAGCGGCGAATACACGGCGGCAATTGACCGTTGTGTTCCTCGCTACCGAGAGATGCTCTGGGCGATTCTTCACTACCTTCCCACAGGGTGGACGCCGACGAAAGTCCTTGAGCTTGGCTGTGGTTCGGGGAGCCTGTCGGAGCTTGTCTGTTGCAAGTTCCCCAACGCCGCCATCCGTCTGGTGGACTTCTCGGGCAGCCAGCTTCAACAGTGCAAGAGCCGACTCTCCGACTTCAGCGGCATCGAATACCAGGAGGAGGATTTTCGCAATCTCGAATTCGCTCCTGGGTCATTCGACTTGGTGGTTTCCAGTATTTCGCTCCATCATCTCACTCACGAGGAAAAGGCTGACTTCTTTGTGAAGGTGCATCGATGGATAGGCAACCAGGGAGTGTTTTCATACTCGGATCAGTTTGCCGGCGTCACGGACGACCTTTGCACCAAACAGATCGCCGACTGGAAAGAACAATCGACCCGGTTGGGTGCTTCCTCCGAGGAGTGGGATGCCTGGATGGAACACCAGGCGGCACACGACCATCATGCGACACTCATCGACCAGATTGGGTGGCTGCGGAGGGCAGGCTTCGAGACGATTGACTGTACCTGGCGATACATCCTTTGGACTGTCCTTCAGGCAAGAAGACAGTGAGAATAGTCTGGGCGGAGTAAGCGTTGCTCAGACACAACCTGCTCTAGGAATCTCGTGAAACGCCACTGGATCGAGTACACGGAGACTTGGACACCGAGCCCGATGAGCTACTGGGTCTGTCCACTTTCTCGTACTCGGATTCCCGGAAAAGGGTATCCTACGTTCTGCGTGGAGGTCGATGACTTTACCTTCCAGTTTGTGTCCCTGAATGAAATGCGGGTGTGCATTGAAGTGCTGGGCAAGAAACTCCTGCCAAACACGCTGAGGCTGGCTCAACAGCGAAATGCCGACCCGGATGAACACTGGCTGCGGAAGATGCCCGAGCACACGAGACCTTGGCGTTACCGGGAGAAGGCGGTCAAGTATCTGGAAAAGGCGATGGCAGCTTTCCAGAAGGAAGTTGGCGACAAATGAACAAAGCTTTCGTTCGAGAACCAGACCAGACGGCCGATTACTGCCCTCGTTGTGGCTCGAAGGGCGAGCCGGTCGGAAGCAAAACGCTCAAATCCTACCTGAGCGATGAACAGAGGCGGATGGTTGCCGAGCCCGCCAACTTCTGCCCCTCCCCACAATGCCAAGTGGTCTACTTCGACACGTTCGAGCGAGCGATATCCACCGACGACATCCAACGCCCCGTCTATCCGAAAGACCCGACCGCCCCAATCTGTCCTTGTTCTGGACTGACAAGGGAGGACATTGAGCGAGACGTTCAAGAAGGAGTGAAGACTCGTGTAAAGGCGGTCATCGAGAGAGCCAACTCTCCGGACGCCCGTTGTCGCAAAATGGCGGCCAACGGACGGCCCTGCATCGCTTACGTGCAGAGATACTATGTGCGTTGCCTTGAAGACGGGAAGTAGGGACTGCGGGGCCATAGGCAGCAACGCCATCAAGAACCTGTCGGGCGTCAGGCGATACCAACGGGGTTTGGTTTTCGGCGGGTGAGAATCGTTCATTGTCATGCGAGCGATGGCAGTGGTTAGTGAGCAATCTGGCAGTTCGGCAACGCCTTCTGGAGGTCCTGGACCCCGGCGTCAGTGACCTGCGTTCCGCCCAACGCCAGGTGTGTGAGGCTCGTCAGTCCTTCCAGGTGTACCAGCCCAGCGTCGGTGACCTGTGTGTTGGATAACAACAGCTCTTCGAGGCTCGTCAGTCCTTTCAGATGCAGCAGCCCAGCGTCGGTGACTTGGGTGCGGAAGAGCCACAGCATTTGGAGGCTCGTCAGTCCTTTCAGATACACCAGCCCGGCGTCGCTGGCCTGCGTGCTTCGCAAGCTGATGAATTGGAGGCTCGTCAGCTCTTCCAGATGCACCAGCCCGGCGTCGGTGACTTGGGTGCCCGCCAACCCAAGGTGTCGGAGGCTCGTCATCCCTTTCAGGTTCTTCAGTTCGGCATTGGTGGCTTGTTCGTATCTGAGGTCTCTCACATACGACAGGAAGTCCACACCAAGCAGATTCTGAAGCCACGCTGGGCCAGGCGGTTCCGCCGGCCATGGCAGGAAGAAGCCATTGGCGTCAAACTGGTAGTAGTACACTACATATCCACCCATCATCTCGATTGCCCCAACCACCTCTCTCTGCCTCCTCGCCTGCTGCATCTTCACCGAAAACCAGCTACACGCAACGGCGACCACCATGACCCCCACCAGCAACGACCGAATGCTGAACTGAAATTGGCGGCGAAGAACCAGGCTGACGCCGAACCAGAGCAGCAAGAGCACAACTGCCATGCAAACCACCGCCAAGGCAATCAGCACCGTCCAGTTCTTGTGCTCATTGAACGGGAACCATCGGAACTGCTCTGACAGCCAGAGCAGCCCGATGATGGGCAACAACGCAATCAGCAACCTGTCCGGCGTTGGGTGATACCAGCGGGGCTTGGGACTCTGCCTGTCGGTGGGCTTGGGGGCGGTGTCCATGAATCACTCCGACTTGCTTCTCTTGCCCAGTTTCATTCCGAAGTAGCACGCCAGCTTGTCAGCGTCGGGCGGCAGCGATTTCGTGTCGGTCCTGTGGCAGTCCCCTCCGTGGCCGACAGACTGGAGTTTCAGCCCACCATTTCACCTTCTCTGGCCGAAATTGGCAAGAGGAGTCGGCATTGCCCACGAGAAGCCCCAGGAGACTCGTAGAGAGCGAGCATCCTAGAATGCAGTTCGAGGCACCTCTGAAAACCGAGGCGAGAGAATAGCATTCTGGTGTCCACTACCCGCCCGGCTGGAAGGACACCGACAAGCGACCAACCATTGTGTTCTTCTGCGGCGGCGGCTGGAAAAGCGGCTCTATCAAGCAGTTCAGGTCCCTGGCCGAATACCTGGAAGGCAAGTGAGCTACCAGTAAAGTCTCGGCCCAAGCAGTGCCGTATTCAATCAATCTCAACGATGCAGCACTTGCCGACGACAAACACCATCTCCTCTATCTTGACCTTGATCTCGACGCGGTTCGCATAGGCCAAGACAACATACGAGTTCTTCATCACCCGCACGCCGGGGGCATAGAAATCCGACTTCGCCACATGTCCCGGCTGAAAGGAGATTGACGACATCTTCGACAGGTCGCCGCACATCGCCCGAAACTCGGCGAATCGTTGAGTGTTCACAGATACCATCTTCGCGTAGAGAGAGTCGATGTCTTTTCCTTCGAGTACCTTTGGGCTGAGAATCTTCACAAGCGAATCTTTCGGAACAAGCAACAGCCCGAGGCTGTCCTCGTCCTTGTCTCGGAACAGTTTGGCGAACGCCTCCCCCGTCGCTTTGGCCGCTTCACGTTCCGCTTCGGAGAAGACATCCGGCTGCTCGACGCCCAGCATTTCTAAGGCATTGTGAGCGGCCCGAGTGACGGCGGGATGCCTACTCTTGAGGAGTGCTCGAACCTCGTCCTCGAACCCCTTCAGTCCCAGGTAGCCGACCATGTTCGCGGCATAGCTGTGCATACTCCCACCGTCCGGCTTACGGAGCATCTTGAGGATGACCCAGGCCATAGGTTTCAGGTCGAGATCGTCAGGCCCAGGAGGCTTGATGACGACCCTTTCAGGCTGTCTCATGTCTCGACGTTTCAGTTCGTGCGAGCTAACGACGTTCAGCAGAGACAGACCAGCGTAGATTCGGACATGACGATCCTCGGAGTCGATGAACGGAACGAGCCAGGGGATGACTTCGACCTCGCCGGTTGCCGCCAGAGTCTTGATCGCTGCGACCTGTTCCTTCGGGTCCGTCGAGTCGAGTTTCTGGACGGCTTTGGAGTAGTCCTCGGCGATACGTTTGTGGTCGAGAGACTCGATGAAGGCGTTGTACTTCTGCTTGAGGGTTTGTTCGTCGGGCGGCGGGGCTGCTGCCGCCGAGGGAATAAACGCCGCGATTTGCAGGAGAATACAAGGCACGCAGATCCACTTTCGGGTCATTTCTCAAACTCCTGTCAGTTGGGTTAGTTGAAACCGACCCCAACAACCGGCATTCTAGCGAAACAAATCGCCTCAATCCGTAACTTGTTTGTAACGAGCCCCAATCCCAGGGCAAGAGCCTCACGCCTCTCCGCTTTCTGCTCTGCCTCCGGTCAGAGGACTTTGGAAGACTTCCCTTCATCGTCAAGGCTCCATGTCGGAATGCCTCAGAAGACGGTTCCCTTCGGGTAAGTGAAGACCTCCAGAACGTACAAGTCCTTGTCGCCCGGATCTCTCCCCGTTGCCCCCTGAAAGACTTCGGGCGACAGGCAATAGGCATGAAGCTGCTGGCCTTGGTAATCGGCATAGTTAAGGCAGGTGCAAGGGGCGTCCTCGGCCAAGGACTCGGGGTACGGCCCGAAATCAGGTCGGCCATCCAACTCGATCTCGGAGTCGGGCTCACCGAGTTCGGCCTTCAACTCGTCCAAGGAAAGCCCGATGAACCGATCCGTGTTGATTGCAAGAGGCGTGGTGGACTGCTTGCCGCAGCCGACCAGGGCGAGGAAGGCGAATGTCAAGCCGATGAATCGCATGACCTGCAACCTCCAATGTGCTGGGAAATGACCTGCGTGGTTCCCCGCTCGGGGCCGTACTTTGGACGCCGGTGGTCCGGGTGGAGTTCCCTACGGGTTGGATCTCGTCCGCAACAAGAGTGTCTCGCCTCAATTCTCCCGGTATAATGGGGCAGATGATGCCGGATGTAAAGCGTTTTGCGGACCCATAATGCCGAGAGCATTCAATGGCCAACAGGACAAATGGGCGATTCCAGTGGGAGAAGCACAAGAAGATGGCGACGGCAGGATACGGCCGCGACCTCGATGCCCCCCCTGAACTGGAAAGACCTGAATCCACCGGCCTTCCGTCCTCTTGCATTCCGCACCAACGCCGGTAGAATATGCCCTTGCCTTCGTTCACGGGAACGGGCTGTGTACATTTCAAGTTCTGTTTTTTGAGGAGTGGAAGATGCCACAAGGTACGATCAAGAAGCTGACCCAGAAGGGATTTGGGTTCATCGAAGGGGAGAAGGGCGACATGTTCTTTCACAGTTCTTCGGTGGAGGGCACGACATTCGAGGCCCTGAGCGAAGGACAGCAGGTGGAGTATGAAGAGGGAAGTGGCCCCAAAGGGCCTCGTGCCGAGAATGTGAGGCTCGTCTAGCCGACGACCGGGCAATAGTAGAACGCCCTAATGGCCTCCGGCCTACCGAGGCCGTAGAATTCGATTGCAGCACTCAAGCAACGAATGGAATCGGATGATGGATGTCGTAATCGAGGCCCAAATCAAAGGTGCCTTTGGAGGCTGGAAGCAGGGGAATGTTTTCGTCCTCAACCAGGGTTACCATAAGAAGTAGAAGCAAGTTGAGGACAGGTATCAGTTCCGAAACGCCTACCGGCCAAAGGCAAACTTGCTGCGGGACGGATCGACGCATTACCTGGAAGTCGAAGGTATGGACGACATGGTGGAAGTGAAGCGGGCGTAGGCAATAGGAAAAGCACGAAAAGGGAAGAGCGATACTCCCCCGCCTCGGCACGGTCTTGGGGACGGATCTGCGTGAGCCCTCTCATTTGTGTCATCGGCTGACGTTGCTGAGCCTTTGTCTGACCTCTCGCACGATTTCGTCGATTTGGAATGGCTTCAAAAGGGTCGGTTCCTTCTCCAGCTTTGCACGCCACGCCATCAAGACCCTGTCCGACCCCTTTTCGTCGTGCTTGCATTCATCAACGATCTGTTGGATGGTCACTTCCCATTCTTGAAGACGCATCGGCTATTCCTTTTTGATTTTGGTGTCGGAGGCGACAGATGACCTGCTAAGAGTCCGCAAGCACGTCAGGTCCGACCTCCAGCCTTCTGCTGAGCCTTGGACCGCCGAATCGCACGGTCCTTCGCCCGCCGCTTCACATCGGAGGGTTTCTCATACCGCTCCCGACGCCGCATCTCACGCTTCAGCCCCGAACGCTCCACAATCTTCCGAAACCGACGCACTGCCTCCTGAACCGACTCC
>SDBV01001571.1_pt1 | contig 34393 bp, 77 predicted proteins | sample 2277081 | NCBI WGS metagenome assembly SDBV01 (sample SAMN10402039, study PRJNA504765) | marine sediment metagenome | isolation source: marine sediment core GS10_PC15, 223 cmbsf | place: Arctic Ocean: Southern Knipovich Ridge | collected 2010 | reverse complement strand
GCTGTTTTTGTTCTTGCATCTCTTTAACAATTTTTGTAGGGTCTTTGTAAGTTATTCTCTTTTTTCCCATGTTAATTATAAACACTTTATGTTTTCTTTATTTATAAACTTATAGGTTTTGTTAACGCAGTCCGAGAAATCTTAAAATAGCCGAATAGTTTTCTTTCTGTCCGAGAGCTGTCCGAAAAGTAAAAGGTTAAAAATTAAGATCTCTTAAGATAATTAATGGGTTCAAAAATAAGGGAATTGTTTTCTGATAAAAAAATAGTCCGTGAAATACAAGAAAAACTTCCAAAACTTTTTAGGATAGCTGAAATAGAAAGCTCACGTAATGGTAAGATAGGCATGGAAGTAGGAAGTGTGAGAGAGAAAATCATTATTGCTTTATTAAATTATAAATTCGGTGAACAAAGAGTTGATTCAAAAATCCCAATTACAGAACCAGAAACAGATGTTATCTTAGATAAGAAAGAAATTTCTATAAAAACAATTTCAGGGAATATTAATGGTATTAAAGCTATTTGGACTGTTGATCCAGAAAAAGCAAAATATTTTGTGGATAATTATAAACCCAAATGTGATTTAATCCTGGTCCAAATTAATTGGGGTACTTCTAAAGGAGGTTTCTTTTTGATTCCTTTATTAGTTCAACAAGAGGTATTTTCAAAGATTGGAAAAGATAAATACCTGAAAATGCCAAAACCAGGAACCAATCCCAGGGGTGTGGAATATAGTAAGGAAGCTATTTTAAGTATGCTTGAACATAAAAAAACCAACAAAATCCAAATCAAGTGGGACAAAGGAAACGTAGATTATGATATTTATGAAAAATGGGTTGATTACTGGTCAGGAAAAGAAGAATTAGACTAAGAGAATTTATCTAAAACTGATTTTACTGATTTAGCAATGTGCCAACCTAAAATTGGGGGGACGGCATTCCCTATTTGAACATATACATTACTCATACTTCCAAAAAACTTAAAATTATCAGGAAATGTCTGTATTCTTGCACATTCCCTAACACTCAACCTTCTCTTAGCATTGTAATGGAACTCTATATTTCCATGATGCTCTGCTCTTATGGTTGGTGCAACTTTTTCAGGATTTATTTTTTTATTTCCCTGCCCTTTATTTTTTTTTGCTTTAGAATATTCATCTTGTCTATCCAATTTACTTTTTTTCAAATCTTCAATAGCTTCTTTTGAAGTTATCCATTTTGGAAGATTTCCGTCAATTATAGAATGTGTATGTTTTGGAAATGGAAATTTGAAATTATTATTCTTTTTTTTAATTTTTTTAGCTACATCTTCTCTAATTCCGATAATGAATACCCTCTCTCTGCTTTGAGGAACCCCATAATTTGGAGCAAGAAGTATTTCATAATCAACTTCATATCTGGGAGTAGAATTTGAAAAATCTTGTGTTATGACTTCTAAAGCTCCCCCAAGATTTGTTAAACCTTTAACATTTTCAGCTACAAATATTTTTGGCTTAGTTAATTCTATAACTCTCTTCATTTGTTTATAGAGTTTTCCTCTTTCAGATTTAATTCCTTTTCTCTTCCCAGCAATGCTAAAATCTTGGCAGGGAAAACCCCCTATTACGACATCTATCTCAGATGGAAGATTTGGATTCTTATCCAAAATCTCTTTTATATCTCCACACACAATTTTAGAATCAAAATTTAGCTTTAAAGTTTCACATGCTTGATTCATAATATCATTAGCAAATACTATTTTAAAAGGTAAGGAAGAATATTTTTGATTTAGAAATTTGAACCCTCCTTCAAATCCTTTATCTAAACCACCACAACCACTGAAGAGAGAGATAACTTTATATTTTTTCATTTTAATATTCTTCCAAGTTTAATTATGATTTTGGATGTGTTTCTTTTTAAGCCAAGAAATTTTACAAACATCTTTCTTGAATTTTTATTATATCCATTTCTAAATTTAATCACATCAAATTCTTTTGGTTTTCCTTTTTCATCAAACAATCTTTTTAACCAATACTGTTTAGCTTCCCTGTATTCTTCTTTTTTCTCTCCAGCTTTTATTTCATCAAACCATTTTTTATGCAATGTTAAATGTAAAACTTTCATCTTCCTTCACACCATTCACAACTATCTTTAGGACAGTCAGAGTTTAATAATTTTAAGGCATCCTTCCAAACTTTTTCTGCACTTTCAACATCAACATCCATCTTAACTAATTCTGTGTCGAAGATGATTTCTCCAGTAGCCATAACTTCTTTAGGAATATAAAATAATAAGAAAAAATAATCTTCTGTTTCATAACCGTTCTTTCTTAGAAGAAAATTGTAGATATTTTGCTGTTGCCTATAATATTCAGGTGTATCTTCCTTCAAAGGATAGCCACGAGTTTTATAATCAAGAACAATAAGTTTCTTTCCTTTAACGAGAATATTATCTACAGCCCCTCTTAACATATTTCCTTCTTTATCTGTCCATTGGATTCCTTTAAAATTACTCTGCCATATTTTAAGTAATTCTTTATCTTCAAAAAGCTTCATGCCTTCACAATGATTATTTTCACATAACTCTGGAGGAAGTTTTCCTTCATCTCTGAATTTATCAAAATGAATTTTTAGAATTTTATCCATCCCATTTGGAAGACTTGGAAATATTCCTGATGGTCTTTTCCAAACTTTGTGTTGGCTAAGCCAAAAACAACGAGGACAATCTTTCATTAGATTTAATGTAGAAGGGGATAATTTGAAAGTCATTTTGATTTTCCAAATATTTTTTTATTGATGTAATTAATTATTTTTCTTACAAGTAAATTATATTTCTCCGCCTTTTTTAATGAAATATTAATGTCTTCTTTTGCTTTATGATGGATAATTCTATTTCTTAATTCTTCAAAATCTTTTAATTCTCTCCAAATTTTTAGTTTCTTAAAATTTTTTGCTTTGATTTTAGAAAAATAATTTAATAAAAAGAGGATCTTTCTTGTTGTAGATGGTCTAATTTTTATGAGTTTTATTTCACCTTCATCACTTATCTTTATTTCTCTCTCGTCTAAAAATGCTCTTTCTTCAGAACTTAATCTTTTCCCACTTAACAACACCATAGAAACAGAATTAATATATGATTCAAGACATATCCATGATAAAAGAATTGAAGAGAATGTAGTGTATTCTTTTTCATTAATATTTAATTTAGAATAGTTTAATCCACTTAGGAAATAGTTACTGGCATTTAGATAAAATTGATAAGTTTTCATTTTTCATTTTTAAACAGCTTTTTTCTTAGATTCTTCAGCACTTATTTTAGCAAGATTCGCATGAAAAATTTCTATAGCAGCTTTACATATTTTATCATTAATCTTTTCTTGTTCTGATAGAGAATATATAAGAAATAAATGAAGTAATCTTCCCCTTTCTTTATCATCGGTTCTTGTTCCAAGTCCCCTATAATTTTGAGGGTCAATAGTTGGATGTTTAGCATCTTTCATTGCTAATGCATTTAATGGATCTTGGTCTCCACTTTTTTCTGGAAGACTATATAATTTTTTGAGCCTTTTTTTATTTTTATATAAAACGCCTGCAGCAAATGCCCAACTGGATATTACAGATAAACTAAATGCTTTTATTTTATATTCTTTTTTTGCAGCACCTTTAATTTTATCGGATTTTTTAAATTGTGCTTGGTGAAGTTTAGCAAACATTTCACCAGCTTCAATCAAACCCTCATCATCAAAAGCACCTTTTTGTTTGAATTTATTAAATAGCTTTAGATATTCTTTATCTCCACCTTTCCCTGATATACAAAGATAAGGTGCATAAGCATCTTCATCTATATTACCATTGTAATTTCTACCTTTAAAATAATTAACAATAAAACTTCTCATCATCCTAACTGTTGGAGAAAATTCTTCTTCATATCTTCTTTTATCTCCAAAATCTTCAGGCTTCTTCATTATTTTTGTTCTGTAAGAAAAATCACGAAGTAATGGGGGATCTAATCTATGCTCTTCAATCCTATCTCTTAAATCTGAAGAGACATTGATATTTGTGTTTGAAATTCTCATTATTTCTGCTCTTTGATCTTTTGTTAATCCAAAATATACTTTGATACCATGTACAGCATTAACATTTTTAACTAATGCTTTTTCAATTGCTTTTGTTCTATGTTGTCCTCCAAGTATTTTTAAAGGAGATTGTTCCTTGTAGGATTTATTATACTCAATAACCAAATCGGAAAATTGTCTCCCATTTTCCGCATCTTCAACCATCTGTAAAAAATAAATATTATCAGGTTCTAATTGTCTATTGGCTCTAAATTCTTTTTGTAAATCTGGATCAATTGTAGAGTCTTTATCACTAAGAGAAATATAATCTTTAGCTAGTAAATGACATTCTGTATAGAACGCTCCAGATTTATTATCACTCAAAATCATTAAAGGTGCATTCTGTTTTTTTTCTAAGATTGGAAGGTTCTCCCAAAAATCTTTAATTTGTTCTACTATCTCTTGGGGAGCTTGTTTGGAGGACCAAATAAATACTCGTTTTGAATTTTCAATAGGTTTTAATCCTAATCTAATAAGTTCTTCAACAGCCTTGTTATTATTTGTGAGTCCTCTTTGCATTTTAAAATTTATTACCTTATTCCATAATTCATCATTTGCTTTTAATTGAAGTTTGGTAGTTATTTTTTCTCCACTCTCTTTTGAATTTTCTTCTGCCATAAATAATATATAACTATTGATTATTTAAATGTTTCTAAAATCAATCAACAATCGTTGATAGTTGTGTATAGAAATCTTTAAATACCCTATTTCTTATAAACTATCAATGAGTATCAACAATCATTGATAGAATGGAACATCAACAAAAACTTTTTAAGAGACACGAAATAATAAAACCAGTTATAGCTCTGCAAAAAAATTCCTTGACTCTTGAAAGAGAGAAAGAACGTTTTATTAAAAATCTATGTAATTTTATTGAACCTCTTAATTTTGAACAATTACAAATTATGGGAAGACCTAAGGCTAACTTCAAAGATATAATAAAATCTCTTCTTACAATGTCCTATCACGGAATGAGCTACAGGAGAGCCCAATCAGATTTAAATAAAATGTTTGAAGAAGGCTTGCTTAAATCGATTCCTCCAAGAAGCACATTGAACGACTATTCTAATAAAGAAGAAGTAATAAAAATTATTGAGAAACTAATTCAGCTTTCAGCATTATTTTTTGTAGATAATGAAAATACAGTAATTCTCGATAGCACTTGGTTTGGACAGAGAATGTATACTGGAGGTTTCAGAAAAGTTCATGATAAGAAAAGTGCATCTTTAGGAAAAGTGAGGAAACTACATGTGGCTTGTTTAAAAAATAGTAAAGTGATTGCTTATGCTAAAGCTACAAAAGGAACTAAACACGATAGCCCTTTCTTTGAGGAATTAGTAAGAGCCGTAGTAAAGAACGGATTTTCAATAAAAACTCTTCTTGCAGATAAAGGTTATACTTCTAAAGAAAGTTATGTTCTTTGTAAAGAACTTGGAATATTTAATGTGTTTATTGATTTTAGATCAAACGCAACTGGAAAGAGATCTAAAAGTGATTTATGGAAAGAGAAACTTAAACTCTATAAAGAAAATAAAGAAGTCTGGAACGAAACTTATAGATTCAGAGTTTTAGTGGAGGGAATATTTTCAGCCATGAAGAAAAAACATCTTAACTATCTTCGTTCAAGAAAAGAAACTGCAATGGATGTTGAGGTTTTGTTGAAAGCTCTGGTTTATAATTTAACGATTATTGGGAAGTATAGTTAGTGCTTGAAAATATTCATGCAAGTTCTGGGGTGAGTGGTCAAGGGACCACAGTCCCCCAGTAAGATTGTCAAAATGACAATCGCTTAATATACCAAATATTTAATGATATAAAAAACCTCTGTTTTTATTTAAGGAAAAACTTTTCTTGAGTATCTTTTATGGGAAGGCATTTTTTGTTCGATAATCTCGAATCCTTTTTCAAGAGATTCTTTCATATTTTCATCTTTATTTTGATTGAATTTATGATGATGATTAACTATATATGCAACACAATCAGCTATTTGGAGAGGAGACCTTATATTAGATTCAGAAAATATGGGACCATCTATTAAATGTTTATTCATTTCATATCTTCCTCCTTCTTCAAGTAATTTAGAAACAATATCCCAGATTTCAGAATTTCTCTTCTTCCCAATAGAATCAAATAACAAAATACCATACTCTTCTTTTTCCTTACCTTCATTCATGTCTTTTAATTGATAACAAATTCTTTCAAATAAAAATTCATAAGCCCAATATCTAATATTTATTTTCTTAAGGAGTTCTTGTTTTTTAATAACAACATATACGGTCCTCATTTCAACCTTCTTAATTAATTCTAAAATATCTTCTATTATTTCTGTTCGTTCTGCTGGTCGAAATCTAGAAAACCAACCTTTCCTATGTGCAATATCACACATATGGATTTCTACTAAATGAGCCTGTCCTGAAAAATATTTATCTTTCAATTCCTTTACTCTTTTGTCTAATTCAAACCACCTGTCTTCGTTTACTATTACTGCTCCAAGAACAAAATTCTCACTATCTCCAATATCTATAGTTCCAGATTCATCAACATAAATTAAATACATATAAAATTGAATATTCTATATCTTTTATATTCTTTCTCCTCGGACACTTCTCGGACAGTTTTAACTTTTCGGACTGTGTTGGTTTTGTTTATTTTTTAGGTAAAAGGTAAACCTGCCCTATAAATATAAAGCCCTCCAAACATGAGGGCAAAATAATAATTTATTGACCCCTAATTATACTTTGTTCTAATTCAGTCAAATCCCAACTTCCTAAAACAACGAATAAGTTTTGACTAATCCTTTTAAGCAAAATAGGATCTTTCGTTTCAGGAAGTTCTTGCCATTCTAACGGTTCCCAAAGAATATAGTAATTCTTCAAGTCTCCTTCTGGAACTAATTCTGCTGGAATTATCGGAATTTTTGTTCTTATCTTTTCTTTCTCTAACTTCCAAGTACTTTCTCCTTCTCTTTCCCAATGAATTTTGAAAGTATCTTGTGGCAATTCAACATCTGTTTTCCATCCACTACGATTCCAACCTTCTTCCATTTCAAATGTTCCAGTCCCAGAATCTCTTTTCTTGAAAATCACTTCTTTTATATCCGCTCTAGCAATAGCAAGTTTTGGTTCGTTCTCTTCATTCAATCCTACTTGTTGCATTACCTTGTAAACATCAATCAACTCATTTCCTTTTTTCATTTCATAATGAGCTTTCTTCATTGTTTCAAGATATTTCTCTTTTCTAGTCTTTAGCAATTCAACATATTTCTTCCATTCTTCTTTTGCTTGTTCCTTTGGCATTTTTATCTTTGCTTTCTCAAACTTTTGTAATCCGCTAATCGAAACATGACCACACTTTCCACACCTATAGTCTTCAGTTTTCTTTCTGTAATAAGAAGTTCTTTCAAAAACCCTTCCTTCTTTCTTACAATTTGGACAATCTTTTTTTTCCATTTATTTTTTACCTCCCTGATTTATTTTGAATTTCATAAACCTGCCTCTCTTAATCTATCAACAAGAGTTTCTTGATCGTACAGGTACTTAGAATGTCTATATAAAGATGTGGCATCATAAATAGCAACAGCCGCATGAACTATAGCACTCTTCGGCCTTCCCCTTCTTAGATTATAATAAACTGCAAGAGTGTGTAAACCAAATAAGATTCCATGAGTGAATCCTGCAAGTTCTTGTGATGATTTTTCTAATGCTAGTTTTTCAAGTTTTTTCATTTCTTTTCACTTGTGTTTACTTTAGCGAACTTTTCTTTCATTAAATAATTTGATTTCCTACTAACTCTTGCATAAATTCTTGAACATTTTGAAGAACAAGTAATCATATTTTTTCCCCTAACTAATTTAGATGAACTCCTCTTATGAGTTGAAATACTATTATAGTTAAATATCTTTTCACAAACAATACACTTTCTTTTTTTCATTCTTTTCATTTCTTTACTCCTTTGGTTCTTTTAGCGAATTCCCTCTGATGTTTCTTTGCATTTTCTTTAGCTTTCTTTTCCAAATCCCACCATTCTTTCCTTACTTTTTTCTCGTCCCAAATTCTTATTCTAGTTAATTGTTGTATAAAAGTTTCTTTTTCATCTACCTTCATCATCTTCAACATCTTATTCATAAATCTTTTATTCTGAGAGGTCATTCTTCAATTCCTGATCTCTTACGATAATCACTTAATAAATGAAATTTAATTATTTCTAACTCTGCTATAATTTGAGTTAAATTCCAAACCCCATCACTATCAAATTCTACAAAGACATCATCCCCATCTGTTTTTATTGATACAACTTCTTTCATTCTCGATCTTCTCCTTTCACGAACAAAGATAAAATTAATGATAAAGGGAATAGAGGTGTCATAAAATACCCTAATCTTTCACCATGAATAATAAATCCTCCAGAAGTTATATCTCCTAAAATTAAAAAAACAATTCCCAATACAGAAATTATTCCAGTAATCATCAAAAACTGTTCCCACCTAACTTCTTCCATCAGCTAAATTCCCCCTCACTCATTGAATGTCCATCTTCATCCAAGTAACTTTTATCATATATATCATCTGCACATTCTATTGCATGATTATATTTTTCATTTGTTTTGGATTCAACTAATTCTTTAAAAGACTTTAAGGAAACTTCCCTGTCATATTCATCAAATATCTTTACATCTTTATTAGATAATACTTCTAACCATTGTTTATAGCTTGTGATTTCATCTGTTGCATGAAATGTAAAAGTCCAACCCATACTAGATTTACCAATATGTATAACCTCTTTAGATTCTCCACAAGTTTTACAAGGATTTATCCTCACATAAAAATTAGTTCCCATGTTCTTCCCCCTTGTCCTGAATTGCGAATTCTTCATCTATTCTTCTTCCATGAAACTTATTTTCAAAAATTGGTTCGAACTTCTTACATAAACATTTAGGTGCTTTTATACAAGTTCCCCATTCAAGATTATACTTGTTTCTTCTATGAGGATGTCCGCATTTACATTTCATTGTAAAACCTCACAAGATTTTGAATATGATTCTAAATATTGAATGTAAAGATTATGGTCTCTAAAAACATGGTCTTCAAAATAAACTTCTTCTCCAACAGAACAAATCGTTGAGAAAGTATAAATCTCTTCATTAGAAACACTTTCTCCTCCAACAAAGATAAAAGTAAAACTAATTAAAGAAAAAGTAAAAATAAAAAATAAGTAAAGAGAGAACATTAAATCGTATTGGTTATAATCTTTAAACTTTTTCATTATTCTTCTACCCCTTCAGATGCGAACTTCTCGCATGGACATATTTCTTCTGGGATCTTATTTGAAGTCCATTTAAGAACGAATCCACATCTCAAACCTTGATGTTTATGTTTGCAATTAGCACAAAGATTATCCATGTTTTTTCCCCTTCACTTTAGATGCGAAATCTTTAATTGTGGAAACCTCAATACCTATTTGACCAAAATCTGAAAACTCATCAATCTTTTTTGTTAAATCCTCAAAAGAATTATATTCATCACCCATCTTTTCTAAGACATCTTGAACAAACCCTTCTCCATCTTCATCAATAACATAATTTTCAATAACTTCCAAAACAGCCCTATGGAAATCTTTTTCTAATTGTTCTGTAACATCTTCTTTATCCCAATTATCTTGTTTAGCAAAATGTTTAGAAAATTTACTTCCAAGTTCAATTTTCATTTCTGAAAATTTCTTTAATCTATTCTTAAGAAGCATCGTTTTCTCCTGTGCCTTGAAAGCCGAATATTGTATCAATACTATCGAAACACCAATCTAAAGGGAAAACCTTATTTCTTGTTACACCTCTCTTAATTTCTTCTTTCAACTTCTTAGCCAATTCTTTGTCTTGTTTATCAATCCAAATAAAAATATTCTTAACCAAAAGTTCTTCCTCTTCATTTGTGCAAAGTTTTAAACTATCTTGATAAAACTCTTCTCTCTCTTCACTCAAACTCATGTTCGCACACCTCCAGTAAGCCGTAATTTTAAAAAAATCACTATTAACAAAATTATTCCAACAGATACAAAAAAGTAATAGCTATAACTAAGTCCAAGAATTCCTCCTAAAGTTAAACCCAAAACAAAATAAAAAGTATCTAAAAGTAATCTTTTATAATACAAATATTTATCCATTACTCCGTCCTCCTATATTACGAACTTTTTCTAGTAATTGAAATAAAATATCTTTCCTTAAAAGCAATAGGCTAGAATAGAAATCTTTAAAAGTTTCATACTTTTCTCCATCTTCCCACTCTTTTTTTTCTTTTGCATCTTCACCAAACAATTTAGCAATGTCTATAGTGATATTTTCCTTATTTGTAAAGGTCTTTGATTTTAAACTTTCTAGTTCTTCTTTAGTTTCTTCATACATTTTTTTATAGTCTTCAGTCATTGTTCTTCTCCTTTGCTTGATTTAGCGAAACTCTTTTTCTTATCTTTTTGCATATGAAGAATTTCAAGATTACCATCCTTTCTTGGAACAACTCCAATAATCTTTTTCCCTATTAGCTTACTCAATTCTTCATAACTTATTAATAGACTTTTAATTGTCATCTTGCTAAGAACCTCTCTCCGTATTGCTCTATGGCTTCTTTAGGAGCTAAATTTATGTAGATTGAAGTTGTTTGTAGATCTTCATGTCCAAGTAACTTTTGAATGTAAGATAAATCCATTCCAGATCGAATGCACTCTGTTGCGAAACCATGTCTTAAAGAATGGAAGTGAACTGTTGGTTTCTTCTTTTTTACTCCTGCTAATTCTGCACACTTAACAAATTCTTTCTGTAAGGATCTCGCCCCAACATCCATTGGAAGATACTTTAAATGAATTTGTTTAAATCCTTTTGGAACTGGAACTATCCTATCTTTAGAATTCTTCCCCATATTTATTCTGATTGTTTTATCTTTGAAATCAAAATCTGTCGGTTTCAAATTAACAACCTCACTAATTCTTAAACCACTTCCCCAAGCCAATAAGAAAGCTATTCTGTATTTCATTTGTTTAGGATGCTTAACGATTTCTGTAAACTCTTCTTTTGTTACCTCGATAGGTAATGATTTCTTTTTCGCTTTGCTTCCTTTTTTTCTAGTTCTCATTCTTTAATTCCTACTGGTTTAACATTAGCAAATTTAGAAGAAGGTTTTCCAGTTTCAGTTCCAACATATCCTTTTAGATCATGAACTTTTATTTTTTTCTTCTCTTCCAAATTATAGATCACATCAATAATTTCAAGCACATCTTTACTTCCATGTATACTCCCTTTCTTTTCATCCCAATCCCAAACACTATTCAAACCATCTTTATCTGTCAAAAAAATTACAAGATTCCTTTCTATATTAAATCCTATATTAAATTCTGACTCAATAAATCTCTTTGCTATTTCTTGATTTGAAAGTTCCCATTCTTGATTTACTTTATTTTCCTTATATAGTTTCATTTTAATTATTCTCCATGTCATGAAAGTCTACTCCAATAAAACAATCATTTAAACATTTAGCATTCAAAAATCTAAGAACTTCATTCTTAACATCCCCCTTAGAATAAATCTCTAGTGTCCCGTCGTTTCTACAAACAACGTTATGGATTCCTTCCATCTTCATTAGTTCGCTTTTTACATTCATAATTATATTACGAACTAATCCTTTATATATGTTTCGGTGTATTGCGAAATCCCCTTTGAGATTTCCCTTGTGGAAAGTTCAGCATTTGTTTCTAATGCGAACTTTCGCAATGTTTAATTATCTCTAAGCATAATTCTGTTGGAACTACTGCCCTAGCAACTTTTCCCGCACTTCCAAGATTATTAAAACTATTAGTTATTCCTTGAACTCCTGCTCTTGCTCCCCTAGATGCTCTCTCGTGGCAATCTGCCCCAGGCTTACACATAGGTCTTGGAATCCAAGATAAATTATTCCAGAGATCTGTTGGCTTTTGAGTTGACAAACCATATTGACAATAAGTAACAGTATCTCTTTTTTTTAAAAAATCCATCATTGTTTGCTTTCTTAACATCCCTCTTGGATTTTCCAAAACATAAAATTTAGGATTTAAAGTAGAAATAATTCCAATCGTCTTAGCAACAATTCTAATTCCCAACAATGCCTTTTCATTCTTAGGTTTTCCATTTTCCCAGTAATGTCTTATTGAAGCAACACTAAAAGTTGTGCATGGAGGGGAAGCCCAAATCACATCTGGATTTTTAAATTTCCTGGGAAGCATGGAAATATTAAAGTCCAAAATATCAATACATAAATCTGGGTTAAAGGATCGATCCATATCAACAGTGAAAGTTTCATGCCCTCTTTCTCTCGCTACCTTTGAAAAAGATTCCGTTCCAGAAAATAGTTCTAATATTATCATCGTGATTTATCCCTTTTGCGAATCTTGTTTATTTAAAAAATCAAGAACAATCTTTTGTAATATCTTTCTTCTGATAATAAAATTATCCTTGCAATAAGTATTAAATCTTTCAGCTACATCATCATCTAAAATAATATGTTTTCCACTATCTCTTTTTCTACCCATTCCTCTACCTTTAGCAACCATATTTTCTGTTTCTATTATTTTCTGATTAAAACTTTTAGCCATTTCGTCATTTACCTCCGTTCCGAATTCTTTTAATTTCATTATTTATCTCAAAAATTATAACATTTCCAAAAGCAACCCCTCCCCTATGGAATGGATGGTCATCTTATTTCCTGATTTCTTTTTGATTTAATTTTATAACTTTTATTATATTTTTTAAAAGTTGTACATGAAACTTTTCTATTTCTTTATTTATTTTTTCTTCTTTCATCATTTACCTCCAAGTCGAAGTTCCTTTTCCAACAACTCTTTTTGCTCAATTAAATTCTTATCAACATCTTTTTTAGCTTCCTCAATTATTTTAATATAACATTGCCTACAAATATGTTTAGTGAAACCATGTGTAATAGACATAACACTATCTGCAAATTCTATTATTCCTTCCCTTTGTTTACAATCTTGACATTTCATTTTTCTAAATTTCCACGAATCTTTTTTAATTCTTCATATTTTCTTTTCCAACTTTCTCTGGAGATTGTTATTTGTTCCATTCTCCTATACAAACTAAATAAATGACTTTCCAATTTCTGAACTGCTTTGGAATTTAAAATATCCATTGCTTCTTCAAATGTCTTTTCTATGTTTTTATCTAGCATTTTGTGTTTCCTTCCCCGAAGGGATTCACTCACAAGACTGAAAAAAAGAGGTGTTATTTTAGAGCCCTAACCAGATAGGCAATCCTGTGAGTGAATGTGAGTATGAAGACCTCTTAAATTAATGAGGTCAATAATAATTTATTTGTAAGCTCTTAAAACTAAGTATCCATCTCCTTCTGCAATAGTTTCAGCTTCTTTTCCAACTGCATTTTTCAAAGAATCTATTCCTAGAAATTCCATTAGAACTGCAAGTGTTGATCCCTTCTGAATGTTTTCATCTTCATCTTCCTTATACCACAATCCATAAGTTTTCAACTTATCTTTAATTTGAACCTTTGCTGAAGAAATCTCAATGTGTTCATCTTGATCTGGATGTTTAATAATAAAAATAGCTTTATCACTTTTAGCTTTTTCAATATATTCAATTCTTGCTCCAACAATTTGAATTGTCCCAGCTTCAAGTTTTTTCATTTCTTTATCACCAACACCTTTCTCAAGTTTTTCTTGGTTATTCATGTTTTATACCTCCCTAATTTATTTGAGTTTTAATTTTCCAATGATCTTCATCATCCCAATAGTATGATTTACATCTAGGACAAACTTTTGGTTTAGTTTTCATATCAGATCTTTGAAACCAATCGTGTTTACAATTTGGGTTTAGACATTTGTTTATCATTTTAATAATTCTCCAATTTTTGTTTGTTTAGGATGATTACCTGCTCTTCGTAATCTTTCTTTCAAAACTTTAACATCACATTCATCACAACAAAAACCTTCTGCTAAAGGTTGAGCATTATTTCCATAACCTTCAAAATCTTGTTTGCATAAAACACATTTGGAGGTCATTTTAGATATTTTGGAAAAACAACCCTATTCTCTTTCCATAAATGTTTTAATTTATTTATTGCTCTTGTATTTACTTTTTCTTTAAATCTTTGACAATAGCTCTCATGTAATCCTGTGCATAAACTCCCACAAACACAGAACATAGAAAGTTCATTTGAAACTTCCTCATCTGCTTCTTGTCTTGCTTTCAACCAACTACCCATAGCATACTTTTGTAAGAAAGCAAGTTTCTCTGCCTTCTTATCTCTAACTTGTTTTCTATAAATTTGTTCCATTTTAAAAAAAGAAAGGGGTGTTAGTAAACACCAACACCTCGATTTAATAAGTCATGTTCATTTCTTTTCAACCATCTGGTGAATCGAAATCTTTGTATCATCTCTTTTATTTTTTTCATATTACTTATAATTATAAGTAGTATATAAACTTATCGGTTTATTATAAATGTCTTAGTTCATCTTGTTGTAGTTATTTTTGGGGTTTTAAGTAGGTGTAGTAAGGTTTTTTTCAATAATCCCCTTCCCTCTTTATTAAATGTTCAAACTGGGAGAATTCATCAAACCAATGATCTGGCCAAATCCAAGCAGGACAACTCAAACAAAACCATTCCTTTTCTCCATGAATAGATCTGAATTGAGTTTTTAAGAATTTTGAAATCATATATCTCTTTTGACAATAAGGACATTTTATTTGTATTATTTTTCTTTTTGGTTTCATTTGAACATCTTTATTTTTTCTTGTGCCTTTTTAATATCAAGAATAGCATAAGCCCCCCTACTCAATTTTTTCTTTTCTTTAATAAGAACCAATCTCTTCAAAGCCCTACCCATCCATTTTGGATTAATCCATTCATCATTTGATTGTAAGAATTCTTTAAATTCTCTAGTTAATTCAGAAATTGAAACCCAATTTTTTCCAAGATATTGTGAAACAAAATCGTATAAAGAAATGTCCATATTTTCAGTAATTTCTTCCTCTCTTTTTGCCTCAAATAATGATTTTAAAGTTAGTGACGTTTCTTTTAGAACTTTTTCAGAAATTTGGTTAGAAATTAATAATAATGGAAAAGATAATTCTACTTCTCGGCCATTTAGAGCCATAGATTCAAGAATCTCAAAGGGAAAGGTGGTGTTAGTGTAGTTAGTGTAGTTAGTGTTGTTTGTGGTGTTAGTGATGTTATTGGTTCTTGACTTAATGAAATTATTCCATTCTCTATACGTTTCTATATGAAACGTCATCGTCACTAACGTCACTAAACTCTCCAAAATCTTCTTAGTTTCTATCACTATTTTCTCCTCTCGAAAGATCTCAACTAGGTTGGTAATTGACCTTTTATTTGAACGTTCTAAAATCAAAGTCATACACCTATCACCCAATACATTTTCCATACCCCAAATGTTAGCTAATACTATTGGCCTATAAACATCAAACTCTTGAGGAACGTGATCTGTTCCCTTATCTGTTTTTTCTTGTTTCATTCTTATTACTTTTGAACCTCTTTTATATGCAGAATTAAGTAACTCTCTAAGATTTTCATTTCCCTTTCTACTTACACCTTCAAATTCATCTATAGCAAGAGTTCCTTTTGTTCTAAACAATACGGCTTCAGTCATTGAGTTTTGAACTGTCCCATTTTTAGCTAAAGTTGTTATTAAATTAATAGTTCTACTTTTCCCACTACCTTTCATTGCATTAAAGAATAAATAAGGATAACTTGGAAAACTTTCATGAAAATAAGTTCCTATAATCCAAAGTGCAGTAATATTGTAATATTCTGGTTTCATATCTAAATATTCTTTTAGAATTTCTAAAATATTGTAATAGGCCTCTTGCATTTTTTCTTTGGATTCATCTTTATCTTCATCTAAATTATAATTTGGATTTTCCAGTTTTTTAAAATCCTCATCAGACATAAACAACTTCTTAATTTCAGGATCTTCATCAAACTCTTTAGCTAGTTCTTTTACAAATTTTTCACTTGTCTTTACCATCTTCCTCCCTCTTCTTTTTTAATTCCTTCTCCCTACAAAATGGACAAGTTGGAAAGTCATAATGCTTCTTACATTTCTTACAGAACTTTAAATGAATGTTCATTCTTCATTCCCCCTATTAGAATAATTTAACTTAACCACATCACTAAAATTAATTTCAATCCTCCCAAGAACATCATCTAAGAATGAGAATTTGTATTCAAAGATTTCTAAAACTCGACCATTAAAATTGAATTTAAAAATATCTTGAATATAAGTATAAGTTTCATTCTCTAAGAAAAGTTTCAATCTATCTTTTAATCCATCTATCATGTTGTTTTTAAAATCAAATTTCTATTTAAATAATTGTTACTATTGGAAAGTTCCTTAGGAAAGAATGTGAACTAAGGTTACCTAAGTGAACACTTATGTTCTTGCAACTAATCTAAGTGCTTCCAATCCTATAGCTAGTTGAACTGGAACTATTGCAAAATCCAGAATCTTAACTTCTTCTTTCTTTTTTTTATTTTTTTTCTTGGCCATTATAAATTATTATCAATTAATGAAAGGGATGTAAGAATAGAAATAATTGCCCCAAAAGCAATCGTAATTAATGAGACAACTTGTGTTGTTACATTCTTAAAAATAACTATCCCTGAATTAAAAGTAAAAATCCCCATAAATATTAAACCCATGCCCCCTAGAATTGCCATCCATTCATTTCTAAGAACAAATCCAAAACCTATAATTAAAAAGAATATCGAATAAACAATAATAAAAAATCCTATGGAATTTGTAATTTCTCCCGTCGGTGTAACATCAAAAGTAAAATCAACTAATTGGGTTACACTTCCATCTTTACAGAATCCACCTACCTGATATTCTCCTAAAACAGAACTTTGGTTTGAATCTAAACTAATATTAAAAAAAGCTAGACTTGCTGATTGAGTGGCTTGAACCCCATCTAAAAGAACAATTCCCTTTGGATCAAACACAGACACATTACAATCTGCGGATGCAGAACAAAATCCAGCATTGATACAAACAATATTTACATCGAAATTTGTACTCTGTTTATATGTTAAAGCTGAAACACTAACTACTAAAAAAATGCCTAATAGCATTACAATTAATATTTTTTTATGTTCCGATTGCATATTCTAAAAAATCATAGTTGGCTTCTACTTCTGCCGATCCTGTGGAAACAAGAGTAGTTATCCAAATATCTGTCTTTTCCCCAAATTTATTATTACCGAAATTTATTCTTTCTAAAGGTGTAGCTATACCTCTAAAAGTTCTTACAATTTTTATAGGTTTAAAGGGAACTGTAACATCGTCTGCATCTTCTCTAGCTTTAATAAAAACATCAATAACTTTTCCAGTGTCCATAGTTATTCTAAAAGAAGTCATAATTAATTCATGTCCCACAGGAACTGTATAATGTGTTGTTTCGCTTTGAGATTCTCCTACAACAATTTCAATCTGAGTTGTTTCGGCAAGGGAGGCCGTTCCTGTTATTGTTCCAGCATTAGTATTTCCATAAACACCCACATCTTCTACTGTTAATCTATAAACCCTAATATATTCTTTAGTTGTATTTGTTGCCGTCGCTGAGAGATTAACTACTTCTTCAATCTTTGTAAAGTTTTCATCTAATCCAAATATTTTAACAGATCTTGCATTACTTCCACTAGAAATATCATTTACCGTATCTGAAGAAATAATACTTATAAATTGTGCCGATTGTAAGAATGTTAAAACACCTCCTTGGGATTGTATGTCTTGTTCAACAGTGCTTACTCCAAGATTTTCTCCAAATTTAGTATCGGTTATTTGACCTTGAATATTTCCTTTGGTTACTTCAATAAAAAAGTTTCTAGCCTTTTCTGCAAGATCTATAACTTGGGTATCAATTATTTGAGCATTTAATATTATTGGAACACTTAGAAATAAAAAGAAAATAAATATCCAAATTTTTTTCTCTTTTGTAATATTCTTTTTTTTATGGATTTTATATTTTCCATCATCTTCAATCAATTCCATAATTACAACCCCACAGCAGGAGTAAACCAAATCCTTCTAGTTCTCCCTCCAGCTTCACTAGTACCTACTATGAAAAATCCTCTAGCTCTTAATTTTCTTTTCATGTCTTGAACTTCCTCAGTCCTAACTACAATTTCCCTTTCTTGTATTCCACAAACAGCTCTAGTTGAACCTGTTAAAATATCTCTTTTGTTATTAGTTTTTCTGAAGTTCATTGAAATTTTTATTTGCTTTTTTAATTGCTGTCTTTAAATTAAAACTGTCGTTAAAAGCTTGATCTGCAGTTTTTATGGCCTCATCTATATTTGCAGTTCCATTAAAAACTTTATTCACATTTCCAACTATTTCATCAAAATTTAGCTTTTTCTTTTGGTTCTTTTGTTCGTTTTCCATTTGCAATGATTTCATTGAAGTTTTTATCTACCAATCTTATTGATTCATCAAATGTTTTATCAACATGCTTTACTATTTCCCCAAAGCTTTCAAGTTTTTTATCCGTCATTTAAACTCACTTCCAAGTATGTAAATATTTTTTTTGATTTTTTTATCAAAAAATTCATTTTATTTACCCATCATCCTTAACACTTCACTTCTTAATGATGGTGTCATTGAAATAACTGCAATCGCTAAAGCAAAGAAGATTGCTATTAGACCTGCTACAGATCTTGCTCCACTTTCTGGTATAAATCCTAATGGTTGTGCTGTTCCATCAATAGTCCAAGTTCCTGCTTCCATACCTAATTCTACAGCTACTGTTGTTGGTGTAATAGAAACTACTAATGCTCCATTGTTGATAACATTATTTGCAATAGTATAATTATCTGCAGGTACTTCAACATCCCCTGTTGCATTAAAAACTAAAACACTTTCAATAAATTTTATATCTGTGAAAAATTGTGCTGTTCCATCAACTGCTGGGCCTGTTAGACTTCTATTTTCTATTGTAAGTAAATCTTGTACTTGTCCAACATTCTGAGCCGAAGCTTGGAATAGTGCAATACCAACTATTACTATAACAAATACTCCTATAAAAATTCCAATACCAGCCATCGTATTTTCACCTTTCTTATCCATTCATATTCACCGCCTTATTGAAAAAGAGGTTTGACCCTCTACCTTCCCCAAACATACTTTTTTGTTTAAGAATATTACGACCCTCTTCTTTGTTAAACATATTTTCCTTAGTCATCATTTTAGATTTAAGTATTCCTTTTCTTTCTTCATCTTGCATTTTCCGAAGTTCAATAGTAATTTGCTCTTGTCTTTTTTCTTCCAATCGTCTTTCTAAATCTCTTTCGTTTGGAGTTTTTTTTCTCTTCGCAAGAGTATCCATAATCTCTTGATCTCTTTGGGCTTGTTTGAATTGACTATCTCTTTTTCCAAATTTATTAAGTATGTCTTGTATACCCATTTTATTTTATTGATTTCATATTATTTAAATGTTACCACTATGATTTTACTATCCGTGAAATTGAAATAAAGCTTATCATTCCAACTATGATTAACATGAGCATATAAATTCCACCGAAAAAATTGGCCATAAGTGTTCCAAATAAAACCATTGAGATCATTGTTACAGTTCCATTCATTCTAAATTTAGCAGCCATACCCGTTATAAAAATAAAAGCTAGGAAAATAAATATTTCAATGCTCCCACTAAAAGTATTTACTAACCAATACCTAAGTTCTAAAGGTTGATGAAATACGGGCATCTTAATCTGTCCCCCTGAAAAATTCTACAAGTGAAAATGAATAGCCCACAGTTATTGGGACTAATATTAATAAAATTAAATTTGTAATCCAAGCAGGATTATTTGCTATAGAATAAATTATAATTCCTGTAAATCCTTGAAGGAATACTGCTAATACTGAAACTATAAAAGGAAGAATTGCATAATTTTCTGTCGCTGATTTAGTAAGGAATCCTACTACTAATGAAGCTCCTAAACCTAAAATTAAAACTCCTGCCGTTCCGAATATAAAGTTTTGGAAAGTACTTGTTCCAAAATCAAATGCGTTTGAAGTTAAACCAATTTGAGATAAAACATTTGTTCCAACATCAATTCCTCCGAAAGATAACATTAACAACATTCCCAAGATCATTATTGTATAATTAAATGCTTTCATCTTATACCATCCTTCATAAGAACTCCTGCTAACATTATTCCCATGATGATTGTCGGGAAGTTTGGAACTGCTCCTATTGGATTTAAATTATCCATTAATCCTAATCCTACATCAAAGAATAAGACTAATGTAAACATTAAAGTCGTAACTGCTGCTGGACTTACTAAACCAAACCTCGCACTCATAAGTCCTGTAAAAAGGAAAATAGTTAAAAAAGTTACTATTGCTAAACCAAAATCATCTATTCCGAATAATCCATCATCAATATAAAGTATCAAATCTGATGCAAATATTCTTATACTCCAATCACTATCTGCAGTATCATTAAATATTAACCATGATCTAGAATTATTTGTAAAGTTCCCATTGATTAACCAATTATAATCCATTATAAGACTTACATTATTTGAAGTATTAAGTGTAGTGCTTATTGTTCCACCATTTGTAGAAGCAGTTTCGTTCGCATAAATATTTCCATCTTCATCTCTTAAACCAAAAGAAAATTCATCAACTGTGAAAAAACTAGAACCTAAAGTGTAATTGAATACAAAGCTTTCATTTGGATTTAATAAAGAACCTTTTGGAAATATATCTACAGTAATACCTTGAGTAAAATCTTCTTCTCCCCCAGCAGCAGTTCCCCCAAGATTAATTGTGAATGCAGTTTGATCTGGAAATAAGCTTGTCGAGAATTGTGGGAATCCTGCTTTGAAAACATTAATCGTATGTAAAAAATTAGGATTCAACCAAAAAGTTCTAGTTCCAGCAGCACTTGTAAGACCAGTTCCAACAATAGTATCAATACTATCAATTATTCTTGAGGCATTTATAATGGCATTTTCTATTGTTTGTTCTGCAGTATTAATTACCTGAAATGTAACAAACAGACCATCTGCATCAGAAAGAAGAAACAAAATATTAGTTGTTAATGTACTATTAAATGATTGTACAAATTCAACAACTCTTTGTTGATAACCTGGAGCTTCATATTGAAATGAAAATGCTGTTTGTAATGTTCTATTTGGAGGATCTAAACAAAAAGTATAATTTTCATTCACAGTAGTATTTATGAAAGTAATAGATTTATTTATTGTAAAGTTTCCAAGTGTATGAACAAATGTTGAGGAAGGAACACTTGCATTTAAAAGAGATAAATTTCCCTCGTCTTTAAATGTAAAATTAACATAAGGAGTTGTTAGAGTTGAATTACATAATCCAAATAATATTGGTTGTTCTACTTGGGTTTTTTCTGTACTATTTATATCAAATATTCCTGTTGTGTTTGTTATTCTAAAATTCCAAAAGAAAGGTTTTATGTTAGGTGGATTAAATAATCTTGCTATTGTTGTTGAGAAATTAACATCATCACCTGTTCCAATTTGGGTTGATGCATGTCTAGTAGAATTATAAATTAAATTTGTTTCTATATTTGTGAATGCAGTTGAATTATATGTTAAGTTTATTGTGAAATTATTTAATTCTGTTTCAAAAATTGTTGTATTGAAAGTTTGAGCATTTGAAAAGATGTTATAGTTCCATGATCTTGAGGTGGAATTAACATTTCCAAAAGTATCATTAGCATAAATTGTAATTATTCTATTTGAACTTGTAGTGATATTTATGCTCGTTGTATTATCTGAACAGGTTAAAGTAGTGTTTGAACTCTCATATTCTAAAATACAAGTATCTAAATTTGTATCATTTATAGACCAGTTTACAAAAAGATTAGTATTGATTTCATGGAAATTAACTATAGTAGGAGGAGCTAAAATTTCTAATGCTGGATTAGTTGCTTCAATAGTTATGTTTCTCGTCGCTGTTGAATTAAATTGATTTGTTGTAGTAGCTACTGTTACATTATAAGAATAGTTTCCATCAATAAGACTACTCCAATTTTGAATTCTTGAACTATTTGTGAAAGTAATTGTTTGATTTAAAGAACCTAATCTATCATATAAATCAAAAGTTAAGTTTAAGAATAAATCTTCTGTTATTGTTACATTGACTTGAAAGAAATCATTAGTAGAATTAAATTCATTAATTGGTGTTGGATCAGTATAATTTATGAATGGAGTTGTATTGACATTAAAAGTTCTTGCAGTTGCATTTCCACAAATATCATCAAAATTACAGGCCTCCATTGTCCAAGGATGATCTCCTTCTGCAAAACCGACAACATCAAAAGTATAAAGACTATTGTTCAAACCTGCTGTTGTGTTTGTTGCATTAATTACATCATCTAAATACAAAGTTACATTTGTTATATTTGTTGCGTGAAAAATAGTTGCATTAAAAGTTACATTATTTGTTATTGTGAAATTTGCATTGTCTTCTGGAGAATCTAAATTTATTGTTGGTTGATCTAAATCTTGTAAAAACAAAATTATAACAACTCCTTGGAAACCATCTCCTCCTCTAAAAGTTCCTGATGTTCCGTTAAAACCTGAACCTCCACCTCCACTTCCAAAAGTTGTTGCATTTCCTCCTATTGAAGAATCTACATCTCCACCCCCATCTCCTCCACCACAGAATGAAAAACCATGGGAACTAACTCCTCCACCAGATCCCCCGCAAGAATAATTAAATGCAGTTCCATTAATATCAAATGCTCTCGCATTGCTTGAATTTCCACCCCCTTGAGATGGTCCTGTAATACCAGTATTATTAGCTCCTCCTCCTGATCCTGAACCATCAGAAAGGGCATCCCCCCCATCTCTTCCAAATCCAGTTGCATTGGAAAAATTTCCTTGAAGAGCAGTTCCCCCCAATGCAGAACTAAAACCTCCACCTCCCCCAGAACCACCATCAGCTCCTGTTAAATTATCTCCCCCTACTCCTGATCCACCTCCACCTCCTTCAATCGCAACTAATCCTAATGCAGAAGAATTTTGACCATTATTTCCTCTTGTATTACTTGTTGTTCCTAATCCACCTATCCCAACTATTATAGGATATGATCCTGCAACAATAGAAAGATTCTCAGCGAAAACTAAACCTCCAGCTCCAGCTCCAGCTCCAATATTGCCTGTATTACCTCCACCAGCTCCACCTCCTGCAACAATTAAAACCTCTGTAAGATTTCCACTTCCAGTTACAGTGAATGTTCCGTTAGTTGTAAAGGTATGAACAGAAAAGTTCAATCCACCTATATCTCTGAAAGTTACTGTTCCTCCTGTCGCACTAAAGATAGCCCATTCTTCAATTTTAACACCAAAAAGTTCAGGAATCCATTCCACACTATCAGCGTTTTTAACTTCTGTAAAAATTCCAACATTAAGAACACTATTTTGTCTTAGGTCTTTGGGAGCTAATTCTTTCCATATTTCCCTAACTTCATTATGACTTCCAATCTTAACTCTTTCACAAATATTTGTTCCGTTTGTTGATTGAGGATCTAAAGAACATTCTCTTCCATAATCATCTACTTGGAAACTTTCATTGTATCTTATTTTAATATCGTAAACACGATTATCTTTTTCATTTCCCTTTTTCAAATCAAACATTTCTAAATCCGAAAAGAAATTATCATAATCAGTAAATCCTTTAACTTCAATTTCAGCAACTAAGATATTTTTCCCTAGAGGAACTTTGTTATTTTTGGGCGTTAAAAGTTTTGCTGTTGCTATATCTTGTCCTAAACAAACCAACCCAAAAGGATCACAACCATTTTTTATAGTTATGGTTTTAGTTGCTTCATCATATCTTCCTGCATTATCAAACTCAAAAGCACTTGCAAAACTAATTGAAAAAATGACCATGGCCAGTATCATAAACACTAAAAGAATTGGCTGACGGGCTTTAAAATGAATTTCCCTTTTCAATTTTTGTAGTTTTTGTTGATTTTTCATCTTTTTAGTGTTACAAACCTCCCTATTTTAATTCCTGCAAGTAAAGAAATTAATCCCCAAACAATCAAAGGAATTGTTAGATCAACCGCAAGGCAAGTTAATTTTGTTCCATCTGTTATTGCAGTAGCATTTATACAATTTAAACCCTCTGCCCCTCTTGCAGTTGTAACTTCTGGTTTGATAACATTAAGAACTCCAAAACCAATTAGGAAAATAAATATTATTAAAATAATCGTTAAACCTGCTAATTGTCCTTTTTTATTCATTTTAAATTTAACCTCGGTATTGCAAATAATGCTAGTGCAATAATCAAACCAGTTGCGACAATTAAAAATAGACTACTATCTGAACTTAAACAACCTAATTTATCAAAATCTGAGATAGAAGAATTATCACAATCTAAATTACTTGCACTTCTAGAATCAACATTTACTTCACTAATTAATGGAGCGATTGCTAATACAACTACTATGATTGCTATTGAAATCATAAATTTTAAAATTATAACTTGTCCTTGTTTATTCATTCTAAAGCTTCCCTCCTTAATCTTGAAAGTTCTTTATCAACTTCCTCTCTTCCATTTTTAAAGAAAGTTTTAAACTCTGAAGGCTTATCGAAAAATAAACCACCTTTTCTATTTACTATTTCTCTTTTTGTTCTTCTCTCATCATTTCTTTTTAATGCTCTTAAATTTGTACGACCAATGACTTGTCTTTGAAGAGATTTTTCCTTAATCTCCAATCTATCTAAATCTTTCTTTAATTTCTTCTCTGACTTTATTCCCAATACCATTTTATTTATTACCTCCTATGATTTATTTCTTTTTGAAAGTTTTTGATGCTTCTTTTAAAGCTTCTGGAAATGACAACTTAGGATTATCTTTCCTTGTCTTCTCAACATGCAAATCCCAACGAGTCTTCTTTCTTTTGTTTTTTCCGACCATTATTTTTTCCTCCTTTTTGATTTACTTAGTGAAGCTTTACAAATTGCAAAAGGATTTCCTTTTTTCCCACTCTTTATTAGAGATTTTTCAACTTTCTTAACACATCTATCTAGTTTCTTTCCCATTTTATTTTTTCTTCCTATTTTTCTTCCTTCTTGGTGCAGCCTTAATTTGTCTTTTTTCTGAAGGTGAATCTAACCTAAACTTTCTTTTTTCAACAATGAATAATGGATTTACTTTACTTGGCCTAAACTTCTTACCAACATTGAAAGGTTTTATATCTTTCTTCTTTGTTTTCTTCCCAGTCTTTTTCAATCTAAATGACGCTGCAATATTTTTATCAACAAAATCTCTACCAAATTTCAATGCTTTAAATGGTGGAAGGTTCTTGGCAACTATCTTTTGTTTCTTTCCCATACCCACAACAACATTAACTCCTTGTTTCTTTAATTGGACTAATCTTTTTACAAGCTTAGTTTTTTCAACACCTGTTGGAATTCTAGGGATTTTAGGTCTTGGTCTTGGCCTTGGCTTTGCTTTCTTTTTTGTTACTGGTTTCTTGATAGGTTGAATGAATAAATTTTGAAGAGTTTTTAAAGGAGAAAATTGTTTTAAAAGTGTCTTAGATTTTACAAGTTGTTTTGTTAATTGTTTAGTTCTTTGAAGTTGATCTTGAGCATTTCTTAGTGCTTGTGCTAGTCTTAATTTTTCAGATTGTGTTGTTGCTTGTTTAAATGCAGTTCTTAATGCAGGAATAGTTGCTGATAATTGACTTTCTTTTGATTCTAAACTAACTTTTAATCTTGTTCCTGTATCTTGAAAGAATATTTGTTTTCCACCTGAAAGAGGAGAAAATTTATTTTCTAACAATAATTGTTCTGCAGATAATTCTACCTGAGGAATTCCAGGAGCTTCAATAAGTAATGCCCCTATTGCTTCGGGTGCAGTTGGAGCTAATGCTCCAGTTGGTCTTCTTACAGAAGGAGTAATACCTTCTTGTGCAAGAAAATCTTTAATTAAAGATCTTGCTTGTGTTTCTCCATGTGCTTCTTTTAATAATCTAGAAATATCTTTTATTTGTTTTTGTCTTAATATTGGATCTTTTTCTTTTTTTAATTCATTAAATATTTTTCTAATATCTGAAATTTTTTCCACACGACTTTTTTCCTTTACTACTTTACCTACTTTTTTAAATTTCAAGTCATTAATAACATCATCAAGACTAATTTCTTTTCCTTCTTTTCTAAGTGCCTCTGTTAATTGTTCAAAAGTTCTTGCTTGTCCTTTCTTTCCTTTGGGAACAGTTATAATTTTTTTAAGTAGAGGTGTAATATTTTTTGTAGTTGTAATCACTTTCCCTCCAACGACAGAAACTCCTTTTCCAAGACCTTTAGCAATTAAAATTTCAGTTGCAGCAATTCCAACCACAGTTCCTGGTTCATCTCTAATTAATCTTGCTAATTCTCCAGAAGTTGCAAATTTTAATTGCCTTTTAATAGATCCTGGAATTTGTTTTGCTGTTCCTACTGGATCGGTTACAAAACTTTTTACAAATAAAGAAAGTCCTAATGCAGAAGTAGGGATTGTTAAACCAAGAAGTTTTGCTTGTTTTAGAATTCCCTCTTGATCTCTTTGGGCTATTTGTCTTCTTGTAGCTTGAACTTCAGCTAAACTTCTTTCTAAAATTCCAGTAGGTTGAGGAACACCAACAACAGTAGGTTGAAATAATTGTTGTTCTCTTAATTGTATTTGAGTTGGGGGAATTAGAGTTTGTACTTGAACTGGAAAACTTTGTAGAGCAATATCTTCTGCTCTTGCTAATGTTTGAACTTGTTCTCTTGCTTGGGCTTCGGCTATTGCTCTATCTCTTGCAACTTGTTGAAGAGTTCCTAAGACAGCAATTATTGCAGAAAGTCTTGGATCTCCTCTTGCTGCAAATCCTTTACCTCTAAAGATTAAAGATTGAGCTTGTTGTAGTTCTGAACTTGTCGCAGATTGAAAAGTTCTAATTTCAGATGCTGTTACCATTTTATTTTAATTCTATTCTAATTTTTTTAGTTTTTAGAATTTCTTTTAGTTTTTTCCTAGATAATTTCTTTTTAGGAAGAGAAGTAGTAAGTTGTCCAGTTATTTTATTAATGGAAATTTTTAGGTTCAGTTTTTTAACCATTAAAACTACATGTAATTAATATTTATAAATTTACCTACATATCATCTTTATTTTTTCTCACAAAATATTCAACCATTAATAGAAAGGAACTATAAAAAAATATTAAGATTGTTGTTGTACTTAAAATTAAATTCATTAAATAACTCTGAAGAAGAGCAAGTAAAGTTCCAATAATAATTAATATAAAAGACCATTTTAAAACATGATCTTCAATCCATTTTTTTAATTTATCTTCAAAAACAAATAATTTATTTAAGTATTTGTTCTCACTCATTTTAACCAATCTAAATCTTTATCTTTTCTAACATCTTTTAAAGGAAAATCTATTCCGTATTTTTCACTTATGGTACGCATAACTTTCTTTAAAGATTTTTTATCATTACTATTAACTTTGAAACCTTCAATCTTAGAACCATTAGCATCTCTAATAATTATTTCAAGAATCATACCATTTTGGCCGTATTTAATCCAATTATGGTATTTCATTTATGCTCCTGTCACGAAAGCATAAGCAATTATTCCAAGGATTACTGCACTAACTATCCAACCAGCTTTACCCAACCCTTTTTTAATTGATAACTTATCTCCTTCCATCCTGGCCATGACTAAAGGTTGTCCATAAGTTTCATCTTTTTTAACAAAAGGATTCCAAGGATTTAAATTAGATTTTCCTTGCATTATAAATGGCTTACCTTTATAAAAAAATATATCTTCTTTATCTAAGGCATGAATAGAAATAGGTTCACCATCATCTAGTTTAATTGTTCCGCCAATAATTTGTTTTTTAACAAAATCAATATTTTTATTTTCTTTAAAAACCATAATTGTTGCAAATCCTTTTTTTACTTTACCATTGCCGACCTTTCCTTTCAAAGGTAATTTAAATTTCTTTTCTTTATAAATTTCCTTTTCTTTCTCTTGCTTTTCTTCAAATAAAAGGTCTACTTTTTCTTTTAATGTTTTTTCTTCCATGATTTTTAAATTTGTGGTTTACTTTTCTTTTTGAACCAACCAGTATTTTCAACTTTGGGTTTACTTACATCTGCAATTTCTTTCTTGGTTACAACTGCAAGATTAATTAACTTAGCATCCTTAGATAATGATGATGAAGTCATTATTTCTGATTTTGCTTTAAAATAATCGTGGAAGTATTTCATATTTCCAACATCTTTACAAAATAAAGCAAGTTCCTGATAAGTTCTAACAGGAAGTTTAGGCATTCCCACTTCTTCAGATGTTAAGTTTCCTAATTTTATTGTATCTTCTGCTCTTACTACATTGAATAGAAAGGAATGAACATTTTGTTTTTCTTCTGGCATTGGAGCAGTCCCCATAAGATCAGAAATTTCCTTTTCTATTTCTTCAACAGTCATTTCTATTTCACCTGGTTTTTTTGATGCTTCTACTTGTTCTTCCATTTTATTCTGTTAAAAATCCTATATCTATTGCCCTATACATTGAAGATAAAAATGCAATTACTATTAAAGCACTTTCTGAAAATCCATTTACAAAAGGAGTTAATAAAAGAGCTAGTGCAATTGGTATAAAAATACTAAACATTGCATTAGTTGCTCCAAGAATTGCTATTATTACTTTTTTTACTACCATTTTAAATCAAGATCGACCTCCTCGTTTACAAATATAGATTTTATTTCTTGAACCATTTCTGGAAAAGTTTTCCCAGTCATTTTTAAATATCCTAAAACAAAAATCCCCATTAATATAAAAGCTGTGAGAAGATTTTCGTAGAGTGTCATTCATTGGAGATCCTCCTTTCTAAAACCTTGTCTTTTTCTATGTAATGGAATATATCCAACAGATTTTAATTCTTTTATTACATAATTAGAAATTTCTAAATCATTATTAAAAGATTTAATCTTTTCTTTAAGTCTTTTAATAACTTCTTCATTCCAATCTTCTCTATCTTTTAGATCAGGATGTTCTTTAATCACACCCTCATAATCAAATTTTAATCCATCAATAGAACCATACATTTTATCTTGATCTTGAATTGAATTAGAAAAAGTTACATTACCCCTTTCAATTCTCACAAAAATTATTTCAGGAGTTCTTTCAAAAATTAAATCAATCATAGAACGCCCTTTTTTATATCTTTAATATCATTCATAACCTCAGCCATACATTCATACAAATCTTTATCACCTTCCTCTGTTCTAATCTTTTTTTCAAAAGATAATGGTATTTCTACAACCTCAATCTTAAATTGTTTATCTCCAGGCATTTTAAAAAAGAAAAATTGGGAAAGTTTGAATTCCTTTCCCCGTATTTAATAATAAATTTATTTTCATTGTTAATTAATCAAATTTAAACTAGTCCAGCTTGTCTTAACCCTTGTGCAGCGATACCGATTGCTGATGTAGCGATTGCAAGTGAGAAGAATAGAGTAGTTAATCCAACTAAAGTATCTGAAGCACCTGTAACATTTCCATCAGCTTGTGCAATTCCTACTTGCTGAGCAACTGTTGGTAGTAATGCAGTACCTACAAGAATAACAATAAATCCACCTATAATATTTCCTAACATTTCTATTTCACCGCCTCACTCATGTAAACTAAATCATTGTACATAATATTAAGATTATTTTTATATTTATAAATGTTACCACTAATTAATTCAATTAATTTACATGTAGTTTAATATAGTTAAGGTTTATAAATCAATTTTCCATTTAATATCATTGGAGATGATGTGTAAATAAGATAATGGAAGGATCAAATAAGGTTTTAGTGATAAAAAGAGTTTCAAAATATATTTCTTTTAAATTAATTGGGTTTAAACAAAAACGAGGGGAGGTAAACATATAATATCTGTCGGTACAGTTCGGAAACGCCGTAATATCAACGAAAAACGAAGATAAAAAATATTATATATTACTTTTAATACAATGGAACAACAAAAAGAAAAGGAATTAAGTTGGAATTTAGCTCAGTTCTTAATAATGGAGGTTGCAGAATTACTCAAAAAGGCCTCAGACTATTTTATTTCAAGAGATTGGAAGAATAATTTGTATTGTTTAATAGCAATTAGGCAAAGGATACCAAGTTCTGATAATGAAAAGATTAAAGAATTAAAAGGTATGGAAGAAAGTTTGAAATTACAATCCACTATTACTGGAGTTTCAGGATTCAATAAGAACACCAAGAGTAAAATAGATTTCCAAAAACTATTCATAAAAAATGTTGGAATCTATAACGACAAGCTTATGGAAGTATTAAAAGAAGTTGGTTTATACATCCCATTAAAAAAGGACAAAACAAAGATCTAAAATGGTTGTCAAACAAAGTGGGAAAAATTGGAAAGGAGAAGTTTGTTATGTTACTTTAGATGGATATTTGCATAGGACTCTTTCAGAAGTCAAAGAAGTTGTTAGTAAAAAAGATTTTGATTATGTCGCAATAGTTAGTGGAGATCCAGGAATGGGTAAAAGTAATTTTGCAATAACTTGTTGTAAATATTTAGATCCAAATTTTAATATTGATTCTATTGCAATGACTGCCGATGAATTCATACAAAAATCTACAGACCTTCCCCCTCGAAGTGCAATAATGTTAGATGAAAGTTTTGCAAGTTTAAATTCCAAAGTTGGAAGAAGTTCTGATTTTTTAAGAATCTTAAATCACTTACAGATAATAAGACAAAAGAATCATTACATTTTCTTATGCCTTCCAAACTTCTTTGATTTACAAAAGTCTATTAGTATTTATAGAAGCAGACATTTGTTTGTTGTTTATGGTGGAGATTTTGGAACAAGAGGAAGATTTGTGGCCTTCGGAAAAGATGAGAAAAGACTTCTTTACATTAAGGGTTTAAAGTTCATGGACTATAATTGTGTTCCTTCAAATTATTATGGAACTTTTGGAAAACAAAAATCTATTGATCATAAAGAATATGAATCTAAAAAATTAAAACATCTCCTTGAACAAAACAAAAAAATAATTGGGAATAAATCTCCTGTTTATATTGAAAGAAATAATTTAATCTTCTTTCTTTCAGAGCAAGGAATTAAAACTAAAAAGATTGCAGAAGTTGCACAGATGGAACTAAGAAATATTCAGACAATAATTAAAAGTCAAAAAGAAAGTAAATATAATTATCCCTATCCAAAAGAAGTATCGATTGGGAAACAAGTTGCTAATTGATCTTGTAACACTTTAACATTTGTAGAATATTCTAACAACACTCCTAAAATAATACCAACTACAACACCTAGTATAATAATGTTCATCCAACTACCACCTGTAAGTAGGTTGAACCAATTAATAGAACCATCATCATTCTTAATTGGATGAACAACCCTATAATTTTTTCCTTCCTTTTTCAAATAAACTTTTGCATCTTCTGGTAAATCTTCGGCCTTAATTATATAGGGTTTCATTTTAATCACTCATCCTATGAACTAAAAAGTAACTTGCAAAGAAAGTTACTATTGGAGTTAAGATTCTCCAGAACAAAGAAATTCCTTCTCCACTAACTCTTCCCATGAATACGGTTATCATTGCTCCTGCTAATCCTAAGACAACAGCGATTGGGTTTATATCTTCAATATCCATTTTTATCTAAAACCTCCTTTCCAAATTATCTAGTAAGTTTCTTTTTTGAATCAAAGCTATTAATTGCATTATAGTATTTCCCAAAGCTCCCAATAAGATAAGAACCAACCACCATAAAGTTTTAATATTAATTGCACTTATTATTAAACCCCCAACAATACCTACAACAATTATCCATGTTGATCTAACTTGTATCTTTGTTTGTGAAAGCATTCCGACTTTCATAATTCCTTTCTTCCACCTTTTCATATATTCTTTTCCAGTTATCTCTTCTCCAGATGGTATTTTAATTTTCATCCTATAAGCCCTGTTAATATTAATTTAATTAGGCGTTCAAGAACCACACTCCCAAAGAAAGTTCCAACTAAGAAACCGAGTATGAACATAAATAATTTACCTATCATTTTTATTCTACCATGTCTGCTAAAAATTTATCCATTCTCTCACACAAGTCATTAAACTCTTTTGCTAACCTTGAATACTCTTCTCTAAAATCTCTTCTAAGTTCCTTAGCATCTTTGGATATTTTTTTAATTTCTTTTTGTTTCTTTTTCATTGTTTATATTTTAAGATAAGACTAAATCTTTATCTCTTCTTCCCCTTTTGTTTAGTTTGTTTTTGTTTAGGTTTAAGTTCCTTTTCTCCAAAAGGAAGAAGAAATACTATCATTGCCAATATAAACATTGGAATTGATTTCCAACCATCATCAAAATTTAACCAACCTATTGCTAATAAAGACCATCCAAAAATAAGCCACGCTGTTTCATCTTTCATTTCAAATCCTCCAATGTATTTTCTCCAATGCATTTTTAATTTCAATTAATTGAATAATTCCCATACACATCAATCCCCCAATAAAACTTAGAATACCTAATATAAAAATCTCTTCATTTAGAAGAAGAATTGCAGCGAAAATAAGAAGTGATCCCCCTATTGCAAATAAAATAACATTCAAATTATCTAAGTTACTCATTTCAAAACCTCCTACTCCGAATGTACAAGTCCCCAAACAATTCTCTAATTCCTCTCATGTCTTTTTCGGAGAAGACATCGGCACTTCCATAATGTTTAATATAGGTATTGTAATCGTGTCCAAGTCTTGTACAAATCTCTGCTAGATCAATCCCTAAAGCTTTCAAATACATACCATGCGTCTTTCTAATGTTATGTGAAGAAAAGTTAGTCCAATCCTTTATTCCAAGTTTCTTTAATTTAGATTTCATTAGTTGGTTGAATCCTGCTTGGGAAACTTTGAAAAGAAATTCATCAGGTTTTTTATCACCGCAATATCTTTTCATTCTTCCAGAAAAACTTGAAGATAAACTTATGGTTCTTGGCTTTCCAGTTTTCTCTCCTTTCTTGGCTTTTGTTTTTGTTTTCCACAACCTTAAATTGTTTCTTTCAAAGTCAAAATCCATTGGCCTTGTATGTCTTGCTTCATCAAATCTTGCTCCAGTATTAAACATTAATTCATAAAGTAAGAGTTGTTTGTTTGTCTGAATACTTTTTACAAACTTCTTCCATTCATCTGGAAAGAAGAATCGGTTTATGTCTTTAACTTCCACTTAAATAATCTAACACCTCTTTCTTTTTTCTTTCTTGAGTTAAACCCATAGCCAATATTTCAAGGAAAAATATTAATATCCAAATACCATATAATTGAAAGATAGAAAGTACTATTACTTTTAATGGTTCAAGTAAATTCATTTGGAATCCAAATAACATTGCTAAACCGAAAAGTGCTAAATAGAATGCTGCCTTAAACGGAAAGACTAACCAAAAGAATGAAACATTATCATTTTCATGAACATAATCTTCGTAAATTCTTCTTCCCTCAAAACTTAAATCCTTTCTAATTTTTTGGTATCGTTTTGTATTTTTTCTATGTTCCTTCCAATGCTTCTTGATTAAATCACCAAGACCCTTTAGGAAAGTTTTATTTTTATTCATTTGCCATCAGTAATAATTTAATGAGAATCCCCATCATTCCAAACAACCCAAAAGCACTAAACATAATTGTTGTGGGCAATTCCATTGTTGGATAAAGATAATTGATGAAGAAAAGCATCCATGGCAAGAAAAATAAAGAACCCATTACACCCCACCAATATATCATTTCTTCTACTCTTTCCATGTTAATCTATATTCTTTAGCGAAAGGTTCTTACTCGCATTGGCCCTCCGTTATCTGATTTTTTGATTGATTTCTTTTTCCCTATTACTTCTAATTGTTGTTCATCAACACTAATTCCTTGAAGAGATTCCATTGTTAAAGATTCTCCTTTTTTTACTTTTCTTGTAATTTCATATTGAACACAACCATTAAGAAATTCAGTCCTTGATGTAGCTATTCCTTCAACTCCTGTTATTGTATCTCTTACTTTTTCACCTAATTCAATTTCCATGTTACCATCCTCCTTAATAATTCAAATCTACTTGACCAATCATTAAACATTAAAGTTTGCTGTTTTTGTTCTTGCATCTCTTTAACAATTTTTGTAGGGTCTTTGTAAGTTATTCTCTTTTTTCCCATGTTAATTATAAACACTTTATGTTTTCTTTATTTATAAACTTATAGGTTTTGTT
>SDBV01001570.1_pt1 | contig 34404 bp, 36 predicted proteins | sample 2277081 | NCBI WGS metagenome assembly SDBV01 (sample SAMN10402039, study PRJNA504765) | marine sediment metagenome | isolation source: marine sediment core GS10_PC15, 223 cmbsf | place: Arctic Ocean: Southern Knipovich Ridge | collected 2010 | reverse complement strand
TAGCGCTGATTTATCGCTGGTACTAAAGATTGAGAAACAAATAAAACGACTATCAAAAAAGGGAAAGATCAATTTGGTTAACTATCCTGAGCAATTAACGGGGTTGTGTTGTAGCGGATTTGTTAAAGCTGAGTCGACAGTATTGGTTGGAGGGATAAGCATGCTGTCTTATAATGTCCATTTTTCATGACATGAAGTATGATCATTATAATGACAACGTTGCTATAGCTCCAACCAAGCCTGTTGACTCAGTTTTTAGAAAACCCTATTTTTTATAACCCGGGATAGACTTATTATCAGTTGAACTAGTATCCTGTAATTTAGAATGATTTCTGCCAAATAATGTTGAATCAAGCATTTTCGCTTTAGTTCTTTCGGCAACTGTAAATAAAGCGCCATCTTTAATCCATTCAGCAAGTGTAAGTAAAATACCGTTCTCTACAGCCTTCCAACCTGCACGTGCACCTGCCAAACAAACAAAGGTAAAAAAGGGTACTTTTGCTGCCGCTCTAGGCAACTTCGCTGCAACATCATAACAAGCCAAAGCTGTCATTTTATTTCTCGCCCAAGTGTCCGGAGCTATCAACAAGCCAGAAGCTCCCAGCGTGGCAATTACTGAAGCGGTGAAATTTTTTCGAGCCGAAGACCATTCTTTCTCATAATGCTGATTAATTTTATTGCGTGCAACATCATAAATAATTAGCGTACTACCAAATATCGCGACAAGGGAAGCATAATATATCGAAAATGCCGGCAATAAAATTCTAGGTTTATAAAAGCTAATTTTGTTATATGTAATACCCATACGTTGAAACTTAATTTGCCGCAATTGCGCCATACGTGCCTTAAAACGCACCCCTGCAGCCAAAAGAGCCGGGAATATAGCGCCGAGAATTGGCGCATAGGGACGCCAAGGAGTGTCGGTAGTCCAGTCCCGTAATAGCAAATAAGGCGCTGCAAATGATACTTTTGCAGGCGCGGCATTAATCGCCTGCGGCACTATGCCAGCATAAAGAAATCGAAAACATTGGTTACAATTTGTTATAGGTATGATATTTTTCCAAGTTAAGGGCTTACGCATTAACCTTTCCTCGGCTAAAACGTTAATAATATCGATTTAAACGCAAAGATCAAGTAAAATTTCAGATTAAATAAAATGTACAAATTATACGTTTAATGAAACCAGCGCTCCGCTAAGACGAGAGCAATTGCCACAACAATCAGCTCTGCCAACACGCCCACTAATAAATGCCATCCGAGCAGTAATGTCGAAGCAATGACTGCACTATTTAAAATGATCAATGGATGGAAATTATATTTTTTGTTATTAAATGGATAGGCAAAAATAACAGCCAAAATATTGTGTTAGGCGACAAGCAACTTGACGGTCGGATGAAATAATTGACGTCAGACAATATTGTTTCAGTTGATCAAAAATTGAATGCTGTCTTGCCGATATGACAGAAGCATTTGACTTATTCGACAATGCTGGCTAGCATTAAAAAATTTAAACTCACTCTTAAAAGGGATTCTGTACCAAATCAGCTAAAATTTGCGACAAAACCGTTATAATCCCTCCAGTTTAGGCACATGACTAGCGAACTCATTGGCTCTACCCTCAATCAAAGATACCCCAACACAATCCCAACAAAAACCAAAAGACCGACGCTGTTATTATTTAAAAACGCCTGAAAACAACGCTGCGGTTTTCGGTGGCGGATAAGAAATTGTTGATAACAGAATAAAAGCGCTGCAGCGATAAGCGCTATGTAATATCCAAAATTCATCTGCAACCACAGGCCACAGAGTAGCCATAAAACTAAAACAACACATTGAATCAGCCCAATGACAAAGCGATCATAGTGAGCAAATAAAATAGCCGTTGATTTAAGGCCGATTTTAATATCATCATCACGATCGGCCATCGCATATTGCGTGTCATAAGCGATCGCCCATAGCACCGCAGTAGCAAACAGAAGCCATGCGATGATGGGCACTTGTTGTTGTGTTGCTGCAAAGGCCATTGGAATCCCCCAGGAAAACGCGAGGCCTAAAATAAATTGTGGCCAATGAGTCAAGCGTTTCATAAAAGGATAAATCAACGCTAATATTAAGCCTAAAACAGCTAATTGAATCGTGAGCGTATTTAACATTAACACTAAGATCAATGCCGTCAAACTTAAACAACAAAAAATAATAACCGCTTCACGAACATGAATCGCACCAGAAGCCAGGGGTCTATTTTGAGTGCGCTTAACATGACCGTCGAAATGGCGATCGGCTAAGTCGTTGAGGACACAACCTGCGGCTCGCATTAAAATCACGCCCAAAGTAAATATGAATACTAATGAAACTGAAGGGTGGCCATCGGCGGCAATCCACAGTGCCCACAACGTTGGCCAAAGTAATAATAAAATGCCGATGGGTTTATCAAAACGCATCAGTTTTAAATAGTGGATTAAGCGTCTGTTGAAACTAATAGCTAGCATAAGCGCCTTCTCGTAAATCATCGAAAAAAGTGGGTAGGAAAGTTTCAACAACGAGCAATGGTTTCCCATAAAAATAAAACACAGAACGTCTAGCCCATACTGCTTCAGTGAAATGAGTGAGTTGTTCACTCGCATTTTGAAAATAAGGATGAGTTGAGTTTAAAGAGCAAAGCTCGATAGATTTTCGAATTAAATTAGGGTCTTCAAACATTAAATCACCTATCGGCTGATTACGTAACTCACTCAGGCCATTGTCTTTAGTGTGTAATGTCGTTAAAGGAATAATTGTTCTTGCGACAACCCACACATGGTTCTTAAAATTCCACTCAATCTCACGAATCCACATTGAATTTTGTGATGGTTGGCCTAATGCATCGGCTTCTTCATCTAAGGCTAAGTTTAATCCTTCATGTTTTAAGCTAAATTGAATCTGGTTCGTGAGTTTTCTTAAGCGTTTTGTGAGCGACCCAGGATTGAGCAACCAATCACGTTCAGCACTTGAGAGCGCAGACGCAAGCTCAGAACCGAGTTGCCAAACGGCATGGACAGGTGTTGCTGTTGATAAGCTCATGGAAGTTCCTAAATAGAAAAACTATTAAGCAAATTAAAAGATTAGATGGTGAAAATCAAGCGCGTCCTCTATCCGTCGCTCCGCGAATCACCCGTCGTGCTTTGCAAATTCCCCGTCCTCCTCCGCGAAGGCGGAGGACCCAGGAAATAATACCATGCTTCTCTGGGTCCTCCGCCTTCGCGGAGGATGACGGGGAATTTGCGAAGGATGACGGGGAATTTGCGAAGCACGACGGGTGATTCGCGGAGCACGGCGAGGCCAAATTTTTGATACAATGCGCTTCCTATGAACATACGTCTACGACTCATCGCTACCAGCAGCTATATCGGTTGTGTGGTGCTACTGAACACGCTATTCGTCTATCTGCCCGGGGTGGCGGCGTTCGGGCAGAGCTTTTCACCGGCGGATATGCTGGTCGGCGTGATTTATTTGGTGCGTGATTTCGCCCAGCGCGAAATCCGACATTATGTGATTATTGCCATGATAGTGGGTGGTGCGATCAGTTATTTGCTGGCTGATCGGACCATTGCTTTAGCGAGTGTCGCTGGTTTTTTCGTGGGTGAGGGGATCGACTGGGCCATTTATACATACACCAAACGCCCGCTATCCAAGCGTTTAATGTTATCTGCTGTGATTAGCTCACCATTCGATTCTCTGGCGTTTCTCATCGTCGCAAACCGCTTGCACTGGCTGCCTTATTTAATGATGACATTAGGTAAGTTAACCGGCGTTGTCTGTTTATGGCTACTGTGGAAATGGCGTAGTCATGCTACTCAACGATCACTTTGGTCTCAATCTTGATAAAATGCAGGTTGAGCCATTTGGCATCATCGAAAAACAAGCGAATGCAGCCGTGGCTCGCATGATAGCCAGGCAAATTCGAGCCGTGCAATGCAAAGCCGCGATAATAATGCATGCAATAAGGCATAGGCGCGCCACCGTCGGTTTCGATGGGGAATATAGAGGACTCGCACTCTGGCCCTTGTTTGCGGATAATGCGATAGCTCCCCAGTGCTGTTTTGCAAGGTCCGTCGATATCATTGCACCAATCGCGACCTCCAGAAATCGGCCCCCAGTGTAGCAACTGGCCCTGTTTATCGTAGGCAGCAAAGGCTTTTAATCTTAAGCTTACAAAAAGTAATTTTTTACCTGTATTTTTGATTTCGTGAGGGAATGGTGAAAAATCTAAATTGTCAGCATCACGAAGATTATTGGGCACTACAATCCAGCTTCGGTGACGTAAGGAGGTGTTCATACGGTTTAATCGTTTGACCATCTGGCGTTCTCGGGGATTGGGAAAAAGTTTCCTCCATGTGTCGCCTCGTTTTACACTCACACATGTGAAATCAGGATAAGCGCACAGATGAGCGCCATAGTATTTTTTTTCTGCGCTAGCAGGCAGTGATAATATCAATAAAAATAAAGCAATAGTACTTAGTACGAGTTTTTTCATAGTACCTATTCCTTATATCCTGCCAAAGACCCAATTAGCCTAATTTAAGGATCTCTTTAATCTCTAATTATAGTATTGATATGAAGATTTGCAGGCTCGTGAACGGGTTGATACGTGTCATTTTCGCGAGGACAGGCCAGAGCGGGCGAGGACAGCAGGACACTCCCTGAATACATACTATACTTTATTGATCTAGATTTAAATTTATTTAAAGATCAACGCGAGGAGAAAAATGATGATCAATTTCATGAAATTACTTGTTATTCCGCTGTTCTTTGTTGGCTTGATCTATTCCTATTCTGCCAAAGCTGCAGAGCATCTCGATATCTATGTCTTAAACGAGATGAAACAAAAAACTATTTCTCTAGAAAAATACCATGTTTCAGGGGGCTTAACTGTAGAGCATAATAACTGCTTTAAAGGACGGTTAATAAAGCCGGGTGAAAGATGCCGCATGCATGTATTTATTCATGTAGGTACCAGACTCGATAATAGTTATGAATTACACATTAAATTTTTCTCAGCAGAAAATCCCGCATTTCCCATCGCTACGGCTCAAATGTATGGGGCGAATTATTCTGGAAGCAAGCATTGGATGCCGCAAGCGAGCTGCACTTTTTATGAGTCCTTGGGAGATCGAACACGCAAAGCCCATTTTGGTGGTAGAATTATAAAATATTCAATTTCGCAAGTTGATATCAACTTACATAATTTTTGTGTATATTATCAATATACGTTCACTTTAAAGGATCCCTAGAACAACTTTAATTTCCGTAAAGCGACGGAAGCGGATGAGGTGTGCGGGAATGATGCATGTTTTGGGCGGCCACTCCCCGCCTTCGCGAGGGTGACGCGGTTGTTTGCAGGGATGACGGTTAGTTCCCACTTTAGATATCACGCAGGGTTCTCGTTCTTGCGGGAACGACGGTGTAGTCCTTAACTTGACGTGGGCCACTTTCGTGGGAAAAATGCTCAAAAAAATAACAAATTTTAGAAGGCGTTTGCAGGTCCCGCCGCTTTACCGTCATTATTTCAACAACTTGCAAACACTATAGTAATTTTGCAGAATTAATATTTCCTTAAGGTCAACCCCTTATACTTTTAAGTGTTGAGAGAGGTATGTTAAGCCTCAATTAACTAAAACAAGTCACCTTTTGCCAGGGGAAAAACCGAAGAGAACAAGGAGGGGAGATCGATTATGTCAATATTTTCAGAAGCAATAACCAGAGCCATCAGCGATTATCGTCAGCTGTTAAGGAAATATTTGAGCCAGTCAGAGCGAGTTATCAAATTGGCAGAATTACATTTGAAAGATTCGTCAATTTACAAAAGCGATTTTACGCTTTATGAAACTGCGCAGGCCATTGTTAAAGATGTTGAAAGTAACCTTAGGGTGCCCAATCAGGGATACTATTCTTATTCGGGTATTTCACAGTTTTGCCAATACCTTAAAGAATATTTGCATCATTATGAAGTTGATGCCCGCACAGGTTCAGTGGCTCACAAGGCGCAAAAGGCGTCCCGTGCCTTAATTCAAGCCATCCAGTTAATTGCTCTGCCAGAGAGTGAAAAAGTGGCGAAGAAACTGCAGGAATGTAATTATAAAATTGCTGAATTTGGTTCACCAGAGCAGCATGAGTTACATCGCTGTAATTTAGAACAACATTGCAAAGATAGCGAATATTTTTATGTGCCACTTCTGAGAAACTTTGAGCAGCAATTGCAATCGTTGCAAGAAGCGGCATAAGTATACTCAAGGCAATTAGTAACTGCTCACACCTCGTCATCCCGCGGCTTGACCGGTCATCCCGCGGCTTGACCGCGGGATCCATAACGCATTGCGTGAGTTGGTGCGCAAAACGCGCCTGGATTCCGGCTTTCGCCACAATGACGGGTAAGTAGTTACGGCAATTAGAAAATATCCATTATGAGTTCATGTATGATAACATTTGACTCATGGAGAATAATGGCAAACACATGAGTACTTCTTCTTTTATCACTTTTGTAGAACAACTGCATCAACATCGCTTAATGGCGGCAACGTTGCAACGATTCGAGAACCATCCGAAAATCAATAATGCAATTTTGCTATTTGCCTTGTGGTATGCTGTGACTGAGCATGGCAAATTGCGCAAACAAGATATTCTAACACTGCGATCAGCAATACAACTCTGGCATGAGCGCATTGTTTTACCGCTTAAGCATATCATGGCTTTATTAACGGACTCGAAGCAACCTAAAGTGATGGCGTTGAAGTCACAGCTGCAACCTGAAGCTTTGATGGCGGGTGAGATTGAGCTGCATCTATTATCTGAGACATTACTGCGAATGAAACAATTGCATCGCAATCAGTCGCAACAACTTGTGGATGCCTGTTATAATATGGTGACTTATTGTAAAGTCGTAGCAACGACCTTAAGCGATGAAGATCAACAAGCGATAGTGGCGTTGTTGTTAGCGGCCTTGCCTATGCGATCTATCGGTGAGATTAGCGCACAATTGCATCATGCGCTAGCGCAAGCTCAATTAACAAATCATGTGGGAGCACAAATGGAGTTGGCAGATTTTTAAGCCACTGTACATTGGGAAAATCAAAAAAGAGAGGTAAAGAAAGTGTCGAAATTAATCATCTTTATTGGCATTTTAATGTCGGCTTTTTTATTAACAGCGTGTCAAAAAAAGCCATTACCACAACCTGAGAAGGCCATTTATCGTCCTTATAACGTTAAGCAGCAACACTTGTTAGCGCAAATGCGTTCTGCTGGTGTTCAGGAGATTAAGCAAGGCGATAAAGTGATTTTAGTGATTCCAACAGATCGTTTTTTTCAGCCACAAACCACTCAGTTAAAACACAGGCGTAAAAAAACCATGAAGGCTATTGCTGAGTTTGTTAAAAGTTATGCGTCTTTTTATGCCCGCCCGCGCATTTATGTGTATGGTTATACGGACACTGTGTTTTCAAGGAAAACTCGCCGTGAGTTATCCAAGCAATATGCTAAAGTGGTGGCAGCTTATTTATGGAATTCAAAAATTCCAGTTAAATGGGTCAGTGTAAAAGGCTTTGGGGACCAGTATCCAATTGCCAGTAACCGATATCCTGCAGGAAGTGTTTATAATCGGCGAGTGATGATCGTCATTAAATAAGGCGCATTGGGTGTATAAAAAGGAATGAGAAATTGCCCATTCATTCAAGGATGAAATATTGGCTTTTGTGGGCCATATTCACAATATTGGCTGGGATCAGCACAGCGAATGCCCAACCCATATCCTGTGATGGTCCGTACAAAGGCCAGACATTGACCCACCAATCTATTCAGTCCATTTTGACTGCTCATGAAGTATGGTTGTCTAAAGGTGGCAAAGCTTCTGACCCCGGCCGTGCTAATTTATGTGATACTCACCTGATCGGTTTAACGCTCAATGGGCGTAATTTAAGTTATGCAAATTTATCCGGTTCAGATTTAACGGGAGCACAATTGCGCGACAGCAATTTAAGTCATACCCGTTCACTTAAAACGTATTTTCGCAATGCGAATTTATCCCGAGCGGATTTGCAAAATGCTAATTTAGAAGAAGCTTCATTTGAGAACGCGACATTAAATGTGGCTAATTTTCAGCAAGCCATTTTAATTCGGGCTAATTTTACCAATGCAAACTTAAGCGGGGCAAATTTACGCAGTGCAAATTTAACTGGAGCTAATTTAACAGATGCTGATTTGTCCGGTACCGATTTAAGATTTGCCAACCTGAGTCATGCGGATTTAGAACAAGCTAATTTAACGGGTGCAATTTTACTGAATGCTAATTTAGAAGGCGCAAACTTAACTCGTGCTAATCTGACCAATGCTGATTTTGAAGAAACTAATTTGGTGAATGCCAATTTAACGCACAGTATTATCAAAGATGCGAGTTTTGCTGGAGCCGATTTCAAAGGTGCGATTTTCCAGCCTGCCTTAAAAGGACTTCCAAAGTTAATTGCACTGGCAACAAGCCGTAATTTTCAAAGTGTGCGCTTTCCGAAGAAAGAAGGTGTTGCTGCATTAATTGAATTGCGCGCTGCTTATAAAGCCGTGGGTTTACGAGCCATGGAGCGTCGAATTACTGCGATGGTTAAAACAGAGCAGATGCGAAAAGCATGGCAAAGTGGGGGTTGGGGATACGTTGAAAGCGCGATCAATTACATTTTATTTTACATTACCTGTGATTTTGGTGCATCACCCGGTCGACCTTTGCGTATCCTAGTGATATTAATTTTCTTATTGTGTATTCCTTATCGCTTTGCATTATCGAGTAAGAGCTTACGTTCGGGTATTGTGGCCACATGGAAAACGAAACGTTTTTATCGTGGTGCAAAGCCACAGGATACTGAAAGACGAAAAGAGCTGAGTAAGATGTTGGTCAGACATCGTGTGCATGGTTTTCGCGCACAACTCAAAGAACAATGGCGTTTAATTAGAGTTGCGCTGTATTTTAGTTTCTTGAGTAGTTTTACCTTGGGATGGCGTGAGTTAAATGTGAGTAATTGGGTATTGCGGTTGCAATCTCGTGCTAGTGTGTTAAGAGGTACCGGTTGGGTGCGCGTGTTGGCAGGTTTTCAGTCTTTAGTGAGCGCTTATCTTGTTGTCTTATGGGCACTCACTTATTTTGGCAGTCCATTTGAATGGTAATGTGATTAATGTCGCCATGCCATTTGCAAAACGTTACCCGATTGATGGGTAAACTCGGTTAAGTATTTCGGTTTTTTATAGTAATAAATATTGCTATTCCCCATGGCAAATGCGCGAAGACTATTAATCGGAAAAACACGCGCTTGAGCGAATCCTTTAGTTTGAACGGAAGCGTGTTGCGTGCGAAGATATTCGGCATTCAAATTTGCGTGACCTAAAATGCGAGCTTTTAGTGTGTTAACAACGCCAGCAATATAAATGGTGCCGCCACCGACACTGTATATCGTGAGTTTTGGGCTTTTAATCCAGCGTAGGAATATATGGCCTGGACCAAAATTGTAAATCTGTTTTAAATTCATCATGCCGGTTAAATGAATGGTACCGCTTGTGTCGGCATACAGACTTAACCCTTGGCTGCGAAGCCCTTTGGCCGTCACTGAGGCAGATCCGAGTATTTTCAGCGACCGTAATTGATCTGTTTTAATGGTCACTTGAGGCCTCTTATTTTTAGGCGTCATGGCGTTTTGAGCTGCTAAATAAAGGGTATGACCTTTAACTTTTGTAAGAAGCGGGTGGGCTCGCCTTGTTTTTATCGTAATGATCGTTTTTTGAGTTGATTTGGCAGGTAGCAAAGTGATGCGAATAGGGCCTAAGGCATTGATTGCGCTAATGCGAGGGATAACCATCGTTTTTGTATGAAAATTTTTGTTAGAGACTCGATGGGCTGCTGTTGTATCCCCAGAGCCGCCGGCATAAGCACTTGTGGCTAGCATACTCAGACTGAATAGGCCGAGGATGGCACTTAATAATAATCGATAGTATTTGCTCATTTCCCACCTTAAGTGATTGATTTTGAATTCTTTTGTTGCTATTTGGCAAGTAGGCTAGCAACTTTAAGACCTAGCGGTCCATTTGGCTGAAGATCTCCATAGGTCGCTTGTTTTTCAAGCGCTTGAGAGGTTTATCACTAAACCTTAACTCAACATTATGCCTGAAATTAGTCTTTTTTTCTAGTGAAAAAATGGCAAAGAAACCACTAAGGTTGAGCGACTCTTTAAAAAGTGCTTGGCAGCAGAGTTGAAGACGAGGGTGCTTCTGCGTCAGCAAGTCAAGCGCAGGAGGACGGAGTCCGACGAGCCATTGCAGAGCAGAAGCACCCTCGTCTTCAACTCTGCTGCCAAGCACTTTTTAAAGAGTCGCGGGATTGAGATGGAATTCTTAGACGGTATGTGATATTTTTTAAAATTATCAGCGATATAGAGGGACATAGAGGTACTATTTATTATGGAAGAGAAGACCACACATCAAGAACCTAACGATTCGAGATCAGCACTTAAAAAATTACTCTTAAAATCTGCAATTGCACTTGCTTTAGGTGTTCCATTATTTGTGGTGACGATGATGGGATTAACTCATGTTGACGCCGGTGTTGCCCAGATTATTTGGATTATTATTGGCCTGATTGTAGGTCTCATTATGTGGTATTCAGGTGGCCACTTCTTTAGTGCGGCTTGGACATCTTTTAAGGCTCATAAGGCTAATATGAACACGTTAATCGCCCTAGCGACAGGGCCAGCTTGGGTTTATTCCATGATCGTTGCAATATCGCCGGGTTTATTTCCTGACTTAGGCCGAGAAGTGTTTTTTGATGCGCCACTTACTGTCATCGGTTTGCTAGTTTTAGGCGCAGCAATCGAAATGCATATTGGAGAAAAAGCGGGTCGAACAGTGAATGCTTTGCAGCGATTAGTGCCGAAACAAGTGATGTTGGTCAAGAAAAATAACACAACCGTTGATTTGAATGATGTTGTTGTAGACGATCACATCCAAGTTCAACCTGGTGAAATCATTCCAGTGGATGGGAAGATTATTGAGGGCACAAGCCAAATTGATGACTCAACGCTCACAGGTGTCTCTCAACCCACCCCAAAAAATAGTAATGATCTCGTCTACGCGGGCTCTAAAAATGTCGGCGCAATGATTACCATTGTTGCTGTTAAATCGAGTGCAGAGAGTTCATTAAGCAAAATCGTTGCACTGGTAAAAAAAGCTCAAAATACTAAACCTGCCATCAGTGCTATTGCGGATAAAATTGCGGGGGTGTTTGCGCCCATCGTACTCATTGCAGCTTTCATCACTTTGGCCATTTGGATGAATTTTGGGCCATCGCCTCGTGTTGCTTATATGTTGGTGACGTTTATGGCTGTATTACTGATCGCCTGTCCATGTGCGCTGGGGTTGGCGGCGCCGATTTCAAGCTCGGTCGGTATTGCCAAAGCCACACAATCCGGAGCCTTATTAAAAAATAGTGATGTTTTTAGCCGACTACCCAAGACGGAAATATTAGTGTTAACAGATTTTTACCCAGACACGATGGCCGTGGTAAAAGCATTAGCGAAATACGGTATCAGAACGATATTATTAGCAGGCGAAAAAAGCAGTTTATCCCATAATATTGATACTCAACTTTTTGAATATTATGCCACTGATGTATCGGTAGAGGACAAAAATAATAAAATAAATGAACTTGAGAAAACAGGGAATAAAATAGCGGTTATTACAGATGCAGCGCATTTTTCAGAATTATCATTAAAAGACGAGACGGTTAAAATTGCTATGGGTATGGAGTCACATCAAATTAAGGCAGTGGACATTGCCATCTTAAGAAATTCTCTATTTGGATTTTTAGAGGTCTATCAAATTTCTAGAGCGACGCTTCGAAACATTAAACAAAATTTATCAGGTGCTTTTATCTACAATACAGTGGGTATCCCTATTGCGGCTGGCGTGTTTTACCCACTTGTGCATACTTTATTGAACCCGATCATTGCGGGTGCTCTAATGGCAACGTCTTCTATTGCCGTTATTTTAAACGCTAATCGATTACAATTATTTAAAGCATCTAAAAGGTCTGAAGCATGATTACCATTCTTAACCTGCTTATTCTTGTACTTATCGGATTTATCATTTGGTGGTTTTGGATGTATAAACCAAAAACAACAAAAGTGATCGAAAAAGGCGAGGTAACAATTACCATAGAAAACGGCGTCTATAAACCGGACCGTATTGCCGCTTATGTGGGGCAGCCATTGACGATTCGTTTTATATTAAAAGATGATTCACACTGTGCGAAAAAAGTGTTACTACCCGACTTTGATATGAGCGTTGAATTAAATCAGCAACAACCCACGGAATTAAAAATCACACCGAATAAAACAGGTGAATTTAATTTTGCTTGTCCCATGGCGATGTATCAGGGGACGCTTGAAGTAAAAGATGCACCGGGCATTGATATTATTATTGATAAAGGCGTCTACCAACCCAATCTTATTGAAGTAGAAACTGGAAAATCGGTGAACTTACGATTTACTCGTCTTGACCCGAGCCGCTGCGCTCAAACGGTGATTTTTCCGGATTTTGACATTGCAGAAGAGATTGGTTTGAATGAACCTAAAACTATTACCATTCTGCCCGAGGAATCCAAGGAATATCATTTTAGTTGTGAGATGGGGATGTATCAAGGTAAAATTATTTCAAAATAATTTTAATGCGCTAGGTCAGGTATTTTTTCTTTCCAAGGTTTTGCTTGTTCCAATTGCGCGGCTATGCGAAATAGCGTGGCTTCATCACCAAAGCGTCCAGCAAGTTGTACTCCGATGGGAATATTATTGTCTGTCCAATGTAATGGCAAGCTCATCGCGGGTTGGCCGGTTTGATTAAATAAAGTAGTGAAGGGTGAAAATTCTAATTGTTTGTGTAAATGTGATTCTAGCGAGTCTTGTTTATTCGATAAATATCCAATCTTCACGGGTGGTTTAGCCGTTGTTGGCGTCATTAACAGATCGTACTTTTGGAAAAATTGAGCTATTTTACGGGATTCTTTTTGGACGGTATAAATTGCAGCACAATAATCAGCAGCTAATACTTTTTCGCCTAGTTGATGCATTTCCCAGGTGAATTTTTCGAATAATTCAGCGCGTAAAGTTTGTTGAGATAGTTGTGCTAAAAAGTGAAATAGGGTCGTTAGATTGGCGACGACAATCGTCATCATCGCGCGGCCTAATGCATCCGCATCATAGTGTGGTGTTGCAGGTTCAACGTGATGACCGAGTGCTTCACAAAGTTTCGCGGTGCTTTCAACAGCGTAGATGCATTCGGCGTCAACAGGCACATCGGTTTCTGGTGTCGTATTAAAGGCGATATTTAATGTTCCAGGGTCTGTTGTAACTTCTTGCAAAAATGGGCGAGATTGAAATGGAGCAGTATAAGGTTCGCCCACTTCAGATCCCGCTGTGTGATCTAATACAGCAGCACAATCACGGACAGTAACAGTGATCACATGGTTTGCAACACATCCCGCCCAAACTTCGCCATCGTCGGGGCCAGTGGGTGTGCGTGCACGTGTCGGCTTTAAACCAACGAGCCCGCAACAGGCAGCGGGTACTCGAATGGATCCGGCACCGTCGTTGGCATGTGCGATGGGGACAATACGAGCAGCTACGGCGGCGGCTGACCCGCCCGATGAGCCACCTGGCGTGATATCCAATTGCCAAGGGTTGTGGCAAGCACCGAATAATTCTGATTCGCTCACATAATTAAGCCCAAATTCGGGGAGATTGGTTTTGCCGATGGTGATCAACCCAGCGCGCTGGTAACGTGAAACTAAGGTGCTATCATGATCGGGCATAAAATGTTGCAAGAAACGACTGCCGGAAGTGCTTGGTGTATTTTTAATAAAAGTTGATGTATCTTTTAATAGAAAGGGCACGCCGGGGAAAGGTAATGACAGGTCGGTGGTTTTAGTGGCAATACGAGCTTGGTCATACATTTTATAAATAATAGCGTTTAGCGCTGGATTATATTTTTCGGCACGTGCGATGGCTGCTTCTAAAACATCCGTTGTGTTGATTTCTTTATTTTTAATGAGTTCGGCTAAACCGATGGCGTCGTATTGTGGGTATTCTTTAAAAGTTGACATCGTGTTTTCCTATCTACGAATTCGCAACGAGTATAACATAGGTCTTCATCGCTCACTGTCATCCCCCGCAAGAACCCGTCATCCCCGCGAAAGCGGGGATCTAGCGTTATTTCCTGGATCCCCGCTTTCGCGCGGATGACGGATCGCCTTGGGAATAACGTGCCTCAATCGAGTCATACCAAAAAGTATTTCATGATAAGATAGATCCATCACATGGAAAGGAATACCAGCATTGAATTATTCAACCGCATATAAATGGCTCATCTTCATTCCCATCAGTATTTTATTAATGCTAATGAATATCGATATGACGGCGGTTAATCTTGCGCTAGCACCGATTGCTGTCGATCTGCATTTAGATATCGTTAGCGTGCAATGGATTATTAGCGCCTATCTAATTGGCGGCGCTTCGATGGTGATGTTGGGCGGCTTGCTTGGTGATATGTATGGCCATAAAAAAATATTTTTGATGGGAGCATTGATTTTTACGCTGGCATCGTTGGGAGTTGGGTTCTCAACATCGGAGTGGAGCATGATTATTATGCGGCTATTCCAGGGATTTGGCGCAGCACTGGCTTGGCCATTAGCTGTTGTCATTGTGCGAGAAGCATTTGTGCCAAGAGAAGGTTTGGCCATGGGGCTCATCACCGGTGTGATGGGAGCATCGATGTCTGTTGGCCCGCCTTTAGGCGGTGTCATTTTGCATTATCTGAATTGGCGATGGATATTCTTTATTAATATTCCGTTGGGTATTTTGGTCTTGCTAATGGGAATGATCGTTTTAAAAAAAGATATACCATCGGATACTCAACAACGATTACATATGCCGAGTTCCTTTCTACTGGTGATCGGACTGTTGTTATTGATATTCTCTCTAAATGAGATGCAACATTTAGGCATTCGATCTCCTTTGATTTTGTCGACATTAATAGGAGGGTTGTTATCACTTGGCATTTTTGTTTTTTTGCAGAAACGAGTGAGCAACCCACTCATTGATTTGGCACTCTTTAAAAATAAAGCCATAAACAGTTGCTTTATTGTACGTTTTCTTTGGCAGGTCATTTGGACAGGTCTGTTTCTTGTATTAAGCTTATTGTTTCAAAACATTTTAGGGTATTCACCACTGCAAACCAGTGCCTTCTTTTTAATTGCGCTCGTTGCATTTGCGATGATTTCTCCTTTTGGTGGAAAGTTAACGGAGATATTTAGCCCCAGAAAATTAATGATGACGTCGTTTATATTTTATATCATTGTGTTTGCATCGTTTGCTGTGATGACAACGGCAACACCCATTTGGCAAATTGGAATGATATTTTTCTTATTTGGAGCAGGCAGTGGCATTGGATTTCCATCCTTATTAAATGTGACTTTATCATTAGCGCCTGCAGATCGGCGAGGGATGGTGAGCGGTATTTTATACGCGACTTTATTTAGTGGAGGCTCTATAGGTGCAATTCTAGTTGGCTCATTCGCGGGTAGTATCGCGCCCAAATTTTTGTGGCATAAATTGCATAGTTTAGGCATGAGCTTTAGCCAAAATGTCAGTGAGTTATTGACCGCTTCATCAACCGGGGTTCGCGAGGTTTATAAATTAGTGAATGATGTTCCTGCTCATCAAGCGAAAACACTCATCGCTATTGTTCAACAGAGTTTTTTCCATGCTTTTACGATGATTATGGTTGCTTTTATTATTGTTGGAATTGTTGCAATGAGCTTTATTTGGCGTATTAAATCAACTTTTAACAGTTAGGAATATACTTGGAATAATGTGATTATTTGTGTTATAATAGGGATATATTTAGTTTGTGATTTGAGGTAATTTCATGAAATTTTTAATCTATATTGTGATTTCTATAGGCATGGTTTTTTCTACATTGGCTTTTTCAAGTGACAATGAAGCACCTTATGTTTTTCAGGTTAGAAATCAAACTGGTGAGACTCTTTACTTGGCTAGTGTCGTTAGTACATCAGGGCAGCTGAAAAATCAGAAAAGTCACAAAAAACTGACTGGTACTAGCGTTGTGCCAATACCTTCTGGAGAAACGGGTAGTTTTCAGACTGGTGGGAAGGTAGAAGTTAGTTTTGCTCTAAACAATTTGAAATATGCTTGTATGTTTCAGGTGGCCGGTTATCCTTTTGGTGGTCAACCGATAAAGTTATCTAAACTACATGGGCCAAATTGTAAGAGTTTTATTATTTCAAATCAGCTCAGATACGTTGTACTAGGGCCCTCAGTGCCAGGAAAAGTTAAGCGCCATAAGTAGCCAGCTTGATATAGCCCAAGTGTTTTAGAATTAGGTGCTTATTCAGGCCCATCATTCTTGTGAAAATGCATCTCACCGTCATCCCCGCTTTCGCGGGGAGACGGTGCTGCCTTCATGGGGATGAGGTGCTGTTTCCATGGGGATGACACTTGCGATTGAAATTGTGGGGAGTATAAAGAATTATCCTGAAAACTACTCCGACATTTTCTGCAACTTTGATAAAAGCTCCAAAAATGCCTGACCCCGATGGCTGAGTTTGTTTTTTACCTCAGGAGGTAGTTCTGCGGCACTACAATCGTGAGTGGGGACATAGAAAATTGGATCGTAACCAAAACCTTGTTCGCCTCGTTTTTCAGGTAGAATCTCGCCACGCCAGATGCCTTGGCAAATAATGGGTGCTGGATCTTTTCCATGACGTAAATAAACACAAACGCAATAAAAGCTGGCACTTCGATCGGTAGCTTTTTGTTGTTCAAGCTCTTTTAAAATTTGCTCAATGCGCTGATCATCGGTGGCATGTTCGCCAGCAAAACGCGAGGAATAAATACCTGGCCGGCCGTCTAGTGCATTAATGGCTAGTCCTGAGTCATCAGCAATCGCTGGATGTCCCGATAATTGAGCGGCATGACGTGCTTTTATAATAGCGTTTTCAACAAAACTTAGGCCTGTTTCTTCGGCAGGGTTAATGTTTAACTCATCTTGCGGGATGAGTTGCAAGGGCAAATCAGCTAATAAGGTTTTAATTTCATTAAGCTTGCCGGGATTACTTGAAGCTAACACAATTTGCTGTTGATTGGTCATGTTGTTTCCATCGTCATTCCCGCGAAAGCGGGAGCATTATCACAGTGCTACTAATGCAGCGCTAGTAGAGTATCCTTTTCTCGCAATAAATACAAAGCAAAACACGCAGCTAACATCGGCCAGGCTGCAAAAAACAATAAATGTGGACCAACATAAGGCGCGAAATATTGTTTAAAAGACGATACTGTTGATATCGCGTGAAAAATTAAAACTAAACCATAGGTTACTCGCTTAAATAGACCAAGTACAAATAATATCAGCAAAATCAGTTCCAACGCCCCGATCACGTACATCGCGATATGTGCAAAACCACTTAGCTGATAATAACTCTGATAAATTTCTGCAGCATGTTCTGGACGAATCAGCTTATCTAAAGCCCAGATCAGCATCGCCAGAAACACCGTAATTCGGATGAAGAATAGGCTAGGCTAATCGTTTATCGAGATTTAACATATGAAGGATCCTCCTTGGAAGCTGTTATTAGTCTATATAATTAAGTCAGACAAAGCCTTTACCCACAGCGCATGATTATTTAAACACGGGATTAATTTAAAATTTTGTCCTCCCAGACTCTGCCATTGCCGATGAGCGCGGATGCCAATTTCCTCTAGCGTTTCTAAGCAATCTGCCACAAATGATGGAGATACAATGGCCAGATTTTTGATGCCTTGTTTGGCAAGTTGTGGCAATAATAAATCGGTATAGGGTGTAATCCAAGGTGTTCTACCTAAACGCGATTGGAACGATACCCGATATTGATTTTCATTTAGGGCGAGATACTCAGCAATTTTTCGTGAAGTCGCATAACATTGGGCGCGATAACAAAAACGATTATTGATATCAATAATCGGGCATGGCGTTTTAAGCTGACAGTGATCGCTGTGTTGGCATTGACTTTTCGCAATATGGCGTTGAGGTAGCCCATGATAACTAAACAGTAAGCAATCAAAATCAAATGATTGAAGTTCTTGCTGAATAATGTTTGCATAAGCTTTAATAAAACCGGGATGTTCGAAAAAATCACTGCGGATTTCCACTGCTGGAATATTCCATTTTGTTTTTAATAATTCTAAAGTCTTAGCAATCGCCGAACCATTGCTAGCCGATGCATACTGTGGAAAAAGTGGCATGACGATAATCTTGCGGCAGGTTTGTGATAGTAGTTGATCAAGTGCTTTTTCGATATTCGGTTGGCCATAGCGCATGCCTAATTCAACATGATAATCATCGCCTAAATTTTTTGCCAAAGCGGTTTTTAAATTTCGACTGTGAATTAACAAAGGCGAGCCTTGTGTTTGCCATATTTTTTGATACGCTCGGGAGGACTGATAAGGCCTAAAAGGTAAAATCACTAAATTTAACAGCAGCCATCGTGGAATTTTGGGAAGATCAATCACCCGGGGGTCAGACAAAAACTCACGTAAATAACGACGTACCGATTTAGGGCTTGGTGAATCTGGTGTACCGAGATTAATTAACAATACGCCGATGGGATGTTTATGCTTTTGAATCATATTGAGATGTATTATTGCAGAAATTTTTATCTATGGACAGATATACTTAAACCGTCCTGTTATTTAAAGTAAGGAATCTCGGGAGCTAGCTCCCGAGTCAAAGGTGCTAGATTGCCGCAAGCCCCAGGGGGTTGCTAGTCTTTAAGCCAGGAAGTCTAAATCAGCGCAGTAGTGAAGATTACAAGTTTATATTATTTTTCTTTAATAGGTTTCTTTTTGGAAGCATAAACCGCGATTAATGTAGCCAATGCAAAGATAATAATATAATAGCTGGGTGCGGTTTTGCCTAACTTTAATACTAACCAATTCATAAAAAGTGGCGTCGTTCCGGCTAAGATTGAAAAAGCTAAACCATGCATAATAGCCACGCCGCTATAGCGAATGTGCTTAGGAAATAAATCGATCATAATTGGGCCAAAGGGTCCGTATGCAAAATAAGCAATGGCAGATAATAGAGCCACTGCAATCGTGCAAGCAACGGTGCCTTGTTGCATAAGCAGGAATAATGGATAAACGCTTATTGCCAGCACGAATAAACCAATGATGAGCCATTGGCGATGAATATTAAAGCGATCAGCAATAAACGCTGCAATTGGGAAAGTGATTAACATAATCAAAGAAGACATAAATAATAATCGATAGGCTATCGCTGAGGATATGTTTAAATATTGCGTGAGGTAGGTGACTAAAAAAATAGTTAAAATCCCGGCTAATACAGCACCTAGTGATAAAATAAAAAATGTTTTCAATAAATTTAATTTACTGTATTTAATAAGTTGCAGCAAAGGAATCTTGACGATATCAGGTGCTTTAGTTTTTTCTTCACGCCAAACCTTGGCCCGGATGTATAGGCCCAATAATGCCAAGACAATTCCAAATAAGAAAGGCAGGCGCCAGCCCCAGGCTTGTAGAGCGGATTCAGGTAAAAACCAAGTCAGGAGATTGGCGATTCCTGAGCCTGCTAAAATGCCTAACACTGCACCCACTAAAGATAAACTGATCGTAAAAGCACGAAGATTGGGTTTGGCATATTCGGCCAGTATAACAAAGCTGCCTGGAAATTCGCCGCCAACCGCTAATCCTTGAATCACTCGAAATAAAATAAGAAGTAGGGTGGCCCATATTCCAATCCTGGAGTAGGTCGGTAATAAACCGATTAAAGTAGTTGCGGCGCCCATCATCAGTAGTGTGACAATTAAAGCTCTCCGGCGTGATTTCCGATCACCCATATGTCCAATGATGGCGCCGCCGATCGGACGCATTAAATAACCCACAGCGAAAACACCTAGGCTACCAATTAACGCTGCTTCTGGATCGATCCTTGGGAAAAAATGTTTTGCAATTAAAGTGGCAAAAATTCCGAATAGAGCAAAGTCATACCATTCAAGCATACTGCCAATAGTGCTTGCGATAATAATTTTAAAGCGAGGTTGAAACACAAAAAACTCCTTAATTCACTACGCCGACTTACGGCACCAGATTTGCGTCATCCTAGCTAGAAATATTAATGTATTTTCCTCAATTGGGTGGTCTAATATTTCGGTTTTTAATTTTTCAATTTCGTTTTGAGACATAATATTTTTTTCTATTAATGATTCCGAAATACTGTCAAGCAAGACACACATTTGCTGGCCAAATACTTTAATTTCGTCCCGGGCACTAATAAGCGGTTGTGACAATTTAATTTTAACGTCAGAGAATTCTTTAAGAGATTTGAAAATCCCGAATATTTTAAAAGAGATATTCACATCACAGTCCGTTTGACGCAACAATTCATTTGATTTTTCGAAAAATTGAGTGTGTGCCGGAAATTTGGGATAACAATCATTCGTGCGCATATCGCCGGCTTCACAAGCCAATATTCCTTTTGGGCGAACTGTTTTTGCCATGCTCTTAACAGCAAGCAGAGGATCTTTAACGTGCACGAGCAGCCAACGGCAATAGGTTAAGTCGAAATGTTCATTGAATTCTGATAAATCGTGTACATCCATTTCGTGGAATGAAATATTTTTAATGCCACGTTGATTCGCACGTTGCTTCGCAATTTCAAGTTGTTTGATACTGTTGTCAATAGCATAAACATGACCACGGGATCCGATTTGTTCGGCTAACCAGCAACTCAAATTACCAATACCACAGCCTACATCAGCGACTTGGCCCCCCTCTTTGAGGCCAACGCCAGACAAAAATTTTCGACTTTCTTTGCCAAATAGTTTATCGAGGTTATCGAGCTGTTGTTCAGCCGCCTTACCTGTTTTTAATCGATATTTGTGTTGATCAGTCATTATATTGATCCTTATTCAGTTATGTTGATTTAATTCTTGCAACCAGGCCATAATAAAGCAGTAAACTAATAACGCTCACGCCAATATAGGTGATAGAGAGGGGAGATAAGGAATGTGCTTTTAGCAGAGTCGCAATAATTGTAAATCCGCCAAAAATCACCCAGATGAGACTAAACAAACAAGCATTTGCCGAAGCAGCTAAATCAGAAAAAATAACCATACATTCACCAATGTAGATGGGGAATATAAAGCCGCTCAGCATAATCATAAAAAATGTAGGGATGGCTAATGTGGGGATATTAAAATAACCTATTTGGGCCAATGTACACATGGTGATGGCCGTGATTAATGTTAACCATAATGCTATTTGTGTTTTTATTTTTATATCATGGCGAAATAAGATTCGATTAATCGTGTTACCTAAAAACCAAGCGAATCCCATAAATAAAGCAACACGTCCGTAAATGATGGGGGAGTGATGCAATGCGCTCTGGATTAAGAAAGGTCCGCTCACGTTGAATAATGCACCATATCCCCACGCCGTTCCAACGAGTAAAGCACTTACTAAAAAATACCGATTGCTTAATATGGTGTAATAATTTTTCCATAGATGATGAATTGAAAAAGGCCGCGTATTAGAAAGCGTTTCACGATAAACTAACATAATCAGGGAGGCAGCTAATACAATGTAGATTAAAATGAATACAAAATTTGCTTGCCATCCAAAATAATGTTGCAAATAACCACCAAGAAATGGTGCAATAGTCGGACCCAAGGCAAAACTAATGGTACAATAATTAAACTGTTTTTTAAGTTCGCTGCCATGAAACACATCATTTAAAATGGCTCGCGCAGGAACGAGCATAAAAGCTGCTCCCAAACCTTGCACAAAACGAAATAATATCATCCAGTCAATAGATGGAGAAAAAATAATGGCCAATACTGCCAAGAGCTGAGTGAAAATTGCGATGAGTAGTAATTTTTTGCGACCATAGGCATCTGATATGGGGCCAGCTAGAAGTTGAGCTAAGCCCACTGCAATAACATAAGAGGCCACTGTTAATTGAACAAATGTTTTAGTGACATTAAAGTGAGTGCTGATAGCGGGCAGTGAAGGTAAGTAAATATCAGTGCTGATGCCAGCTAAGGGCACAACGATATTGACTAAAATAGCGAAATACAATTTTTGTTTTGAGGTAAAAGTTGCGGAGTTCGCCATTAGTTTAGCCTTGTATTAACGGTGAATTCAAGTCACACTCAGACCACCATCAACCATTTGCAGCGAACCTGTGACATAATCATTCGACATTAAATAGATTGCAGTAGTGGCAATTTCATCAGCGGTAGCGTATCGTTTTACTAATAACATATCCTTATAGGCATCGAATATGTGCTCAACCGCTTCTTGACCCATGTTTGTAAACAGCGGTGTCAAGGTGATGCCAGGAGAAATTACGTTGACACGGATGGGTGTCAATGCAATGGATAAAGCGCGTGCTAATCCTTCCACTGCGGAGGTGATTGCAGTCAAAATAATACTATCTTTGCTGGGCCGTTGGCTCGCTGCGCCAGAATAAAGGGTTATCGAGCCCTCTTTGGCGAGTGTTTCACGAGCGTGCTTAACAGCCATGTAAGGTCCCCAAAATTTGCTGTCGAATGAATGGCGTGCATCTGCTATTGATAATGCATCCATATCACCAAACTGAACTTCCGCGGCTGTGAGTTGCAAGTGATCGAATGGGCCGACTTTTTTAAAGAAATCGATAATGGATTCTTCTTGTAGCATATCGATCGTGTAGGTGTGTACATTTTCATTTAAATCGGCTTTGGCTTTTGCTAGTTTCTCTTCTGAGCGGCCAGCAATCACCACATCAGCCCCTTTTTTTAAAGCGGCTTTTGCAACCGCGAGCCCTATTCCAGAACTGCCGCCGATGATGACGATTTTTTTGTTTTTTAGTGGCATGGTGATTTCTCCTTTTCATTTAATTTTTTAGCTACCGTTGCGAGAATATTTATGTGTTTCGTTTACGCAACGATACTCAGTTTAGGCAGCACCTTCCATTCAAGCTACCATCCTGTTGCCATCTCAGAACTTGCATAGTGAGTACGCTCTTAAAGCTTGCGTAATATTTCATCATGCAGAGCTTGTCTACCCGTAGCAAGGCAAGTAATGAGGAGGCCGGGTCCATTCTTCAGATGTTCAGGTTACATCAACGTCATCATACATTGGTTCTGCATCTTTGCCAAAAATTTTCACTGTTACATCGATCAATCTGTATTTTACTCTCTTTATCCGCGACGTCCTGTCATCGAACGCTATTATGCTATTGTTTAAATTGTGGTTTTGCTGCTTTAATTTAGATATTGTTGCGTTGAATGTAAGTCATGTTGTAGACTCCCATCTATTTTTTTATTCATATTTGGAGGAGGCACCAGCAATGAGATCTGAAACTGAGACTAAAAAACTAAAAATACCACCCTTAAACTTAAAAGGAATTGATGGTACGGAAATCGGTGAAGCCATGAATGACCTTTCACCACGGACTAAAGGCAGAGCTTTAGTAGCTGCTACAAGAAACGTCAATATGTTTGGCAATAGATTTAATACTGATACTGAAGAAGCCAGCAGGCGAAGTATACATGTTCATCCCTACCCATGGACAACTGCTGGTGCGAGTATTGTGCCGGTATTTAAAGATGGAAATGATGAAATTTACATCGCTGTAGTCCATAATAAGCGTAAGGATGGGAACAAGAAAAGATATCGATTAGCAGAAGGTTATATGCATCCAAAAGGTTGTCCAGACTTGCCTGATGGGTTACCAACAAAATTTCAACCGAATGATGAAGCTGAAAATGCCATTGCTTTTAAAGGCGTCGACCATAAAAAAGCTTATACAGATCACCCGCCTTTGAAGGCCAAGGAGCCTGATAAGAATTTAATAGACACTGTTAAACGTGAAGCTGGAGAAGAACTTGGAGTAGAAATATCTTCAGAACAATTAACTAGGCTTGGTATTCATGAAAGTGATGGAGCAATTCATTGTGTTAGCACGTATTATTTAGCTGACTTTAATTATCCAGGGAGTAAATATTCAAGTTTCACAGTGCCACCTGAATTAAAATCAAAAGATCCTGCTGAAATTGATGAAATACGTTGGATTAAACCCATGAATATCGAGTCAAGAGGAACAGATAAAGGATTAGCTCATTTTATAGATGGTTCAGAAATACTACCTAAATATGCCAATTTTATTGGACACGCAATGTTAGCCATTCGTAAAAAAGAACTAGAGCAAGTTGCAGGCCCATATATTTCTACAGTTGAAAATTTGTTTGCACAAGTAAATTTGATGTTAGAGAAATCTGAAGACTCTGAAGAATCTGAAGAATCTGAAGAATCTGAAGTCCCTATAGGGGAAATAATGGGTTTCAAGCCAGCTACCGAAAAAAATCATTTAGCAGAACTGGGGTTTAAAGCAGAACTACGCCATCGAAAGATAATGGCTCTAGCAAAGTGCTATAAAGAGCATGTCGACGGAAAGAAAATTTTTGAGATTCAACCAATTGCTATAGCTGAGTTGCAAAGATTAATTGAAGAAGTTGAAAGAGATTTGCAAGGGTCTCAAGTTAATACTACAATTAAAAGTTTTAGTATGAGTTAACTATCGGAAAGAAAAGTACTAATTAACTTAAGAATACTAAACGGAATCATCTTCTGCCTTATCGAAATCGTCATCCTCCGGTTTGGAAAACTCGCCATCCTCCGGCTTGAAAGATTCGTCATCCTCCGGCTTGACCGGAGGATCTAGCAAGTTAAGCAATTGTTGAAAAAGCTTCACTGGGTTCCACTTTCACGGAAATGACAAGGTGTAATAGGATTGCTATTTTTTTGAAACATGATAAGGTTTTGGTTATTGTCTAATGCAGGCTAGGAGGGAACAATGTTTGCTATTATTTATCGTGGATATATTAATGAAGGAAAAGAATTAGAATTCCAAAAGCTATGGCATAAAATTTCTGCCTATTTTGTTAAAGAGCGAGGTGCCCTAGGATCTTCTCTTCACAAAACAGAAGAAGGCTATTGGCTTGCTTATTCCCGTTGGCCGGATAAAGCGACGCGTGATGCGTCTTGGCCTGGTGGTAATGATGCACCCTCAGAAGAATTACCGAATGAAATCCGACAGGCGATTAATAATATCAAACCCTGTATTAATCAAGAACGCAAATTCGCAGACATTTGCATGGAGCTATTTGATCATACGGGTCAATTATGTTAGCTGATAAGCAGGTTAAGGCCTATCTTGTTTTAGTCTCATTAACCATTTGTGGATTAGCGGCTGCCACGGTTACAGCAAGTAAGGTCGTTCATATTGGCATTAACTTTCCATTTTCTAATATTATTTTTTCAATTTTCACCTACCCCATTGTTGATTGTATTTGTGAATTATGGGGAAAGAAAATTGCAAGGCAGGCTGTTTGGATAGCATTAGCTAGCCAAATGATTATTGTTTTACTTTTGCAGATTTCTATCGTCGTGCCTCATGCGTCGTTTTGGACCCAACAACAGAATTATCAAGCGATATTATCTGTAAGTGGTCATGTGGTGATTGCTAGCTTGATCGCATTTCTAGCATCACAAATACTGGATATTGTTGTGTATCAGAAAATTAAAAATGCATCGAAAGGGAGGCATTTATGGTTGCGAAGCAACTTATCGACATTTATAGGCCAGTCTGTTGATTCTATCATTTTCGTCAGCCTTGTTTTTTCTGCCTCGCATCATAAGGTTAATATACTCCTGGGTTCAATTTTAATAAAAATAATAATCTCGATTTTAATGACGCCCATTGTTTATTTGATTGTTATAGGCGTGAATAAATATTTAGGATCTAACACTTTGGCGTTTAAGGGTGATACTAAATTGTATGAAGATCATTCCATTTGTACCAAGTCTAGTGCATAAAAAGCGAACCAATGAGATTTGAGCGAGAAGCATTATGTCAACGAATATTACAACAAAGTCGCAATACAAAACAATACCCGAGTCCCGACGCTAAAAAAACGTAGGTCAATACAGCAATAGGATGCTATGATGAATAATATATCTTACTGTAGGTGAGGCAACATTATAAATCGGGCATGCGAACAGTGAATAATGTTAAGATCGCTGATTGAGGAGTTTTTAATATGGCTGTTAGTGCGTTTAGCGTTGATTTTGAAGTTCGTGACAATGAACTTGATGTGCAAGGTATTGTGAATAATTCAAACTATTATATTTATTTGGAACATGCTAGGCATAAATGGTTAAGAACACGAGGAATTAATTTTTCAGAATGGTCTCAGAAAGGTTTGAAACTAATTGTGCTTTCAGCAGAACTTGAGTTTAAGAAAGCACTTAGATCGCACCAACAGTTTTATGTAACATGCGCTCTAGATGAACTCAAGAGTAGGGTGAGATTTTCTGTATCACAAGAAATTCATCTTTCAACAACCAATGAAATTATGGTTAGCGCTAACATTGTGGGGACTTGCATCAATGAAAACGCACCTACTCTTAAAGAACGATTTTTTATTCCTGATGAGTTAAGCGCTGACATGAGTGCGGTGTAAGATTTTAAAGTAACATTGACCTTGCTCTGGGCAATAGACGATGCCTTTTAGATTGTGTTCTGCGACAAAATTTGAGAGATAAGATCGTGGGCATTGGTTTTTTGACATTGTGAAACGCCACTGCCTGCCCATAATGACAGGTATTCCGGGTTATTATTCATTTGAGCGGCTTTGCGGATGTCTCGAGTCATGCTGTTTTGGATCGGATAGTCTGGAATATCATCTTGGTGTATTTCCATTTCTTTAACAAAACGATTTTTGATGCCTCGTGCGGGTTTGCCTGAAAAGATTTTGGTAATTACCGTCTTATCAGTGTGAGATTCTAATAAAGTCTGCTTATAGAGTTCGGAAATTCCACTTTCTTCCGTGGTGAGAAATGCAGTCCCCATCTGAACGCCTACGGCGCCTAAACACAATGCAGCTTGATAACCACGCGCATCCATAATGCCACCGGCTGCAACGACAGGGATGTTTAATTGATCCACTAATTGCGGAACTAGTGTCATGACACTGGGTTGCTTGTCGATAGGGGTTTTTAGAAATGTACCACGATGTCCGCCGGCTTCAATGCCTTGAGCGATCACGATATCAACCCCTTGTTGTTCAAGGGCTAGGCCTTCTTCAACAGTAGTTGCTGTTGCAATGATCACAATGTCGTGTTTTTTAAGTCTTAAAATAACCTCTTTTGAAGGCATTCCAAAAGTACAGCTAAAAATGGGCACACGATGTTTAATAATAATTTCAAGCTGCTCATTAAATAAGTTGGGATTGGGTGGTGAAATAATCGGATTAAAAGGTAAATTAAATAGTTCGCGATATTGATTCAGTCTATTATTCATTCGGTTTATTTTATTGATGTCAAATTCCGAATGTTCAGGAATAAAAACATTAACGGCAAAGGGCTTGTTCGTTAAATTGCGAATGGCCTTTATTTCACTTTCCGTTTTTTCAGGGGATAAGTAGCCTGCGCCCAGCGAACCCAAAGCACCGGAATTGGAGACAGCAGAGACTAGTTCGGCTGTAGTGGCGCCACCCGCCATGGGGGCTTGTATGATCGGGTATGTGATGTTCAGTATTCTCAGTAAGTTTTCGGGTTGTCTGTTGGATCTCATGGTTTGGCTCCCTTCAAATTAAATGTGATGAGCTTGCCTGGTTTGTGCATCATACTCTTGAGTTAACACAAAGACACGACGACTCACGCTGTATTGGTCCATAAATTTTTCGAGCACTTGATTTCGCATGGATCGTGCACGGCGTTTTAGATAATCTAACAATTGTTGATACGATTGAATATAATAACGGGCTGTTAATTTGTGAGTTCTCATGTGTGAGTCATCAATGGGGTCTAAATTGAGCTGATGATTGATCTGAACTTTGATAAATTGATTCACTTTAACCATATCCTCAATATGTGCAAGCATCCACTCTTTATGTGTTTCGTAGGCGCGCACATTAAAACTTAGATTGACTTCATAGATAATAATATCACTTTCAGAGGGTTTATGCTGATTAAAAAGTAAGTGTTGATCTAGCTCACTTTCTGATTTTGACATAGTGCTGTTCCTTTGAGTGGGTTATGGAATTGTTGTAAACGTTTGACAGGAATGCCTTTAATAATGTGGCTATCGATGATCTCATCGATATCTGCTAGGCTTCTGTAGGTATACCAAAAGTTATCTGGATAGATAACGAGATTCGGGCCATTGGCACAGTGATTTAGGCAGCCTGTTTTATTAATTTTGACAATACGCCCTGAGTTGAATTGAGTTCTTTTAAAATTCAAAGCACTTCGAAAATAATCGAAAATTTCATCAGCATCGAAACAACCACAGGATTTTCTGCGGGTTCGGATGTTGCAGCAGATGAAGATATAGGTATCTCTATTGATATCTAGCGTTGTTAACATCGCCTCACTCAATCAGTTTGATTAATAGAATTCCATATACCATCGTACAAGGTGGCTCTGGCTTCCAGTAAAAATAAGCCGCCTTGCAGGCAAGTGATTGCTTCATTAACATTGGTGATTAATTGTTGCATTTCATTAAACCAGGCTTTGCCGTGTTTCTCATCAATGGCGATATGCAATTCCCAAAACTCTAAATCACTTTCCGCTAATCCAGATTTCTTTAGACCATTTAAAATCTTGGTCATTTGGTTTGGCATGGTGAGTTCGATAAAACCCAGCCCACCCATTCCAAAATGATAATCACCCGATAAAAATGTAGCGAATAGTTTGCTGTTGACTAAATAAAGTGCCTCAGCTTGTGGAATGATATAATCTGGCACGCCTAACGTTGCAAAGTTTTTAAAGAATAAGGCAGGATGCGCCATCGAGTTGTCACCTGATCCTAGCTCATCATAAAAATTATTAGCGAGTTCTGTTCTTCGTTCAAATGGCGTTGACAAAGCGAGTGCGGCAATAAACAGGTGAAATACTCGATTATTGACGTAATAATTATTAATAAACGTTCTAAGTGCATCGATGGGCAGACCATGATCATTCAGTTCATTGAGTAGAGGATGAAAATTAATGCGATGTGATTTGGCTTTATCAGCCAGCTCTTGAGTGGCCAGTTCAGGGGTGAAGTGAAAAGCACACTCTAGCAAATGCTTGGGCAACATGTTTTGCTCAATTTCAACAATTTTGTTGCGGAGTATACTTTGAACGATAAAACGGTAATCCTGAGTAACATTTTTTCTAAGCAAGTCTTGCCTATTCCAGTGATACAGTATTTTCTGGAGCGTTTGCCATGTTTCGCTGTATTTTGCTAAACAGGCATCGGTAGCTAATTCGGTAATGGCAGGCAGTTTATCGTTGACAAGCTTCATAAGTTTGTCAATATCACGAATGGGTTTATCAAATAGCCATGATTTAGGTAGATCAAGAATAAGGGGAATAGCTGTGGTGCTGTTTTCTTTCTGGATAATTCGACAGGTTTCCGTATCGTTGGGTAATGTAGTGTTTGGTATTGCAGTTTTCATCAGTACTCCTGTTGTCTAGTTTTAAATTTACATAAGGCCGCAATTGAGTTTGAAAGGTTTTTTAAGAGATTCGTTATCCAATTCTTTCATCATGAATAATTGAAGTTTTGGATTGCGTGTTTGTATGGTTTTTTGCTGTTCTACGTCATGAACGTTTTGAACTAAATCTTTAAATAATCCATTAATTTGTCTATCAGGCAGGGTTTGTACTTTTTGCTGTACCGCTCTAGTAGCGCTAACCAGCTGATTTCGTTTTGTGCCGCTGTTATAAATGAGTAGGTGATCAATATAATCCACTAATCGGTTTAATAATCGATTGATGGCATCAGAACGAACAGAAAACGGTGCTAAAAAAGTGGGGGCAACGAGCAGTTTTTGAATCCATGATCCCCCTATGGCTGAGAGTAGTTGTATGTAGGTCAGTGGAGTGGCAGAAAGGCTTCCTAAAAAAATGGATAATACATTGATCGCTGATCTGATTTTAGGCCAATTAGTAGGTTGTTTGGTTTTTCTTATCGTTGAAATTTTGTCAAATATTTTCTTAAAGAGCTCCTGTGTGCGTTCGGCACTTAGTGCAGCATTAGGGACATACGCCATCGCTCCAATTATATTTTTGATTACTAATTCAGGTTCATCACCAATAGAAATATCAAACAATGCTAGCACGTAAAGGAATGCAGCCTCACCCAAGCCATAATAGGCATAAGCGCCCGTTGCACCTAGGGCAAAACCAAAAAAACCAATCATTTCTCTTAAGAATGGCCGTATTTTACCCTGCGGTATAGAAGTATCTTGGCCTTGTGCTAGGTCAAGCAGTCGTAGTATGCGTGATTTAGAGTGAGTGTTTATAGTCGTGTTATTGATAAAGAGGTGTTGATATAGTTCGTCTATTTGTGTGTTTGAGTGTTCTGAGGAAATAACATGGATTGCAGCATGTAGTTTATTTAATAGAACCGTTCTGTGCTGAGAAGTTATTTCTGTTTTGTTATTGGTTAGTTGGGCATAGATTTTGTCTATTAAGCTTATTTCTGCCTTGGAGTTAAATAGGGTGGGTGTGATGATCGCTGTAGGTGTGATGATAAATCGGAAAACAGAATTGTGTAGATATTTGTAGGTTAAATAACTTTGTGGAATGGCTGAGGTGGCACCTAGAACATAAGCGCAAATTTTCAGTTTCTGTTTGATGCTATTTTTGTTGTTTGAATTATCGTTCTTTTTTCTAAGGAGAAAGGCGCGAAAGTAGTCTTGAGCAGTAATGACTCCTAAAGCTGTCATCGGAGCAATAGCACCAATCCCGAAGAAAAATTTGGAGATTTCTTTTAGAATATCAAACGTGTTTTTTGTAATAGTATCTCCGAATCCAGCACCGAGAGGGTACATCACATAAGCAGACACGCCACCTATTAAAGAAACGACTACGACTCCTGTTTTAGAGAAGAGGTTAGTTGCGGTGGTTGAAAAAACATGGTGATCGGCCCATTCTAAAAATTTTTGTGTGTTAGGATCAATAGTCTCTTCAGTAATGCAGCTGGTGCCATAATTTCTCACGTTAATGTCCTCTAATGTATTAATGTAACTGCTTGCTCGTCATTATGGCGAAAGCCGGAATCCAGGCGCGTTATGGATCCCGCGGTCAAGCCGCGGGATGACGAGGTAAGCCGCGGGATGACGAGGTAAGTCGCGGGATGACGAGGTAAACCGCGGGATGACGAGGTAAGTCGCGGGATGACGAGGTAAACCGCGGGATGATGAGGTAAACCGCGGGATGACGAGGTAAGTCGCGGGATGACGAGGTGTGAGCAGTTACGTGTTAATGATTTCAACTAAATTCATCCAGTATTTTTTTAATTTTTTCAGGAAGCAAAGGTTTTGTTAAAAACCCATTCATTCCTGCTTCCATGGCGCTGCTTTTAAAGTTTTCTTCTGTATGCGCGGTGAGTGCAATTATAGGAGTGGACCTTGTTGTGCCATCTTCCATGGCCCGCACTTTTTTGGTAACAGTAAAACCATCCATGTCAGGTAGCCCGATATCTAAAAATACAAAATCGTATTGCTTACTGGCTATTTTCTCTAATGCTTGTGCGCCTGTTTCAACAATGTCAGTTTCACAATTCAAGCTTTTAAGCATTAACGCGCTGGCTTTTTTGACGATCTCACTATCTTCGACTAATAGAATCATTTTTGTTTTTCCTTTCATAAGTTAAATCCTGGTTGTGCTAGCAAAGGGACTTTAAATGGTAAGGTGCAAATAAATTGGCTACCCTGTTCGGGTTCACTTTTTATAGCGATATCACCATCGAGATCATTCACAAATTGCTTGGTGAAACTCAAGCCCAAACCCTGCCCTTCATAAATACCTTGGTTAGCTGGGGTGCCGCGAATAAATTTTTCGTAAATGGTATTTTGCAGTTCGGGGGAGATTCCGATACCGCTATCTTCGACAATAAAACGAATGATGATATTTCGGTGATCTAACCACTTTGCTAGTTCTACGATTAGTTTGACATAGCCTTGGGCGGTAAATTTAATGGCATTGCTAATCAAATTAATTAATATTTTTTGAACCCGTTCTTTATCACCCATTAATTGCCTTGGGATGTCATCATCATATTCTAATATATAGTCTAGTTTTTTATTCTTAGCAGCTGCTTTTTCTAAAGTAATAAGATTGTCTATTAATTTTCGAAAGTTAAATTCTTTGATCGTTAAAACCCCGGATCGCAATGCGGTTTTGGAGAAAATAACAACGTTGTCGATATATTTTAATAATTGTTCGCAGCATTCTAAGATATCTTGTAACAATTCTTTATTTTCAGAATTAGTTTCACGATCGAGTAGTAAGCGAGTGAGACCTAATATTCCACTAAAAGGTGTGTGGATATCGTGACCCATATTGTGAATAAATTGAGTTTTAGCTTCAGCAGAGAGCTCTGCCATTTTTCTGGCTTTAATTAGGATTTTTTCTTTTTGTTTTTGCTCAGTAATATCGGTGCCCACGCCTAAAACACCGATAATTTTTCCGTTTTCATCTTTAAGGGGGAGTTTGTTCATGCAGACGATAATTTCTTTACCTTGGGGTAGTCTCAATGACTGTTCTAAGTTGATGATAGATTTCCCGTTAATGACATCTTGGTCTTTCTGAATGAAAAATTCAGCAGTATAGCTTCGCCCATCTGTTTTCCATCCTAAATCGAAATCCGTCTTGCCGAGGATATCGAGTGGTGATCTCAAACCAAGTAGTTCTGAAAAATAATTGTTACAACCCATATATACTGAATGTATATTTTTCCAAAAAATAATATGAGGAATATTTTGAATAATATTTTCGAGCACAACTTGGTAATTTCTTTGTGCTTCTAAATTAGAGCGATCCTGTTTGTCCATAATGAGTCTTTCCCCGCACACAACAAAATGCTGTTGTGAGGCTGCGGAGTATATGTGCTTGAAAACATTCATTCCAACTTAGTAAAGAGGCTTTTTTGTGATTTCTAAAAAAGGAGGTATAATGACAAGTTGTGTATAGTGTTTTACTACTATAGTGTTTTTAAGTTTAGTTTGTTTTAGAAAGACAGTTTCCATTGTCATCTCTAAATTTATTGTGCCACGAATAATCATATTATTGCCGGCGCAACAGGACGGAAACTTAGCTTCGTTAATTTTTATCTGATGGGCAACGCGCTACAAAAAAATTATAAAAAGAAAAGCCTGGAAGCGAGATCCAGATATTCATATTCACCTCATCTTTGTGTTTATTCTAACTGGTTTTTTTAAGTTAGTGATCCTTACCATTGCTGGCATATCGTATCAACAGCCAGCTCTAAAACATCATGACCACCTCATTGAAATCTGGCTACTAGGAACATAAAATGATATTATTTCAAGCTGTTAGGGAATAAAGAGTTTGAAATGGATGCCAAGAGAGTAAGTTTTCTTGATTTTTTCAAAAACATCTCTGGCCACAGCCTGTGATGGCCGTTGAAGTGATTCATCAGCTATGGTAGACTCGCTTGCTAAATAAAATATAGTTAAACAAAAATGAGGTGAATATGAATATTTTTAAACGATTAACACTAATCACAGTAGCATCAACATTAGCATTAATGGCAATAACAGGCTCTGCATACGCAAAAGCGCTTTACGGAAGTTTTGCGGCAAGTGTTTGGCCTGGTAGCGCAACGCATTATACTCAAGTTGCAGCACATCCCAATAAATTGTATTTCGCGCGCTGTACTCCACAAGCACAATTAGTAACTCAAGGAGCTATTCTGGTTGAGGTGGCTGGTCAATCTAAAGCTATTACACCAAATCAGTGGCAGGTAACATTTAGAAACTTGCATCCTATTTACAATGTTCAAGCTCAAAATGGTGAACTGAAATTTAAATTCTATGGAACTGAAGACTTAAAAGGTACAGGTGGTAATCCTAATTTCGGTCTGAATTGCGAATATTACCCTCAAAAATAGTATTGAAACAATAGCTCTTACTTAAGCCTGGACCTTGCTTCCAGGCTTTTCTTTTTATAATGTTTTGTCAAAACCCAACCCCTCAAACTTTTCTGAGCTTTTCTCTAAGACAATTGCTTCAAGATCACCTGGATGTACATTCTTGAATAGTACTGGATAGATTTTTGTGGTCATTTTTTCAATGATTTTGCCCCAGGTTTGATTTTCTTCGGGACCTAAACCGTCATTTGAGGCTTCAATGAACTCTGGCTTAATTTTATCTCCAAAAACCAAGCCAAAACAATATTTGACCAGCGGCATGTGAAAACTATTCGAAACAACGTA
>SDBV01001569.1_pt1 | contig 34407 bp, 40 predicted proteins | sample 2277081 | NCBI WGS metagenome assembly SDBV01 (sample SAMN10402039, study PRJNA504765) | marine sediment metagenome | isolation source: marine sediment core GS10_PC15, 223 cmbsf | place: Arctic Ocean: Southern Knipovich Ridge | collected 2010 | reverse complement strand
GAATTTGTTGGTTATACGTTTATGGTTCATAACGGTAAAATGTTCCACAAGGTGTTCGTGACCGAAGATATGGTGGGGCACAAGTTAGGTGAGTTTTCACCTACCCGGATGTTCAAGGGACATTCTGGTAAAAGATAGAATTATAGCGTATGGGTTAGAGACAAAAGACTAAGAGTCATTATATAAGTAGTGAATTGAGATAAGCAGGTATGCTGAGCCCAACTAAATTAAAAGAGGCTTGTGAAAAGCAAAAGACCAGCGTTGAGCAGTTGGCGAGCCAGATAGTGCGCGGCGGATTGAATCGCAATCAGGCGATGACGGCGATAAAAAACTGGCAAAAGGGATTAATGAAGCCTGCACCTCGTCGAGGTGATATTCAGCGTCTGGCAGCGGCATTGAGTGTGAGTGAGACGGACATTGCGGCCTGGCAGTCTTTGTATAAGTACGCCCCGATGTCGGCACGGAAGGCTCGTTTGGTATCGCAGTTGATAGTGGGCCGGAGCGTTCAGGACGCGATGGACCTTTTGAAGTTTACCCGCAAGCGTGCGGCGTCGATGATTGATAAGGTTCTGAAGTGTGCAGTTGCCGACGCTGATGAGCAACAGGCAGATGTTGATAATCTTTACGTCAGCGAGGCCCGTGTGGATGACGCCGGTATTCGTATTGGTACGAAGCGTTGGATTCCAAAGGACCGCGGTCGTGCTCATCCGATACGGAAGAAGGCGTGTCATATATATGTAACGGTGACGGAAGCATGATAGATTGAATATTGAATAGTGATTATTTTCAGGTTGTATGGATTGATTTCGATATAAAACGAATGGCTGGCGGAATAAGCCAGGGTCGCAAGCTAAAATTAGAAGGCCAATAGTATGGGTCAAAAAGTATCACCAATAGGATTTAGAACGGGTATCAGGCTTGGCTGGCAGAGCACGTGGTATGCTCCGAAGGCCGATTACGGTACATTCCTTATAGAGGACCAGAAGATACGCCGTTACGTTGACAATAAGTATAACCGCTCGATGCCTAAAGGCGCGGTAGCGAAGACAGAGATAGTTCGTACGAGTAACGAAGTAAAGGTTACTTTGCATAGTGCCCGGCCTGGTATCGTGATTGGTCCTCGCGGCGGTGAGGTAGAAAAGCTTCGTGAAGAACTCGAGGTTATAACCGGTCGCAAGGTCAACGTGGACGTAATAGAAATCAAAGAGCCGGACCTTAATGCGATGCTGGTTGGTGAGGCCATTGCAGAGCAGCTTAGTAAGCGGGCGTCTTTCCGGAGGACGATGAAGCAATTCTGCGAAGCTGCGATGAATGCCGGCGCGAAGGGAGTTAAGATAATCTGCAGCGGTCGACTCGGTGGTTCAGAGATGTCGCGTAAAGAGACTCAAAAGATAGGTAGTATTCCACTGCATACTTTGGATGCGAATGTTGATTACGCAATTGCGACTTCTCATACGACATACGGAGCAATCGGAGTCAAGGTATGGATTTATAAAGGCAAGTTCGGCGAGGAGATTGAAGCTCGACCGACACGTAGGCGTCGTCCGCCTCGCGGTGGCGGTGGTCCCGGTGGAAGAGGTGGTCCTGGCGGAAGAGGTGGTCCCGGCGGAGCCGGCAGAGGAGGTGGTGCCGGTAGAGGTCGCGGCGGGGCAGGGCAGAGGTCCGGAGCGGCACGTGGACAACGAAGCGCGGCAGCGGCTACTAAGCCTGCAGAACCTAAGCCGACAGAAGCTAAGCCAGCAGAGCCTAAGCCGGTAGAGCCTAAGTCGGCAGAGCCTGTGAGTGAGCCGCCGGCAAGTGAAAGTAAAGAACAAGGCAGCGATACAACTGAGAGTTGATTATAGCTTGAGGGTTTTTAAATTATGGCATTGATGCCGAAGAGAGTTAAGCACCGTAAGAGCCAGCGCGGCAAGATGAAAGGTAACGCGTCCCGGACGAACTTCGTGGCATTCGGCGATTACGGTTTACAGGCACTGGAACAGAGCTGGATAAGCGGTCGTCATATAGAGGCTGGTCGAGTGGCGGCGACTCACTTTTTGCATCGTGAAGGCAAGGTTTATATCCGTATATTCCCACACAAGCCGATAAGCTCGAAGCCGCTTGAGACTCGTATGGGCAAGGGTAAAGGCGAGCCGGATTACTGGGCGGCGAGAGTTCGGCCTGGTACTGTAATGTTCGAGATAGGCGGTGTTGAAGAAGATGTTGCCAAGCAGGCACTGATAAGAGTTGCCCACAAGATGCCTATAAGGTGCAGGTTTGTTTGCCGCAGACATACGTTGTAGTTAAAGGTGAGTTCAGGAATGAAAGCTCAGGATTATCGAGAGATGAGTATAGACGAGCTGCAAAGCACACTTGAGGATTTGCAGAAGCATATGTTTGAGATGCACTGCCAGGCGGTGACGGAGAAGCTTGAGAACTGCAAGGCAGTGATAAACGCCCGTCGTGAGATAGCGCGGGTTAAAACAGTAATGCGGGAAAGGCAGTAGTTGTTGGCTCTGAACAAGACCGAGGAAATATAAGGTGCAAGAGTATAAATTAAAAACTTTGACCGCCCGGGTAATCGGCCTCAGCGGCGACAAGAGTGTTAAGGTAGCGATAGACTACAAAGTCAAGCATCCGAAGTACGGCAAGTACATCAGGAAAAGGACGAAGTTTGGTGTGCACGATGAGCGTAACGAGTGCGGAGTGGGTGATTTGGTAGAGATTGCACAGTGCCGGCCGATAAGCAAGAGCAAGAGCCATCGGCTGATAAAGGTGATTAAGAAGGCTGAAGAGAAGTAGTTTTTTTATCGTATAGTATGAAAGCGGCATCGCGGTGATACAGCAAGAGACAATGTTGGAGATAACCGACAACAGCGGCGTTAAGTTGGCGTTGTGTATCAAGGTTCTTGGCAGGGGCGGCTCGCGTAAGGGCAAGCTGCAACGTCCGACTGCGACGATAGGCGACGTGATTTGCGTTGCAATCAAGAAATCTCTTCCGACTTGTCAGCTTGACGACAAGAAGGTACATAAATGTGTGATAGTACGAACGAAGCACCCGACCAAGCGGTCTGACGGCAGCTACGTTCGTTTTGACAGTAACGCGGCAGTTATGATTGATGCCGACGGCAATCCAATCGGAACTCGTATTTTCGGTGCGGTTGCCCGTGAGCTTCGCGAGAAGAACTATATGAAGATTATTTCTCTGGCCAGTGAAGTAGTATAAAAACGGACGACAGAGGACGGAAGACAGACGACAGAATATAGAATGAAAGAACTTATATGGCGTGTCACGTAAAAAAAGGCGATACGGTTCAGATAATAGCCGGCGACCATAAGGGCGCGACAGGCAAGATTCTTCGAGTAATACCTGAGAAGAACAAGGTGCTTGTGCAGGGTCATAATATGGCCCAGAAGCACGTACGGCCGAGTCGTCGGAACCCTCATGGCGGCAGGATTACGATAGAGCAGCCGATTCATATCAGTAATGTTTTGCCGGTCGGCTCGAAGAGCAACAAGGGTGTCCGGGTTCGTTACCAGGTGGAAGCTGACGGGACCAAGAAGCGGATGGGAGTCGACGGTACAGAAATAGGTATAGTTAAGAAAGCTAAATCATAGTTTGAGTTGAAAACAGAATATGGCGCGTTTGAGAGACATATATAAATCGAAGGTTATCGATGAATTGAAGCAGCAGTTCAATTACTCGAATCCGATGGCGGTTCCCAAGATGTCCAAGGTTGTTGTATCTATGGGCGTTGGCAAGGCTTTGCAGGACAAGAAGTTCATGGCGGGCGCCAAGAAGGATTTGGTAGTGATAACCGGACAGGTTCCGGTGGTTTGCAAGGCGAAAAAGAGCGTGTCGAACTTTAAGGTGCGCGAAGGCAACGAGACGGGTTTGAAGGTCACGCTTCGCGGTGTTCGGATGTATGAATTTATGGACCGTCTTATCAGCCTTGCTATACCGCGAGTGAGAGACTTTCGAGGTCTGAATCCGAAGGGATTTGACGGGCATGGAAATTATTCGATGGGTTTAAGTGAACAGAGCGTATTTCCGGAAGTTGACCCTGCCATGATCGAGTTTACGCAGGGTATGAATATTACATTTGTGACTACGGCGAATACCGATGAGGAAGCGAAAAAGCTGTTGAGCGGTTTCGGGATGCCGTTTAAAGAATAGCCTGTAGAGGTGAAAAAAGTCTGGAGTTTCTGGATGACGACAAAGGCACTGATAAATAAATCACAAAAGAAGCCGAAGTTTCGCGTACGCGGCTATACGCGTTGCGAGCTTTGCGGCAGGAGCAGGGCGGTATACCGGAAATTTAAGATTTGCCGTATTTGCTTCAGGACACTGGCACACGAGGGCAAGATTCCGGGCGCGATGAAGGCCAGTTGGTGATAGAAAAACGAGCGAGTTTTTGCTGGAGTACTGAATGAGTTTGAGTGACCCGATAGCTGATATGCTGACGAGAATCCGCAACGCGGCGAGAGTCGGCAGGGATGATGTCAAGATAAAGGCGTCGAATATGTGCGAAGGCATCGCGGCGGTTTTGAAGGAAGAAGGTTTTGTGAAGGATTACGACCGCATCGATGACGGCAAGCAGGGTATTCTTCGCGTGCAGTTGAAATATGATGTTAACGGTCTTACGATTATCAAAGAGCTTGACAGGGTGAGTAAGCCGGGCAGAAGGATTTATTCGGCTGTGGATGACTTGCCGCGAGTTCTTAATGGTATGGGTATCTCGATAGTATCGACGAGTAAAGGCGTTATGAGTGACAGGAAGTGCCGGGCTGAAAAGGTCGGCGGTGAAATACTTTGTACGGTGAGCTAATATGAGTCGTATCGGTAAAAAGCCTATTGCTATACCTGGTGGTGTTAAGGTGGAACTTAAGGGTCGTCACGTGAAGACGACCGGGCCTTTGGGAACACTGGAGCTTGATGTGCATCCTCTGATTAAGATTAAGGTGGATGAATCGGCGAAAGAGGTCAATGTTATTAATGATAAGCCTGACAACCGTCAGAACAAGCAACTGCACGGGACGATGCGTGCATTGATTGCAAATATGATTGAGGGTGTGAGCAAAGGCTTTGAGAAGAAGATGCAGATTTTCGGCACGGGCTTTAACGTGAATGAGCAGGGTGGTAAGCTGGTTCTGCAGGTTGGTTTTTGTCACACGGTGGAGTTGAAGATTCCCAAGAGTGTTAAGGTGAATATAGAGGTCAAGGCGACCAGGGGCAATGATGTTCCAGCGGCGTTTACACTTTCCGGCGCGGATAAGTGTGAGCTGGGGCAGTTTGCGGCGGACATACGTAAGGTAAAACCGCCGGAGCCTTATAAGGGTAAAGGTATTCGTTATGCGGATGAGCATGTCAGACGTAAAGTCGGCAAGGCATTTGCAACGGGTGCGGCATAAGTGTGGGTTGAGCTGGTATGAAGAAGAAAGCAGGCAAAAAACTTACATCGCCTCAGCGGCGTAGATATCATGTACGTAAAAAGGTGCAGGGTACTCCGGAACGCCCTCGACTGAGCGTGTTCCGTTCTAATCGGCACATTTACGCTCAGGTGATAGATGATGTTGCAGGCGCGACTCTTGCCTCGGCGAGTACGAAGAGCAAGAGTCTGCGTGGACAGATACACAAGACAGGCGGCCAGGAAGCGGCGGGGGCAGTAGGCGAGGCAGTTGCCAAGGCGGCTCTGAACGTTGGTATCAAGTGTGTGTGCTTCGACAGAGGCGCATACAAGTATCACGGCAGGTGCAAGGCATTGGCGGAAGCGGCGCGAAAGGCCGGCCTGGTTTTCTAAGTTAAAGGATAGATTGGAGAAGATAAATTGGCTCTTGAACCAGTAAGTACAGCAGCCCAGGAAGAGCAGCTTTTGGAAGATACGGTGGTGAAGATTTTTCGCTGCTCAAAGGTTGTGAAGGGCGGCAGGAGATTCAGTTTTGCGGCTCTTGTCGTTGTTGGCGACCGGGCCGGGACGGTTGGTATCGGCTACGGCAAGGCGAATGAAGTCCCGCTGTCTGTGGAAAAGGCTGTGAAAGATGCGAAGAAGTCGCTCAATAAGATAGCGCTGGTCGGGCGGACCATCCCGCACCAGATTACGGGCAAGTACCGTGCGACGAAGATAGTGATGGTTCCGGCTAATCCGGGTACAGGTGTAATTTCCGGGTCGAGCGCCCGAGCGGTTCTTGAGTATGCAGGTGTACAGGACGTTTTAACGAAAGTGTACGGCAGCACGTCGGCCAAGAATGTAGTGAAGGCTACGATGGACGGCTTGCTTAGGCTGCGTGATAAAGAAATGGTTGAATCTCTTCGCGGTGTTGAAGTTGAACCTATCAAAAGGTGGTGATTTTATAAATGTTGAATCATGAGATAACATCGGTAGCAGGCGGGAAGAAGAACCGCAGGCGTATTGGCAGAGGTGTCGGGAGCGGTCACGGCAAGACGAGCGGTCGTGGTCATAAAGGCCAGGGCAGCCGGGCCGGTGCTCCAAAGATGTCGCTTAGTGAAGGCGGACAAATGCCGCTTTTTCGTCGAATTCCGAAGCGTGGTTTTAATAATGCGAAATTTGCGCGACGGTATGAGATTGTGAATGTTGCACAACTGGAGCGTTTCGACGAAGGCACAGTGATTGACCTGGAGCAGCTTTCGCAGGCGGGTCTTATAGACAGTGCCGGTCACAAGGTGAAGATTCTCGGTGATGGTGAGCTTACGAAGAAGCTTGAGGTTAATGCTCATAAGTTCAGCAAGAGTGCCGAGCATAAGATTGTGGCCCTTGGTGGGATGGCAAAGGTAATTTAAGAATATCGAATTTAGAATTAAGAATGTAGAATTGTGGTGTCGCTTTCAGCGACGAGGTTTAAATAAAGCTACAAAGAACACAGGGAAGTAAAAAAAGTATAGAGAATAAAAATTGAGCGTGGAAGGAAAGTATGCTCGGGACAGTAGTAAATATATTCAAGATTCCGGACTTGCGTAACAAGATACTGTTTACGTTTGCCCTGCTTATGATTTACCGGATAGGTTTCCATATACCGAATCCGTGTTTTGACCAGAACGCGATTCGTGAGGCGACGGAGAACCGTGACACAGAATCACCGCTTGGTCGTGCAGCGGATATGATGCAGATGTTTACGGGCGGTAATCTTAGCAAGAGCAGTTTATTCGGCCTTGGCATTATGCCATACATTACGGCGTCGATTATCCTGATGCTTATGGGTGAGGTTGTACCGGCGTTGAGGAAGTTGCGGCAGGAGGGACAGAGCGGACAGAAGAAGATACAGGAATATACGCGCTATCTGACGGTTTTAATATGCATAATCCAGTCAGTGATGTTTATGAAGATGTTCGGGACAACGGATTTCGTCTATGCCGGGATGGAAAGGCGTGCGATTATTTTCGGTACAATTGCGATGACGGCAGGGACGGTATTTTTGATGTGGCTCGGTGAGCAGATAGATGAATATGGAATAGGCAACGGTATAAGCCTGATTATTATGGCAGGTATTGTTTCGCGTATGCCCTGGGCGGTTCGGCAATTGTGGACGAACGTTGAGTTTTCAGTGACTCGTTCAGAGGGTACGATAGGTCCTGCCCAGATTTTATTTTTAGTCCTTGCGTTTGTTTCTGTAGTCGCCGGTGCGATACTGATTACTCAGGGTCAGCGTCGGATTCCGATTCAACAGGCCAAGCAGATGCGCGGTCGCAGGATGTACGGAGGCCAAAGACACTATCTGCCTCTTAGAGTGAACCACGGCGGTGTAATGCCGATTATCTTTGCATCAGCGTTTATGATGTTCCCGTCATTGTTAGTTCAACAGTTGTCGAGGATACCTGCGTTGAGCCAATCAGCGTTTCTTATGACAGTCCAGGATGCGGTCAAGCCGGGCGGCGCCTATACATATAATGTTCTCTATATGGTATTGATTTTTCTTTTCGCGTATTTCTGGACGACGGTTCAGTTTCAGCCTAAAGAGATGGCGAAGAACCTTCGGGATTCGGGCAGTTTTATACCCGGGCTGAGGCCTGGTCGCAGGACGGCGGAGTACCTGGAGGCGGTGATGACACGGATAACATATTTCGGAGCGGCGTTTCTGGCGATGATTGCGATTGTGCCGACATTGATTATGGTTCTGTTGAAGATTGACTGGCTGGTAGCCAGTTTTCTGGGTGGTACGGGATTGTTGATTGTAGTTAGCGTATCGCTCGATTTGGTACAGAAGATTGAAGCTAACCTGCTTATGCGAAGCTATGAGGGATTCAGCTCGAGCGGCAGAATCAAGGGAGCATACGGATGAGAGTAGTCCTGTTGGGTGCGCCTGGTGCGGGTAAAGGCACGCAGTGTAAGCGCATGGTTGACAAATATAATGTGCAGCATCTTTCGAGCGGAGACATTCTGCGGACCGAAAGAGCCGAAGGTACCGAGTTGGGCGCTCAGGCACAGGACTACATGGATTCGGGCAGGCTGGTTCCTGACGATTTGATTGTGAAGATGATGGCCGGTGCGGTAGCGAAGGCCCCGGAGTCGGGATATATTTTGGACGGTTTTCCCCGGACGGTAAACCAGGCCGAGGAGCTGGATAAGTCTCTGGCATCGGACGGCAGGATGATAGATGTGGTAGTCAATCTTCAGATAGATGACAGTATTATTATGGAGCGTATGACGGGCAGGCGAAGCTGTCCGAAATGCGGTGCGATTTATCATGTTAAAAACCTCAAGCCGAAGGTCGAAGGCAAGTGTGACAACGACGGTGAGGAATTAATGCAACGGCCTGATGATAAACCTGAGGTGGTAAAGAAACGGCTCGAGACTTATCACGAGCAGACCGAGCCGGTTGTTGGATATTATAAACAGCATGCCTGCGTTCTTGAAGTCGATGCCAGTGTGGCAGCGGATGAAGTAGGCGCAAAGCTGGTAGATATGCTGGATGCCCTTGTCGGCTGTTAAATGGCGATTATGGATCGATGGCAATAACGCTTCGTAGTCGCAGAGAAATTGATTTGGTCCGTAAGGCAGGGGTTGTGGTAGGTAGTGTTCTTTCACAACTTGAAGAGATGGCCAGGCCCGGTGTTAGCACGGCTGCGCTGGATAAAGTCGCTCAGAAGATGACATCTGATGCAGGCGCGAAAGCTTTATTTATGGGTGTTCGCAACCCAGCGGCGAAGCGGCCTTTTTCCGGAGCGATTTGTTCTTCGGTGAACAGTGAAGTTGTTCATGGTATTCCCTCGAATGAGGTCGTGCTGAGAGATTTGGATATTCTGAGCGTTGACTTCGGCATACGTCTTGGGGGATACTGTGCGGACGCGGCGATAACAGTCGGGATTGGCGAAATATTAGCAGAGAATCAGCGGCTGCTCGAAGCGACAAGACGAGTGCTGGAAATAGCGATTGATGCTATGTCACCCGGTGTTAAGTGGAGCAGTATTGCCGGGCAGATGCAGAAATATGCTGAGGGCGCCGGTTTTTCGGTGGTCAGAGATTTTGTCGGGCACGGCATAGGGCGTCAAATGCACGAAGAACCGAAGGTGCCCAACTTTGTCAGCAAAGAGCTGCTGCGGGATGATATTATCCTTGCTGAAGGGATGATACTTGCGGTCGAGCCGATGATTAACGCGGGCAGCAAGGATGTAACGACGCTGAAGAACGGCTGGACGGTGGTGACGAAAGACGGAAAATATTCGGCTCATTTTGAGCATACGATAGCGATAACAGAAAATGGTTGTGAGGTAATGACTGACTGAAAAAGAGTTATGCCTAAGAAAGACGCGATAAGGGTTCAGGCGACGGTACTTGAGGCTCTTCCGAATGCCGTGTTCCATGTGGAACTTGAGAGCGGGCATAAAGTACTGGCGCATGTTTCCGGCAAGATGCGGATGCATTTTATAAGGATATTGCCGGGAGACACAGTGACCGTTGAGATGAGTCCTTATGATTTGAATCGCGGTCGCATAGTTCTGAGGCATTGATAGGGACAATAGAGATGAAAGTAAGAAGTTCAGTTAAGCGAATATGTGAGAATTGCAAGGTCATTCGTCGCAGGGGCGTTGTACGGGTGATTTGCAGCAATCCCAGACACAAGCAGCGTCAGGGTTGATATTATAAGGAGCTGAAATGCCTCGTATAACTGGTGTTGATATTCCGAATGATAAATCGATATGGATTTCTTTGACATATATCCATGGTATCGGTCAACATACGTCAGAGCAAATTCTCAAAGAAGCTCGCGTAGAGAAGATGGTCAAGGCGGGCAAGCTTACTGAGGATGAGCTGAGCCGTATAACGCAGGTTATTGACCGCAATCATATTGTTGGCGGTCAGCTTCGCCGCCAGGTAAGTCAGAATATTGCTCGACTGCGTGATATAGCATGCTACCGCGGGCTGCGACATCGCAAGGGTTTACCGGTTCGCGGCCAGCAGACTCAGAGTAACGCGCGGACCCGTAAAGGCCCGAGAAAGACAGTTGCGGGCAAGAAAGGCGTTAAGGAGATGCGTTAACCGTCTTTGATGGAAGGCAGGTTTGAAGAAATAAAGTGTTAGAGGATTACGATAGTAATGGCAAAAAGCACTAAACGAAAAGTAAGAAGAAATATCGTCAGAGCGATAGTTCATATAAAGGCTACGTTCAACAACACTCTGATTACGATTACGGACCCTGACGGAGAGACTATCTGTGCATCATCCTCTGGTTGTGTCGGTTTCAAGGGTTCCCGGAAAAGCACTCCGTTTGCGGCCCAGCAGGCTGCACAGCGATGTGCAACGGCGGCGATGCGTAACGGAGTTCGTGAAATTGAAATCAGAGTTAAAGGTCCTGGTTCCGGTCGTGAGTCGGCGATTTCGGCCCTGCAGAGTGCGGGGTTGCGAATATCTTCTATCGAAGATGTAACGCCGCTTCCTCATAACGGATGCCGGCCGCCGAAACGAAGACGTATTTAAGCTGATGAAGTTTTTGGAGATATAGAAAACAGATGGGACGTTATCTTAGTTCATCCTGTAAGCACTGCCGGCGTGAAGGTATGAAGCTCATGCTCAAAGGTATTCGCTGCGAAACAGCGAAGTGCCCGGTTGAGAAGAAGACTCGTAACCTTGCGCCTGGTATGCACGGCTGGAGACGCGGAAGGCAAAGTGAGTACGCGATTCGGCTTCGTGAGAAGCAAAAGATTAAAAGGTATTACGGGCTGCTGGATAAGCAGTTCATGCGTTATTTCCATAAGGCAGAGCGACTGAAGGGCAATACCGGTGAGACTCTGCTTCAGCTTCTGGAGAGGCGGTTGGATAACGTTGTTTACAAGTTGAATTTTGCTCCTTCGCGTAAAGCGGCGAGGCAATTGATATCACACGGTCATGTTCACGTGAATGGGCGAAAGGTAAACATTAGCGATTACACGACGAAAGTCGGAGATAAAATAAATCTTAAGGCTTCAGCGCATAGCGTTAAAAGAGTCAAGCAGCAGTTGGAGACAAACCCGAACTATTCGGCTCAGGGTTGGCTTCAGCTTGACCAGGATAAGCCTGAGGCGACTATAGTGGCTCTACCGAGCCGTGACGATGTGCAGATACCCGTTGAAGAGCAGCTGGTTGTTGAGTTCTGCTCGAGGTAATAATTTTATAATTTATTGTGGCGGTCTTGTTGAGATTTATATCAGCCGGAAAAGGATTAGTCACAGGAGGCCCATATGCGAATTAGGTGGCGTGGTTTGGAATTACCGACTCGCTTAGAGCGAGACTCGTTAGTGTCGACGGACAAGTATGGTAAGTTTTATATCGAGCCTTTCGAGCGAGGTTTCGGTACGACTATAGGCAACAGCCTTAGGCGAGTACTGCTTTCGTCGCTTGAAGGCAGCGCGGTAACTTCAGTTAAGATATCAGGCATTGACCATGAATTTACGTCCATCAAGGGCGTAATGGAGGACGTAACTGATGTTATTCTGAACATCAAGAGCCTTGTTGTTCGACTGGCAGGCGACGGTCCAAAGACGATGACAGTTTCGGCAAGTAAAGCCGGAGTAGTTACAAGCGGCGATATTACTGCTGACCCGGCGATCGAAATTGTAGATAAAGACAGAGTCATTGCTACTTTGACTGAGGGTGTGAAGTTTGAAATTGAGATGGTTGTCGAGAATGGTCGGGGCTATATTCCGGCTTCTGAACGCATTGCCGAGGCGGATAGATTTGACCAGGAAATAGGCAGGGTCATAGTTGACGCTTCTTATTCTCCTGTGACACGTGTCCGTTACAGTACAGAGGATACGCGTGTCGGCCAACGAACGAACTATGATAAACTGATTCTGGAGATATGGACTGACGGCACAATTAGCCCGGAGATGGCTGTGGTCGAAGCGGGCAAGATATTGCGCAAATGCGTCAATCCTTTCGTGCAGTACAGCGAGCTTGGTGAAGGGACCGTTGCAGAAGAGATGACCGAAGAGGTCGTGGAGCAGGAAGAGATAGATGAAGAGTTGGTGGCTAAGTTGAATACTCCGCTGAGTGAGCTTGAGCTTTCGGTTCGGGCCAATAACTGTCTTGAGTCGGTAAAGATGGAAACGGTCGGCGAGTTGGTGAAAATGACCGAGGCGGAGCTGCTGAAAATTCGCAGTTTCGGCAGGACGAGTTTAAGAGAAGTAAAGCGTAAACTGGCAGATATGGGTTTGTCGCTTGGAATGACCCCGGGTGAGTGATTCCTCGGCGGATTCAGAGCGTTGAATTTAAATTGTTTTATGGGATTTAGTGTATATGCGTCACAGAGTAGCAGGACGTAAATTAAACAGAGACAGCGAGCACAGGCTGGCGATGAGGCGTAATCTTGTTTCATCGCTGTTTGAGCATGAGCGTATATCGACGACGCTGGAAAAAGCGAAGGAAGTACAAAGCTTTGCAGAGAAGCTTATAACCCTGGCGAAGAAGGGTGACCTGGCTGCAAGGCGACGGGCTATTTCACTGCTCGGCAACAGGAGTATCATCGTTGACGAAGAGAACGGTCCGGTTAAGAAGGGAAGCGTTGTTGGAAGACTATTCAGTGAGATCGGGCCCCGTTACCTTGACCGGCCCGGTGGGTACACACGCATTATAAAACTGGCTATGAACCGTCTTGGCGACAATGGCCAGGTAGTGTTGCTGCAGTTGGTGCAAGACGAGGGCGGGTCGGAGAAGTCAAACAAGGCCCCGAATAAGCGGGCCAGGAGAGCGGCCGCTTACGAAGAGATGACTAAAGCGGTTGAGCAAGACAAGGCAGCAGAAGAGACAGAAGACGCTGTTGAAGTCGCCGCTGAAGAAGGCGAAGTGGCCGAGGAGCAACCAGCCGAAGAAGAAAAGCAGGAAGAGGATAAAAGATAATCGCCTCTGAGGTGCACAGTGAATTATGACTGAGCAGGACTGTATTTTCTCGAAGATAGTGGCTGGCGAAATACCGGCGCAGAAAGTTTACGAAGACGAAGCGGTACTTGCATTTCTCGATGTTAATCCGGTAAGCGACGGACATACGTTAGTCATTCCGAAGCAGAAGTATGAACGACTCGATGATTGTCCGGCAGAGGTTTTGGGTGAATTATGTTCTCGGCTTGGAAAAATTGCCAAAGCCGTTGTCTCGGCGATGAATGCCGAAGGTTATAATGTGTTGTGTAATAACGGCAGGGCGGCGGGGCAGTTAGTCGAGTACGTTCATTTTCATATTATTCCTCGCAATAGCGGTGATGGTGTATTGAGTGGATGGCCGAAGTATAGCTATCCGGAAGGCAAGATTGAACAGATAGCCGCAAAAATTCGTGAAAATATGGAATAAATCAACAGTTGTTTTGTTGAGTTCAACGGTTATATTTGTTATTTTAGTGTTGATATAATTGGCCGCGGGGTAGAGCAGTCTGGTAGCTCGTCGGGCCCATAACCCGGAGGTCGGAGGTTCGAATCCTCCCCCCGCTATTTTGTAAGTCCTTAATATATAAGGACTTACATTTTTTTATGCGCTAATTATTTTGTGCCTCGCTTTGTACCTCCGACCTAGATATTTCCTATCCAATATAGCGCGGTCGGGTATATAGCGCCTCCCCCCGCTATTGCCCTTTAAAGATAACTTTTTGGTAATATTTTGTGTACCAAGGAGTTATCTCTTTTTTTCTTTTCTCAATTTCACTCGCTATGAACCCCCGACCACCTGGCTATGGGCCTTTTTGCGTCCGGTGTAGCGAGTGCGACTGTGGTTAGATGGCATCGTTCCCTGAAAATGGTATCCATTTACGAAGTCTTTGACGGGAGGATTTGGCCATATGCCCATAGAATGTGTGGCAAACAGTTTATGACCGTACGCCATCAGTAAGTGTGGTCAAATAGTTTTATGAGCGTTTGCCGTGTGACATCTTTGGATCTCTCAGACCACATCTCTGAGTCCGATCTGTTTACAAAATGGCTTTATAACACACACAGAACATAAGGCTTTTCTTTTTACGCATATTTTGCGTCCGTGTGAAACCATATTAACGTGCAAAGAATGACGAAGGTCCAGAGGAATCTTGGATTGAAGGCGATCCATGTCACGCCAGGAAGGCTTCCCGTCCTTCCGTGTTTTGCGTATCCAGCCGAGTCGTAGACTGATTCGCCAACAGTGTATGTCTACAGGGAAAACGTACCTTCCCAGAGAATACATCATAATGCATCTCGCGACCTTCTTGCCAACATTGGGTAATGACGTCAAGAAGAACTCACAATCTTCGTCAGTCATGTTTTTAAGAGGAGCCATTGTGAGTTTACCAAATTCGGTTACGATAATTCGTAAAGACTCTTTGATGTATTTCGCCTTCGTATTTGAAAGTCCAGCTGGGCGTAGTATTCGTTCTAATTTCTTCTGTGAAGCTCGATACAAGCTCTGCGCTGTAGGATAATTTCTCTTAATCGCCTTATAGACGGGAAGATAAAGTCGTTCTTCTGTGCGAACACTGCAAAAGATAAAAATCAATTCGTCGAGTGGATCCTTCTTGTTAAAATGATTGAAATCCCCATATTCAGACGACAGTATCGCTGCGACTTCTTCGAGATGTGACGGTATTTTTAGCATAGAGTATCTTCAATACCTGACAAACGTCCAGGCCATGTTTTGGTCCGGTCGTAGTAGAGGACACCTACTCCACAGTAGTTAAAAAATCCTGTCATATATTCTTCTTCAACATCTCCCACACTTCGTTCAACGATGAGAAATTTACCAGAAATCCGGATGTTAGATTTGCAAAATTCATAGTCATATTTCAAAATCTGCGTCAGAGCTGATTCACACTGTCGGGAAAAATTATCCGCATTTGAACTTTTGATTTCAAAGAGAATTAATCCGGCAGATAGCTTAATGGCGAGGTCTACGCTTGAACTTTCGAGTGGTGTAATATCTCTGGCCAAAAGATATTTCGAGACATCGCGTAAAATTGCTTGATGAGTTTGTTCCGCTTTTTCTGTCGCTACCATTGTATTAAACGTATCCTTTTCGGGAGAAACAAATGTTCGTATTGTTATGTTTTCAGGATCAATTAAACGTAAATCCGTGTTGACTACGGGAAGCCGCTCTGGCAAGTAATTCAGCAGACGATTTTGTGAGTTATCGACAGCTTTTTGAATGTCGTTTTCATCAAAACATTTACTCTGAAGAAGATAGCGTGACGCGAGACAGTGATATTCATCCCATGTACGATTTCTGGCATCTCGTGCGAGATCGGCTACTGAGAGATTATGTTTGGCAATATCAACGATGGCCCGAACTAACAAATCTATATTTGATCGAGGTGTGATTTCAGGTAGTTCCTCTTGGCGGAGAAATGAAGAAGTAGGCGTAGAAAAAAGGTATTGTTGCGCACGGTCTTCAACACCTTCAAACATCTCGCTTTCACTTGACGACAATTCCGATAATTTCATCGAGGACACATTAGTCACTGAATCGGAAATAATATATTTACGATTTTTCGCAGGTTCAGATGATGACAGGAAGTAGGCGGACTTCATTACATCTGCATTTAAAATGAGCTTTCCTTCTCCTATATCCGTTTCGATAGATTCTACTGAAATTGGATACTGCTTCGCATAGAGGAAATATTCTCCACCTATCTTCACTATTACCCATATCCTCGAGTCATACAGTTTTCCAGGCGAGACTTCGATGTGATCGGGAGACAACAGTAATTGAAATGTCCGTTCACTTTTAGATGGGTTTAATGCTCCTTCTGCATTGTATAGGTAGTCGGTCAATCAGCACCTCCTAATTCACTGAGCGCATCATCGAGAGATGTTGGCCATTTGACACGATCTCCCAGCAATTCCTGTTGGCTACGTTCTTTATCTCTCAAGCGGCATATCTCTTTTTCTTCGATTGTGTCTCTCCCAACGAGCAAATGATATTTAACTTCATCTGCAATTTGGCCGCGCCTGTGAATGCGATCTAATGACTGGAGGTAATGTGCCGCCTGATTGGAATATGATACATAGACTGCCTCAGCAGCGGCGTGGAGGGTAATACCAGCACCTGCGGCAGCTGGATTACCGAGAAACAATCTTACGTCCGGATTGCCCTGAAATTCAGAGACAGCCTTTCTACGTTCAGCCGCAGAAGAAACTGACCCATCTACACGGACGATCCCCAAATTAATATATCGAAGTTCGAGTTTGTCTAGCGATTTTTTATAAAAAGACCACAAGACAACTTTTTTGCCGTGTCGTACTACGATTGACTCGACGAGTTGATCTAATTTTGAAAACTTAGCAGGAACTTCATCGTAACTGGGATCGACCGCGGCAGGGTCTACACAAATCTGCAACAGAGCCGAACGCTTTTGAAAGTAGGTACCGAGTTCTTTCTTGAACCGAGAATTGTCTAATCCACGGAGATAGAGGACAAGCTCATCTCTCGCCTTTTGATAGAGCAACGCTTGTTTACCTGTAAAGTCTACGGCGTGAACTTCAAACAATTTTCCTGGCAAGTCGGGCAATAATTCCTCTTTTAGACGGCGAAGATAAATGCCACGTTCCTCAATTCTCGCCTTTACTTCCTCGACCACTCGTTCTTCATCGTCTGGGATACGAAAGCCTTCGAAAGTATAGCCGCCATCTGCTATATCAAACTGGTTAATAATATCTTCTGGCTTATTAGGAGCTGGCGTACCACAAAGACAGAATGTCATTTTACAAGCACTTCTTAAATCGGCAATGGCTCGAGATCGCCTCGCCCCCGGGTTTTTAACGTAAAATGATTCGTCCACAATCAAAACTGTCTCCCTCGAAGACGCGATTCCCTTCAAAAGTTCTAGATGACTGAGAATCCCTTCAAAATTAGACACGAGTACATCTGTTTTCTTTTGTATGATTTCGGTTTTTTGCCGAGCATTTCCTTCGAGTACCGATACGGAATAGTTGTCGCCTAGGAAGTTAGAAAACTCCTGCGGCCACTCGCCTGTCATGTTTTTCGGGCAGATGACCCATAATGCTTCTACGTCTCCGCGAGAATAAAGTATGTCAAATGCCGAGATGGACATTACCGTTTTCCCAACTCCTTGCTCGTCAAACAGGCACATTCCTTTGAGTCCAGGTGTCGTCATACATTTAATGGCTAATCCTTGTTTCGGGTCAAGTATTTTATCCCAGAAAGCATTTCCCGTAGTACAAGCTGAATTTTCGATGTAAGAAAGTATTGTCTGTTTGGCATTTAGGTGGCGAGAAAGCGACTCGTTATAGTTCTTCACGTCAGTAATCAGCGAAATAGGATAAGTCACACTCAGAGACTCTAGTATAGGAGCAACGAGGTGAAACCTGTTATTGGGTACGGAAAGTTTTCCTTTGCTGAGATGACGAACTTCATCCTCGAGCAAGACCTCGAGTAACGCTGCTCTTAATTTGATAAATTTTATTCCCTTCCCTGAAATAATAACAAAATCGCCATCTTTAACTACGTCCACAGAATATACCCCTATTTCTTCGCAGCTTCTGCCATTTTCGCTACAAGAGAGAGTGCGTTATTTATTTTTTCAATTGTAATTTGGGGAAGACCTTCCATTTCTGCAACGCTCAGCCCTTCTAAGAATTTGATAAAATCTTCGATACGGTTTTTAGCTTCAGTTTTACCTTTTATTACTCGTTTGCCATAGTCGATAATCGCTTTAGCTTCTTTAGCAGCTCCTGGCTCGTTAGTCATCAAAACGGAACGCGCTTCAGAGTCTTTCCACGCTTCATAAGCAATACGAACCTCTGGGAAGCTGGCGAACTTTCCTTCTGCAATCCAACGATAAAATGCTACCTTGAAATTCAGATCAGATTCAAGTTGCTGGCGGAATGACTTTTGCGATTCGTTGAAGAACTGATAATTGTCCGCCGCAATCTTTTCTGCTTCGGTTTCAGACAGTCCTAAGCCGCCGCCAAATTCATCTTCTAAATCTTCCTCACCTTCAGCAAATGAACAAAAATCGTCGATGATCTGAATAATTTTTCTAGTTTCTTCTACTTTACCTTTTGTCCAATTGTATTTGTCGGCAATTTTAGACGTGGTTAATCCTTTATCCAGATCCCCTCTTATGAAGAGAGATTTGACATAGTCAGGCCACTCCTGTTTAAGAGACGGGTTAAAATTCTCTTCTACTAGAACCATTGCTTCATCTTCAGGTGTAGTTGAATTAGACAGCACATAGCAAGGAAGCAATTCATAGTCACGCCTATTTGGATCGGTGGTATCCATCGTATCAAGTAAAAACCTGACGGCAAAGTATCGTCTATTTCCATCAAGCAATCTGCCAGATTTCGAGAGGACTATTGGTTCTTTTAATTCATTTTTCAGGATATCATCCCGCAAAACTCTGAGCTTCATTGAGCGGTCATTTTTCATTAATTCAAATACTTCGTCCTGTGTCAGTGGCCTGTCCCCTACAATTTCCTTCATTCGTTTTCTTTCTAGATCTATTCGAGGATTATCTACCCACCCCTCGACACTATCGACGTGTACATGTCCATACCAAACGTGAAGCCTTCTTCCACCAAAGTGGCGGTCCATCTCCTGCGGTTTTGGGAATTTTTCTAAAAATTTTGGTAAAGTCATAACCTATATACTCCTAAAATTTATTATCAATCTCATCTTCGAGCTCACGGCCCCTTGCTTTGAGTTCCGCATTTTCTTCCCTCAAAGTCTTGATAATTTCATCTTTGTCAACATTACGGGGTTTCGAATATTTATCCTTGGACAGTTCATTGACAAGAGTCTCTGAAGTCCAGTTCTTGATGTCCATCTTATCGGAAAACTTCCGCTTTTCGAACCGTATTTTCACTTTCCAAAATCCAGACAATTCTTCCGTAAATTTGGACGATAAGAACCCGGCCAACTCTTCCCAAAAGTCTTTTCCCGCGAATTCTTCGTTGCGTGCTAGAAAAATCGCAAAGTCAGTCCAGAAAAAAGGGCTTCTGCGATCACTCATGAAATTGTAAATGTTTTTTTGCCAATTATCATGCTTTGAAATACCCCACGGCTTTCCATCAATCACTATGCCGAGATTCACGAGACTTGCAGGGCGTTTCGGGTAAGGGAGGACTTCCCCGGATTCACTGGCTTTTTTCAGCGGCGTTGTCAAAAAATCATTTGCAACTTTGTCATTACACGTTCTTCTGCCATCAGTATTACAGGACCCGAGGTTGTCTACAATCCACTCTTTTCGATCATTATTTAATTTTACGAGGGCTATCTTGGTGTATTGCGTAATTAGGTCTTCTCTGTTTTGATGGCCGATGCCAGTTTCAGGGTCTAATAAAAGCGCATTATCGCCTCGCAATTTACAAAGAGCGTCAAATGCTAAAAAACGAAATAGGCCAGTCGTCCGTTCAACTCCCGTCTTAGCCGTAGGTTCAGATTCTAGTAGCCGAAGAAAAGTTTTTCCCACCAGGGCCGGGTGTATATACATAACGAGTCTCTACGTTTGGAAGATGGTTTAGATCATTTCTGCAAAAGCGAATTTACTGTCTGGTGCGAATATAAGTTCACAATCTTCAGGACGAATAACTATGTCTTTCGACCGTACTTCGAAGTAGTCTCGCATGGGGGAATCTTCATTCTCTTTATTATTTATAGCCGATACAATTGATTTGGCAACTACCTGCGCGAGTAACGGAGGAACGGCATTTCCAATCATCTGGTAGATAGATTTAACGGTTTTTCCGACAAAAACGAAATTGTCAGGGAACGACTGAATTCTGGCTATCTCTCTAGCTGTAAAGGTGCGTTGTTCAGTAGGGTGCCATACACCTGCATTTTCGGGTTTGAAAGCGGCGGTTATGGTTCCTGCAATTTCTTCTCGTGAAAAACGACGATAGAAGTTAGGCCATCGATATTTTCGGATATTATCTTTAATCTTCTTTAAGCGGGGTGGAAGTTTATTGTATGGAATATCTTTCCAAGAACCTCCTTCAGGCACCTTTGCCCCGATTGAATATGCTTGCGGATTCAGCGTGATCACGTCATCTTGATTAGGAGTTCCGTCCGGGACGTCTAATATAGAACCCAAATTCAACGCAACGTCATTACGTTGAACGGGAAAACGAAAAACGGGCATTCTATTTCTTTTTTTGATTCCGACCATAAAAACGCGAAGACGGTTTTGCGGAACGTTATATTTAGATGCATTTAGAAGCTTGATATGGACTTCATAATCCATGTCGTAAAGCGCTCGAGATATCTCTTCTATAAGTCTCTTTTCTTCCCCACGGATAGTCAAAAATCCGCGGACGTTTTCAAAAACGGTGAACTTTGGAGAGTATCTGTCAATATAATCCAGGCAGTGTTCGTAGAGACGACCACGTGCATCGCGAAGACCCTTACGTTGACCTGCATTTGAAAATGTTTGACAAGGAAATCCACCAAGAAGAACCGTGAGGTTTCCCATTTCTTTTTTCGTCGGTCTTTTACAAGTGTTGATGTCGCCAGGATGAAGAACATCTTTACCAGTTAAGCGAGTAAAATTTTTACGATATGTTTCGCAACAGTCATCATTAATGTCATTTGCCCAGAGAATATCGAATCCCGCGTTATGGAAACCTAAGTCCATACCACCGCAACCGCAGAACATACTTATCGCAGTCAATAGATTTCTCTTTGCCTTTGCCGCTGTTCTCGCAGGAACTATCCGGTTTGCGTATTCCGTGATCTTTTTCGCCTCCTTCATTGTATATATTTTGCTTTTTCGGTGAATGCGTCCTGTAGGAACTATGCCCTTTTTCGACCAATTCCAAAGTGTTTGTTTAGTTATAGCGAGTTCTTCGACTAAATCAACTGCGAGAATATAGTTCTTGCCATTTATCGATAGCGTCATTGTGATCAACTCCTGAATGCGTGGTGACCCAATAAATATACCTTATTGTAGTAATTCAGCGTTTAATGTCAAGTTGGGTAAAAAAAGTAAAAACTGGTCAACCTATAGAACATCACTATGACAATCATTTAGTAACCTGTTGTATGGAAAGTAGTTCGGTAAAATACTGCCCTTTACACGAGTTACGGTATCGAATTAATTGGTAACGCAGTGACAAACCAGCCTATTTCCACACAAGAGAAACCCGAAGAAGTAGGACGAAACAAAAGATACTGAAAGCCATCGTTCACTCATTACTTATCGGGGCCATTTTCCTCGCTGGAAATGTGCTTTTGATTGCAAATTGGTTAGCAGAAAAAGGTGTCCCTGAAAAAGCTAATTGGCTTCGGGAGAATTTCCTGACCGGCACAGCAATCTCCGAAGCTAGCAAGTTGATTTTGATATCGAAAAATCCATGCTACTGCTCGAAATGTCGTAGTAAAGTAGCTCAAGCCGAAACTCTATTTTTGGCCTAAAACCAGGATTTGAGAGAGCATCGGATACATGATCCGATGCTTCTGACCACACGTCCGCGGATAACCACACGTCCACAGGTCATGAGGTCAGATAGGGTTAGAAAGTTTCTTCTTATGCAGCTTTCTCACTTTTTTAATATCAGACTCCGCCTTTTCTTCGAATTCATTAGAAGCCATGGAACCACTTCGACATATTGGCTCGCTGGCCTTCGTGCTAAGGCTGTTCATTTCAGTATTTGCTGCAAAATAACTTCTTGTAATTTTGTCGTAATTTTGTATAATCTCGAATCAAGCTATTTGCAGGATAACAACTGAGGCGGCGTATCTAATTGATTAAGGATTATTGATTATTACCTTGCCAGCTGTAGTGGGATTTGGAGTATAGAATGTTGGGTTGTTTGCTGCTCAGCAGTGTTGCCAACTAGCATTACAAGAGAATAAGAAAGGGAGATAGGTATGGATGCGTGGAAAGCTCATCTCTGCAAAATAGCAAAATTCGAATATAATGAAGACGGTGAACCAAGTGAAGAACGCCCAGATGGTAAACCTGCTAAATGCCGGCAGAACATCGAACCTTGGCTATCTGCGGTTTTTCAGAGTGAGCACTTGTCGCTTCTACTGGGCAGCGGGTTTACGGTAGGAGTTGCATCTGCGGCAGGGGGAAAAGCTGCTGACATGAAGATGCCTGGATTTGCAGGTGATTTTGCAGAACAAATCGAGAAATCGGCAAAGGCCATCGCAGAGACATCTGAACGCGGTGAGCCAAATTTCGAGGACAGTATTCGCATCGCCAATGAACTACTGAGAGGGTATGAGATACTTGAAGATGGGAAAGCAAAGAATTTGCGGGAGCAGATTAATGAAAAACTCAAGGGCTTTCTCGTATCCATTCTTGCGTCAGAACAATCCATCCTGAAAGCATTCAGTGATGGTGACGAGCCATCACCGAATGCCCGGAATCTGCTGGTTTCCTTCTTGTTGAGTTTCGCTAGCCGGGCCGCATCCCGCGAACGCTTGAATCTGTTCACTACGAACTATGACCGATTGATCGAGTATGGCTGCGACTTGGCGGGTCTGTGGGTTGTGGATCGCTTCGTCGGGGCGCTGACACCGATCTTTCGGGCATCCCGTCTGAATATTGACCTGCATTATAACCCGCCTGGTATCCGCGGTGAACCTCGCTACCTAGAAGGCGTAATCCGTTTGTTCAAGCTACACGGTTCAATAGATTGGCGACTGAAACGCAAAGATATTAGGCGTTATGGCATCACCTTTGGGGCCTCATCTAACCACCCTGACATCCCCAATGAGCCGCTGGATTCGGTCATGATTTATCCGAACGCAGCCAAGGATATGGAAACAGCAGAATATCCCTACGCCGAGCTTTTCAGGGATTTCGTTGCCGCGATCTGTCGACCTAACTCCGTGCTCGTAACCTATGGTTACGGCTTCGGTGACGCCCATATCAACCGTGTGGTTCGCAATATGCTAACCATCCCCTCCACGCACCTGGTGATTATCTCTTACGACAATCCCGGTGGAAGAATCGAGCGGTTCTGCTCCGACGTGGGACACAACGCCCAGATGTCTCTCTTGATAGGCTCTCATTTTGGCAACTTACCGGACTTGGTGGAAAACTACTTGCCCAAACCGGCCATCGACCTGATTTCGGCAAGGCAAACAGAATTACTGAAGCGCCGCGAAGTCGACCCTGCTAGGGGGACCGTTAGTGATGCGGACACACCGCACACGCAATCGGGAGACAAAAACGATGCAGACACCAATTGAGCAAATCGCCGCCCTGACCATCGGTACGGTCGAATCGGTCTCGCCCTCCGAAATCCTGGTGCTGCTGGAAACCGATGCACCGCAAGCCACTGCTCTGAACACCGGCGTTCCAACCGGCTTTCCCCGTATCAATGGTTATGTCCTGATACCCAACGAAACAGGCGCTGTAGTCGGGATGATCGTCTGGTTGGGCGTCGAGCGGTCGGCCTTTCCAAAACGCACCGGTATGAAAGACTTCGGTCTGATCGACCTGCCGTTTCCACTCCGCAAACTGAAGTTGACGCCGCTGGGAACACTGATCCAAAGGAAAGACAAAGGGGCGGATGCATATTACTACAAGCTTGAACGTGGCGTAGCGGCCTTTCCCTCCGTGGGCGATCCCGTCCTGTTACCGACGGCAAAGCAACTCAAAAGCATCATAGAGGCGGCAGAGAAGACCGACCAGCGTATTGTCATCGGCACGTCGCCGCTGGCAGCCAATGCCACAGTGACTGTCGATCCGAACAAGATTTTCGGCAGGCACCTTGCCGTACTTGGCAACACCGGCAGCGGCAAGTCTTGCTCAGTTGCTGGCCTGATCCGCTGGTCGCTGGAGAAGGCCAAAGAAGAAAGACAACAGCAAGGGAGAGACAGTAAAGTCAATGCCCGGTTTATTATTCTCGATCCCAACGGGGAGTATTCGGCGGCCTTTCCCGACTTCATAGAGGAAAAAAGGGTTCGTATCTTCCGCGTACCACCGGTTGATGGAAGTTTCCAGAAACTCATTTTGCCCGCCTGGATGTGGAACAGCCATGAGTGGTGCTCTTTTGCTCATGCCGCACCAGGCGTTCAACGCCCAATTCTCTTACAAGCATTACGGGACATGCGGGCAGGACAAGCGCTGACAGAGCCGATTGAACGCCAAGTTAATAGATTGTTTCGTTCTTACAAATCAAGGCTTGAGGGACGAATCGCACAAGGAACGACTGGATATACTGGCTTTCCAGAGAACAGAAACTGTGGCTGCCAACTAAACAACATCGCCATCGATGCCGGAAATTATGTAACCAGTGTGCAAGGTGACCTGAAATCGGAGCTCGAGGCTCTGAGAAAAACCGCCGAGACCACGGCTCAAGCAAAGCATTGGACGAGTCAGAATAGCGAGGGATACAATGACTTCAACGAGACAGATATTCGGAAAGTACTGATCGCCATCACTTCCGTTTTACAGGTACTTCCTGCAGGTTCGGAACCTTCACCTATAAGTGAAGATGCTCCCGTTTCGTTTGAAGTGGATTCTTTGCCTGAACACTTGGAACAAATCGCCAGTAATGCCCCAGGAGGACAGGCTGCGCAGTTCATTGCTACACTTTCCATGCGTATCCGTATGATGCTCGCCGACCAGAGATTGGGACCTGTTGTTAATCCACAAAACGGAGACTCACTGTCATTTGTTCAGTGGCTGACCGACTATATTGGCAACAATAATGCTGATAACGGACAACTGGCTATCCTTGACTTATCGCTTGTTCCATCCGACGTACTCCATATGGTAATCACCGTTACTGCTAGGATTGTCTTCGAGGCTATTCAGCGCTATCGGCGAATCAACCAGAGAGAACTGCCAACGGTTTTAGTCCTGGAAGAAGCTCACACATTTATCCGACGCAGCAGCAACCAGGAGGAGGGTAACCCGACACCTACCCAGATGTGCCGTCAGACATTTGAATGCATAGCCCGAGAGGGACGAAAGTTCGGTCTGGGGTTGGTGCTGGCATCGCAACGGCCATCCGAGTTATCACCGACGGTACTTGCCCAATGCAATACCTTCCTACTACATCGCATCGTCAATGACCGCGACCAGGAACTTGTTGGCAAACTTGTACCGGATAACCTTGGTGGCCTGCTCAAAGAATTGCCGAGCCTTCCATCAAAGCAAGCGATTTTACTCGGTTGGGCGGCTTCCATTCCGATACTGGTGGAAATCAATGAATTGCCGGAAGAGCAAAGACCGAGGTCGTCTGATCCGGAATTCTGGGATGTATGGACGGGTAAAGAAGAAAGACCCATAGATTGGAAGGCCCTCGCTGATGACTGGGTTAAATAAACACAGCCGCAGTGTTATTGAAAAGTGTAGCGGCCCAGTCTATCGAGGTCTTCGTCAAACAGCTATATAGACAGCAAAAAACTATTGGTGTAGAATTCCTGCTTGGAAAAATCACCTCTTTGGCGGGCTAAAAAAGGCCTTGACGCATCCAATAAGCCCATATATCATTCCTTATATTAAATACTATATCTTTGGGCCTGTTGGCCAAGGTGGGTAATATGAAAGATAAAGATATTCCCAAAATAGTTAAAAAACTGAGAACAGCAATGGGATTGACACAAGAACAATTCGCAGCCCAAATTGGTGTGACATTTTGTACAGTTAATCGCTGGGAAAATGGGAAAGGAAAACCTTCTCCATTAGCAATGAAGCAAATTGAGGAATTGGATAAAATAGCTTTTGGCAAATAAGGAGACAATATTCATGAATGAAACGCGAAACGTGATACGTTGTTGTATTATAACTTGCATGCTCATTTTCTTTGCTGGACTGTTGGATGGATGTGGTAAAAAAAGTGATGGCGAACAAGCAACGATACGTATTGGTGGAGTCTATGCGCTTACTGGCAAAGCTGCTACTTTTGGGACGTGGGCAAGAAATGGTGTTGATTTGGCGGTTTCTGAAATTAATGCTGCTGGGGGCATTGATGGACGCAAGATCAGACATATTGTTGAGGACACCCAATCTGACCCCAAAAATGCGGTATCTGCATTTGAAAAACTAATTGCCGCCAATAAAGTGAATGCTGCCATAGGATTTGTTATGAGTGGGGAATCCCTTGCTTGTGCTCCCGTGGCCCAGCGGACTAATACTGTTATGATTACGCCAGTTGCCGGTACGGAAAAACTCAAGGAAGCGGGTGAATATGTTTTTCGTACTCGCGAAAGCAGTCTATTCCAAGCACACGCCATGGCGGAATTCACAATCAACACGCTGGAAGTCAAAGAGGCTGGAATCTTATATGAAAATGCAGCCAATGCCATCGCGTACAAGGATGCTTTTAACGAACGCTTTCAGGAACTAGGTGGCAAGATTTCCGGAGAATGGGGCTATGATGACGGTGTGACGGATTTTCGGCCCTATCTTTTACGCATAAAAGAAAGTGATGTACCTGCTGTCTTCGCTCCAGGCATCAGTACAACCATCGGACGTATACTGAAGCAGGCAGATGAAATCAAACTTGAGACACAGTGGCTAAGCAGCGCAGGTATTGAAGATCCAAAATTATTTGAGCTAGCGGGAGATGCAGCTAACGGAGTTATCTTTGCAACATCTAAGTTCTCTCTTGATACTGATTCCGGTCGAACGGCGAAATTTGTTGCCAATTACCGCAAACGCTTCAAATCAGATCCATCTGTATATGCTGCAAACGCTTATGACACAGTTTTCTTACTTGCGGATTGCTTTAAGAAGGGTTCTTTCAAAGGAAAGCAGCTTTCTGATGAATTAACCACCATTAAAGATTTTCCTGGGGCTTCAGGTTCCATCACTTTTGATCAGGATGGTGAAGTATCCAAACCGATAACAATCAAAATAGTTGATAATAATAAATTTATTTCATTTCGACAGGAACAATAATATGCCTTTTCGAGATTTTAAATTTGTGAAAGATTGTTTGAAACTTGGAACTGGAATAATTGCTGACGGATACGATTATTACAATGATTCTTTCAAATCAGAGATCACAGCTGCAAGTGCACTTAAAGCAAATAACAAGAACTTCATTACTTTGAAGAGATATGGCTTTTCTAAAGATCAAAACAAGCTCCGAGAAAGGAGAGGGGATAAGTGGGTGGACATGCCCGCCTATTCTAAGAGTATAACTTATACAAAAAAGGCACAAAAGTTTCTCTACTACTATGAAATGTTTCAAGGAGACCGCGTGACAACTCTTACGGAGACGTTACGGGGATATTTGCATAATGTCAATCGTGTTGGCAGAAGGAAAGTAGATAAAAATGACTCAAAACGAATATTAGTGCTTACCGCATCTTTCAGTGACAGCAAAAAATTATGTGCTCCGAATTTTACAAGTACAAAGTGGGTGATTAGTGGAGATTCTATTCTTCTGGTTAACATGAATCTTAGTATTCCTAGGTCTTTATGTGATGATGTAATAAACAATACTCTACTGAGGCATCTATCTAATCCTAATGATAATAATTTGAGTCGAGTCCTCCAATATGGAGAAAGTTATCTGGACGCAGCTGCAAGGTATGAAATGATTAAATCATTACGCGACCAAAGAGAAGTCTTCAGTTGGGCAAAAACCCTGTTCTGCACTAATGCTTCTGATGAAGAACCAGAGCACGAACATGCCAAGTCAGAGATGCTTAGAGTTCTCTTTGGAATTATAGTAAATCTTATCTATGTCTCGCCAAATCAGAATTCCATCCTTACTATCATTCTTTCGATAGATCGTCATAACAGGCAAGAAGCCTTCTATTCAAGGATAGGTAATCCATTTTTACGAACAGATGCTTTGAAGAAAGTGTTAGGAAAGTATCTCGCTTTGCCATTCTATAAACCAACGCAGGAGACACGAGATGAGACATCCCAAACTATTGTGTCTTTTATTAAAAACGAGTTATCAATAGAAAGCCCTAATAGCTGTGATCGAATGGAAAGGGATTTGCGCAAGGGATCGCCAGAAAAGAATTTTATTAAGGCCTTGACATCATCTATACGTCTTGCAAATGCATATCGTTCGGTTGCCGTACATGAAGGGCAAGAACAATCACTAAATATCATCATAGGCAGATATGCAGATACCAAATCACTGTTTAGAAAATATTCGGAATTCCCTAATGATATGATTTTGCCAGCTTTAGTCAATTCAAGAAATCTTGTAGAAATCCGATCAAAGTTAAAAGCTTGTTGTGGAGCATTAAACGATAAGAATCTTGCTGTTCTAGTAGATCCAAGTAGGATATCCGAGAAGAAGGATTTTTTCCGCTTTACTCATGTTCTTAGATTTACACCTCCGGTTTTCAAATACCCTCGGGCTAAAGTGGTATCTGATGTGATTCGGGAAGATGAGGATGTTGCGCTTATTCGTGTATTGAATCGGAGTCGGATGGAACTCTGGTATTCGGGTAGGTGTATCGCCTGTTGGACTAATGCAGATGCGCATTGGCATGTTAGAAGAACATGGAATAGAAAAAACCTTACAAAAGAACTTAATGAGTGGCTTAAGGTCAGCCGTAGCAGTAAAGCAAAAAGGATGCGTATCGCAACAATTGCAGAAATTGCTATGGAGATTGCTTCTGATACGAATGAAGGTGGTTCTATTCTCCTTTTGAGCGATCCTAAATTCAACTTAGGTCCGTTCCATAAAAATGGGAAGCCAAAGTACGGTACAGCTTATAATTGCTTAAAGAGTCATATTGAGCCAATGACAGATTGCTTGTTTGATGGGCTTTCATATCTTGATATCAGCCAACGCCGGATGCATATGGACAAATGGGGTGAGGCGGTTATAAAACGCTTGATATGCATGGATGGCGGGACTGTTCTTAATCTAAGCACCGGATTGCTATGGTCAAGACGCAAGTTTGCTGGGCCAACAGAATTTGGTGAAAAATATCCTGTAGGGGGTTATGATCTCAAGGATTGGTGGGATGATAATGAATATGCATATGGGGATGGCACAAGAGATAATGTTTCTCTCTATTGGGATGAGTCTTATAAATATAAGGAATGGGGAACTCGACACCAATCTTCGCTTGCATTAACTGGATTATGTCTTAAATGTTCTAATCAATATGCTTGTGAAAAGAGTGGCTGTCCTCGTTTTGTTATTTTAACTATGTCCGCTGATGGAGGTATAACTCTGATGCGTAAAGGTACAGTGATCCCTCCTCCCGAAGAAAAATAAGATGAGGTTTTTACATGAAATGTGTCTTGGTTTGTACATTTGGTGGTAAGCGTACTTCGGGATCCCTCGGTTGTTCAAATATTTTTGAGCCAATCGGTTTACTATATCTTGCTTCGTGGATTCGAGAAAAATGTAGTGCAGAGGTGAAGGTGATCCAGCAATCTGAAATGGATGAATCACAACTACTTGATGCCATTTTATCTGAAAAGCCGGAACTAGTAGGATTTACCACACTGGCAGTCACAATAAATTCTGTGCTACGGCTCGCAACTGCGATAAAGCAACGTGCGTCTGAAACTGTTATTGTGCTTGGAGGCGAGCATGCTACAGCTGTTCCAGAATTGGCGGCAGAGACTCAAATTGATTATGTTGTTCGCAATGAAGGCGAAAAGCCGCTAGCGGCTCTTATTGAATTCATTGAGGGAAGACGCCCCTTATCGCAAGTTCCGTCCATCAGTTATTATAAGGATGGCATGACTCATAATCCAGCTAGCGGGGAGACTGTGAACTTTGACACGATTCCTTTCCCTGAAAGAGATGAATCCTTCTTGCAAGACTGTCGTGTAGGAGGGCTTATGCACCCATACATGTCGAAGCAAAGGAATGTCGCGGTTTTGACTGCTAGCAGGGGGTGTCCTAACGATTGCATGTTCTGTACAAATGCGCTGATGTGGAACCGTAAATTGCGTTTACGCACACCTGCCCGCGTGGCAGATGAGATGCAGATTCTCCATGAACAGTTTGAGACAAACACAGTTTTCTTTGCTGACCTATCCTTTAACACCTCGACGGAATATACTATGGCATTATGTCAGGAAATAGCCGCGCGAAAACTTCCGGTTCATTGGTATGCTATGTGTAATTTACACCTTATAACGCCTAAAACAGTCGCCGCAATGGCTGAAGCGGGGTGCAGAAAAATCGGTTTTGGTTTGGAGAGCATAATTCCTGGTAGTATGAAAAAAGCCAAGAAAGGCATTAGCTTGACGTTTAAGGAAACAAATCGGCTTTTGGAGGTGGTTAACTCTCATGGAATTTTTTCTAAGGCGTATTTCATTATAGGCTTTCCCTGGGATAGAAGTCAGGCATTACTTGGAATGTCGGAGTTGCTGCCTAAACTTGAATCGCATGAGATCCGGATTGGTTATTATGTACCATTTCAAGGCACACAGGGCTACGAGCAACACAGGGAAATCATTGATGATTGGAATCCTGATCACTGGTCATGTCTTGATGGACCGGTTGTTCGCAATCCTGATATGTCGAGACAGGACATTATCTCGATCCGACAACAGATGTATAGTTCTTTCTATGATTCGCCTTCCTGGCTCCAGAGAATTGATATTATGACTCATCGATTTCCACATTTGCGGGATTCTATTGAAGCTTTTCTTCAAAATGACGCTGCTTCCATTTCACCTATAACCAGTAATTTAATTAGAGCCGAGTCATTTCAAGTATGAATTTGATACCTACGACAATTTTGTATAGTTTATTTCCTGGAATCGACTTGGCTATTGCTACAGTTGGGTTTTTCTTTTTTGTTCGCTATTTAAAGTACCTAAACTTTGCATATGCCGCCTTCATTCCATCTGCTGCGTATCTCGTATGGTCTTGCGGGTGGAATCTTTATATGATTCCAGTCGCCTGTATATTTGTTGGGGTATTAGCGGCATTCTTGGAAGTAATTGTTATGTTCCATATTCGCGGCAGAACGGATGAGTCTCTCCCTCTTCTACTTGCATCATTGGGCCTGTTTACCATTCTTGTAGCCGTGATTCAGATACTATGGGGCCCGAGCACTCATATTCTCCCAGCTCCTTTTAGTGGCGATGTTTTCCTTTGCGGCATTAGTATTATGAAGTACCGCCTTATTATTTTCATCTTCAACTGTGTTCTCTTACTGACTACTATTGCTTTTATCCAATTCTCACGTTTAGGATATTTTGTTCGAGCTATTGATAATGATCCGGAACTGGCTAAAATTAGTGGCATAGATGTAAATAAGATTCGAATAATAATGGCAGCGGTTGGCGCAAGTTTGGGATCATGGAGCGGAGTATCCATGGGGATGGACATAGGATTTTCTCCCCTTATGGGGGTCGAAACTTTATTTATATCCGCAATTGCCGTTGCTTTGGGCGGGCGCAGCATCGTCGCAGCAATTGCGTGCTCTATGCTTATTTATACCATAATGAATATTGCTGCAGTTTGTGTGCCGACACATTGGTCTAAAACCATTGTGTTTGTGGTATTTATGATCGTCATGATTCTACGATCTCGCATTACAGCATCTTTGAAAACAGGTACTTAATACTGAGGGAATATGGACTATATTGCTCACATTCTCATTAGCATATCAATTTACACAATCCTTGTATGTGGCTTGAATCTCTTAGCGGGATACTTGGGCCGAGTATCGATTTGCCATGCTGCATATTATGGAGTAGGCGCATATGTAGCATCCCTTCTTACACTATCTTTGAACACTCCATTTTTGCTGGCTATGATTGGAGCTGTTGGTGCTTGTCTTCTGCTAGGTGGCGTAGTTGGAATATTAAATTTAAAAACAAAAAATGACCTGTACACAATCTCGACTTTTTCCTTTCAAATTATCGTGTTAGGTGTGCTTAATAATTGGGTGACGTTAACGAATGGCCCTATTGGGCTGTTTGGAATCCCGAAACCGATTGTTTTCGGGTGGGTGGTGTCTTCGCATTGGGAGTTTTTGTTGTTGAGTGTAGTGTTAGCATCAGCGGTATTGGCGGTTAGCTTTCGACTGGTACATTCGCCATTTGGGCGGGTATTGATGGCAATTCGTGAGGATGAAATTTTCACCTTGGCTTCTGGTAAGAATATTGCTGTTTATGAGGTGCTGGTCTTTATGATTAGTGCTGCTATGGCGGGATTGGCTGGTGTTATTTACGCTCACTATATCAGTTTTATCGATCCGACAAGCTTTACTGTGATGGAATCTATCTTCATAATATCAATTGTTATCATCGGTGGAGCGGGCAGCTTGTGGGGACCAGTGATTGGAGCTGTGCTTCTTGTGATGCTTCCAGAAATATTACGATTTATTGGCATGCCAAGCTCTATCGCCGCCAATATGAGGCAGATATTATATGGTGGATTGCTTGTCGTGTTTATGATGTGGCGACCACGAGGCTTGATCGGCAAATATGGTTTTCAATCGAAAGACGCAAAAAAATAATGAGCAGTTGGTTTGAAATAGACAGTTTGAATAAGCATTTCAATGGAGTCAAGGCTCTTGTGGATTTCTCCTGCTCCTTGGAAAAGGGGGAAATCCTTGGACTGATAGGCCCTAATGGTGCAGGCAAAACCACTTTGTTCAATGTTTTAACTGGATTCATACCATCTGATAGCGGCAGCATATTATTCTGTGGTGTAGACCTGCACAATAAGCCTGCTCATCGGATTGCCAATCTGGGCATAGCAAGAACATTTCAGAACTTACGCCTTATCCGTCAAATAACTGTATTGGAAAATGTATTATTATCTTTTCGAAATCAACCAGGAGAAAACTTAGCTAATACATTTTTCAGAACTGCAAAAACTAAGAAAGTAGAAGCTGAGAACAAAAATATAGCCTGCTTTGTTTTGGGAAAGGCTGGGCTTGCTGAGAAAATCAATGTCCTGGCATCTAATCTTTCCTATGGACAGCAAAAACTTTTGAGCTTGGTATGCTGTTTAGTTTCAGATGCGAACCTGTTGCTCTTGGATGAGCCAGTTGCTGGAATCGCTCCTGGTATGATAGAGCAGATATTGTCGATAATTACCGATATTCCAACGCAAGGGAAGTCTGTGATTGTAATCGAGCATAATTTGGAAGTTGTGACGCAAATTTGTGATCGTGTAATGTTCATGGATGCGGGCGAAAAGATTTGCGAAGGTACTCCAACAGAGGTCCAGGATGATCCACGAGTAATAGAGGCTTATTTGGATTGATTTAACATATGCTGAAAATTAACAAACTACATACTGGTTATGGTAAGAAGTCCGTGTTATTTGGCACATCGCTTGAGGTCAATAAGGGCGAGATTGTTGCTATCATCGGCCCTAACGGTGCGGGAAAATCTACTATTCTAAAGGCCATGTGTGGTTTGATCTCTGTGTGGGAAGGCAATATCTATTTCGAGGAAACATGCATAAATAACTCTACTCCTGCAAAAAATGTTAAACGTGGAATCACTTTTTGTCCACAAGGCAATAGGGTGTTTAATGAGCTAAGTGTTAGCGAAAACCTTCAGATTGGGGGAATACATCTGAGTAAAAAAGAACTCGCTGTTAGGATTGATGAGGTTCTTCAATTGTTTCCTATGCTAAAAGATAGGCTGAAACAAAACGCCGGAACTCTAAGTGGCGGAGAGAAACAAATGTTGGCGTTAGGACGAGCACTTATCCCGGAACCCAGATTATTATTGCTCGATGAACCTTCTCTTGGACTCTCTCCAAATCTGATTTCCACTGCATTTGAAAGAATAAAGCAAGTCAACGAAGACAAAAGTGTTGCGATATTGATAGTTGAGCAAAAAGTACACAAAGTGCTCGAAATATGTCATAGGGTTTACGGTATCAAATTAGGCAAGGTGGTTTTTGAGGGTTTACCTGAAGAATTGATGGAGCATAAGGAACTAAGAAAAGTGTTTCTCTGAGTTGATTGCCATTGTTAACGATGGTATAGAATAGCAGTGCCTACAACTCAAACTATGGAGCTATATGTGCTTGTCAAGCGGAAATGGGACCACCGTGCAAAACTGTCTATCCCATTGTAAAACAGGCATTTACGTTCCCAAACTCTTGATTCCCGATATATACCTTCAAATGCTACAAATCTTGGGAA
>SDBV01001568.1_pt1 | contig 34419 bp, 29 predicted proteins | sample 2277081 | NCBI WGS metagenome assembly SDBV01 (sample SAMN10402039, study PRJNA504765) | marine sediment metagenome | isolation source: marine sediment core GS10_PC15, 223 cmbsf | place: Arctic Ocean: Southern Knipovich Ridge | collected 2010 | reverse complement strand
AGACAGGCTGTGTTGTTGTTGATAATTCAAGTGCATGGAGAATGGATTCAGGTGTACCGCTTGTAGTACCTGAGGTAAACCAGCAGGATCTGAAATGGCATAAAGGAATTATTGCAAATCCAAACTGCTCCACTATCCAGATGGTTGTTGTCCTGAAACCTATACATAATGCTGCCAGAATCAAAAGGGTCGTTGTAACCACTTTTCAGTCTGTCTCAGGCACGGGGAAAAAAGCTATGGATGAGCTGTTGCAGCAGACCTCTGACATACTGAATTTCAAAAAAGTGAGGAGTAACATTTACCCGCACCAGATTGCCTTTAACTGTCTTCCACATATTGATAAATTTATGGAGGACGGTTATACAAAGGAGGAGCACAAAATGGTAAATGAAACAATAAAGATTTTAGGAGATGATTCAATAAGAATTACTGCAACTTCTGTAAGGGTCCCCGTCTTCAGAGGTCATTCGGAATCTGTCAACATCGAAACTGAAAAAAAACTTTCGCCTAATGAGGTCAGAGCTTTACTTTCAGCTGCACCGGGTATTGTTGTTTACGATGCCCCTGAGAAAAATCTCTACCCTCTTCCTGTTGATGCGGCAAAAAGAGACGAAGTCTTTGTAGGTAGAATCCGTGAAGACAATTCTGCTGACAACAGCACTAATCTATGGGTGGTTTCTGACAATTTGAGAAAAGGCGCTGCACTTAATGCTGTTCAAATAGCTGAAAAACTGATTGAAGCTTTATAAAAGCTGATTTCACAGATAAGAAATACCGATATCGCAGATGTAAGAAGTAATCTGTGTCATCATAAATAAAATCTGTGTAATCAAGTAAATTAAAATTTACTATGGAGAACGTCGATTTAATTATAAGGGCAGACTATGTGCTCACAATGGAAGGCGACCTCATGCCTATAAGAGATGGGGCAGTCGTGGTAAAAAACAAAAGCATTACGGATGTTGGGTCATTTGCTGATATTTCAAAAAAATACACTTCAAAAAAAGTGTTGGAAGGCAAAGGCAGGGCTTTATTCCCGGGCTTAATCAATACCCATACCCATGCACCAATGGTGTATTTCAGGGGGCTTGCTGATGATATTCCTTTAAATGAATGGCTGGAGCAGCACATCTGGCCGGCAGAGGCAAAGTGGCTCAGTAGTGAATTTGTGTCAGATGCCAGTAAGCTTGCGTGTCTTGAGATGCTAAAGGCAGGCATTACAAACTACTGTGACATGTATTTTTATTCGGATGCTACCGGAAAAACTACAGAAAAAATTGGCATGAGAGCTGTTCTTGGCTCGGGCATTCTTGACTTTCCTACGAAATTCGCATCAACTACTGATGAATACTTTGAGAATGCTGAGAATTTTATCAACAACTGGAAAGGCAATGAATTAATAACACCCTGCATAGCGCCACATGCAACTTATACGTGCGGCCCGGAAACATATAAAAGAGCAGGAAATGTAGCAGAGAAGTATGACATCCCCCTTCATACCCATCTTGCGGAAACCAGATGGGAAGTTGCCGAGATCCAGAACCGCTACGGTAAAACACCTGTGGAATATTTAGACAGCATTGGATTCTTATCCAAACGCCTGTCTGCAGCTCACTGCGTATGGCTGACTGATAAAGAGATTGAAATACTTGCAAAAAGAAATGTGGGTGTATCTCACTGCGTGGAAAGCAACTTGAAACTAGCCTCTGGTTTTGCACCTGTAACCAAAATGTTAAAGGCAGGGATTAAAGTCAGTTTTGGCACAGACGGAGCTGCAAGCAACAATGACCTGAATATATTGAGTGAAATGACAACTGCTGCAAAGCTCCACAAAGCCGTTTCAGAAGACTCTACAGTACTTGACAATAAAACTGCGCTTTTGATGGCGACTAAATATGCGGCTGAAGTATTAGGCCAGGGAGACAAAATCGGGTCTATCAAACCGGGGAAAATGGCTGATTTAGTTATTGCCAATCTTGAGCAGCCTCACTTAACGCCTATCTATGACATATATTCCCATATTGTTTATTCCATGAGAGCATCTGACATCGAAACTGTGATAGTTAACGGGCAGATTGTTGTAGATAATAAAAAGCTTACAACAATGGACGAAGCAGAAATAATAGCTAAGTCTAAACAGTGGCAGGAAAAGATTAAAAAACGATAAGTAACGGTTCAAGCTGTTCATCCCGACGCTTCGGGATAAACTGATTGTCCTTAAGCGTCAGGGTGACCACTTTAAAGGGCATTTAACGTTAATTCAAGCGTCTTTGTATCTTCGACATGAAGCACTTTCACATTTTTATCTATCTTTTTTATAAGACCGGAGAGAATTTTTTTAGGCCCGACTTCTATAAATGTCCCTGCGCCGTTTTTTATCATAGACCTTACAGAGTCTTCCCATAGAAGAGGGCTGTTGAGCTGCCTTATAAGAGATTCCTTAATTTCTTCCGGTTTATCCAGAAAAACTGCATCTGCATTATTAACAATGGGGTTTTGAGGAACGTGAAACTCAATACTATCAAGCAATTCCGCAAGCTTGCTGGAAGCTTCTGCCATAAGACTGCAGTGCGATGGAACTGAGACTGCTAAACGAACTGCCATTTTGGCTCCGGTGTTTTTCGCCAATTCAATAGCTTCCTCAACAGCGGTTTTTTCTCCTGCTATTACTGTCTGACCGGGACAGTTAAAGTTTGCAGGAGCTGAATAACCTGACTTAACAGAATCACATATCTTTTGTACTGAGTCTTTATCAAGTCCTATAATAGCTGCCATAAGTCCTCTGCCTTCAGGTACTGCCTTTTGCATGTACTGCCCTCTCGTTTCCGTGAGTTTTACGATTTCCTTAAAAGAAATGACTCCGGAAGCTGCGATAGCAGAATACTCGCCCAGACTATGGCCTGCTACACAGAACGGCTTGACTCCTTTTAATGAAAGGACCTTGAACGCAGAGAAACTCATAGTTAAAAGGCAGGGCTGTGTTTTGAATGTTCTGTCAAGTTCTTCCTGAGGCCCATTGAAACTGAGCCCGGCAACATCATATCCAAGTGAATCTGAAGCCTCTTTATATATTTCCCTGACTTCCTGGAAATTATCATAAAGGTCTTTGCCCATGCCAACATACTGTGAACCCTGACCCGGAAAGACAAAAGCAATTTTCATTTATCCTCCTCATAACTACTAAAAAAATGACATAGGCGTATAGTAACTCCATAAAAGGCTGATCTTATTGTCCTCTAAACAGTTCTATCTATAAACCTTTTGCTTCCTTAATCTTTTTTATAAGTAGCGGTACAATTTCAAACAAATCACCGACAATTCCATAAGCAGCAACATTGAAAATAGGGGCTTCCGAGTTTTTATTTATAGCAATAATGATGTCTGAAGACTGCATCCCAACGAGGTGCTGGACAGCGCCGGAAATCCCACAGGCAATGTATATCCTCGGGCATACGGTTTTGCCGGTCTGTCCTACCTGATGGCTGTATGAAATCCAGCCCTCATCCACTACAGCCCTTGATGCACCGACAGCTCCGTCAAGAACACCTGCAAGTTCCTCAAGAAGTTTAAATCCTTTCGGATCTCCCAGCCCTCTTCCGCCTGCCACAATAATATCTGCCTCGTGCAGATTCACTGCTATTTGAGACACTTCTTTTACAGAATCAACAACTCTGGTCCTTGAAACCAGATTCTCTGCTTTAATATGAACGATTTCACCGGTCCTTCCGGAATCGTACTCTCCCTTCTTCATTACACGCGGTCTCACAGTCGCCATCTGCGGTCTATGAACAGGGCAGAGTATTGCAGCCATAATATTTCCGCCAAAAGCAGGCCTTATCTGAATAAGATTATTTGTCTCTTTATCAATTTCAAGTGAAGTGCAGTCTGCTGTCAGCCCTGTTTTAAGCCTTGCTGCCACTCTCGGTATAAACGATCTGCCGACAGGAGTTGCGCCAGCAAGTACAATTGACGGCCTGTGTTCACTAATAAGCCTTGAAAGCATTTCTGTATATGTATCATCACTGAACTTCTGCAAAACAGGGTCAACACAAACATATACCTTATCTGCACCCCACTTAATAAGTTCGCCTGCCTCTGATTCATCTGCGCCTAAAAGAACTGCACATAGTTTTGTCCCGAGCCTGTTTGAAAGCTTTTTTCCTACACCAAGAAGTTCATAGGAAACAGATGCAACCTTGCCGTCTCTTTGTTCGGCAAAAACCCATACGTCTTTGTAATTTTTTATGTCTGGTTTTTTGTCTGTGCTCTGCTTGCCCGCCGGTTGTTTGGAGGGTGCTCCATGTTCTGAGCTCTTAATTTCTTTTATAGCACCTTCAGGACAGACTTCAAGGCAAGCCATACAAGAGTTGCAATACTCATTGATAACTGCCTTTTCATCGACTATCTCAATGGCATCAAAAGGACATGAGCTTAGGCAGGTCTCACAACCATTGCATTTGTCTCTGTCAATGATTACAGGCACTTGATTCCCTTCAATTCTTTTATTAAGGCATCTACCTGTTCTTCAGGCGTTCCTTCCAGCATCTTTCTTTCTGTTTTTTTCTCAGGTGCAAAGATATTTTTAACCTGTGTGGGCGAGCCCTTAAGTCCAAGATTGTTTTCATCCGCACCTATTTCCGCCATTCCCATTGTTTTTATTTCAGCTTTTTTTGCAGCTATCTTACCTTTAAGAGACGGCATTCTGGGTATGTTTAATTCTTTAACAACTGTAAGTAAAACAGGTAATGAAGATTCAACTATATCGTATCCTTCGTCCATAAGCCGCTGGACCCTTATATGGTTATCTTTTATTTCTTCTATCTTTTTTACATACGCAACATGAGGGATGTTTAAAAATTCTGCTGTCTCAGGTCCTACCTGCGCAGTATCACCGTCTATTGCCTGCTTGCCGCAGAAAATAATGTCTGCCCCGAGTTTTTCAATTGTCTTTGCAAGTGTATAAGAGGTTGCCCATGTATCAGAGCCTGCAAATGCCCTGTCCGTCAGAAGCACTGCTTCATCAGCACCTATGGAAATTGCCTCTCTCAGAGAACTTTCTGCCTGAGGCGGCCCCATGGTCAAGACTGTTACTTTACCCCCGCGCTTATCCCTAATCTGAAGCCCTGCTTCAAGAGCGTGCAGGTCAAAGGGATTGATAATGCTGGGGACTCCCTCCCGCATAAGCGTATTTGTTTCGGGATTGATTTTTATTTCTGCTGTATCCGGTACCTGTTTTATACAGACAATAATATTCAAAGCGTTTTTTTCCTCCGGTAAATAAATATAAACACTGATTATTTGAAACGATATTATACGACATTAAGTTTGGAGAGGTAAACCCCGATAGAAAGAGTTTATTCTAGAAAAGGACTGCTATGTTGTTGTAATCTCCGTTCAAAAAATCCCTAAGGAACTAAAACAAACCTTACTGCATCAGTATTACAAACCCGCTGTGTACTGGAAATCCTCATACTGCCATGATCCACCTGTTTTATACCAGAGTCGTACATAAACCTGGCTCCCATTGGTCGGTAATCCACTTACTGTTTTGGATGTACTGCTGCCCAGGGAGCCGCTGTTCAGTATATTTTGTCCACCCTGGCTGGTTCCTACCCACAGCCACCACTCACTTACTGCTGTTCCATTGTCTGTCCAATTAAAGGTTTCCGTAGAACCACTTAATGTCGAACCAGGTACAGGGCTGGTAATCTCAGGAGTACCTCCACCTCCTCCATTAGTATAGGCTGTGTACTGGAAATCCTCATACTGCCATGACCCGCCTGTTTTATACCAGAGCCGTACATAAACCGTGCTTCCATTTGTTGGTAATCCGCTTACGGTTGTGGATGTACTGCTACCCAGGGAGCCGCTGTTCAGTATATTTTGTCCACCCTGGCTAGTTCCTACCCACAGCCACCACTCACTTACTGCTGTTCCATTGTCTATCCAACTAAAGGTTTCCGTAGAACCGCTTAATGTCGAACCAGGTGCAGGGCTGGTAATCTCAGGAGTACCTCCACCTCCAATTGCATTGCCCACATTCACACGAGGCGTGGTAATACTGTTCTTAGAGTCAATAACAGGATCACCGGTATTCACCAGTGCTGACTTTAGCTCAGCCGAAGTATAGTATGAACCGGTTGTGCTCATTGTATAATCCTGCAGAATAGCTGCAGCACCGGCTGCATATGGTGATGCAGCAGATGTCCCCCCAAAACCAGGAATGTTTGATGTGTAACTGCCACCAAGCTTGGTAGTATAAGCAAAGTGGCTGGGCGCAAGGATATCAAGAAAATCGGCGCTGTTGGAGTAACATGTTACCTGGTCTGCAACTGTAGAAAAATCAATACATGGCACGCCAGGAAAACTCCAGCCCCCTATATTGGCGTCGTAAACTGCCCCCACTGAAATAACATTACTCACACAGGCAGGAGCAGAAATACCGTCAGTGTAACCGTCATTACCGGACGAGCCGAACAGGGTTATTCCATTTGTCGCAGCAATACTTGCTGCAGCAGCAAGAGTCGGGCTGCCTGAGTCACAAACAGAGGTGTAACGGCCTCCGCCAAAACTGGTATTTATAACAAGAATTGGATTATTGGGATCATCATTTTTATGAGCAACCGCCCAGTCCCAGGCAGCAGCTATATCTGAAGTCCATGCAGTGTCTAAACAGCCAGAAACAATTTTTAAGGCATATAGCTTTGCATTGTGAGCCACACCGCCGATGTAATCACCTGGACCCGTTGCTTGCGTACCTGCAGATATTCCGGCAACCGATGTGCCATGACCCTCACAGTCCATTGGATCAGTATCAGAGTCACCAAAATCATAGCCTCCTATTACTTTCGCATTAGGAAATCCCCCGCTGCCAAGCATTGAGTGTGTATAGTCAATCCCGGTATCAACAATAGCAATGGATACACCTGATCCGTCGTAACTGGAACGAACAACCGATGCATTCATCAAAGGAATACCCTGTGCTGTCTGCGCAACAAGAATTTTATCTTCTTCTATTAATTCCACGTCAGGCAACGACACTAATATTTGGATTCCCTCTTGACTGACTCTTCCCGAAAATCCCATTATATTTTTGAAACGATGTTTTAACTTAAAGTGAGAGGAATCCAGTTGATTCAGGACTATACTTCCCCTAGACTGAATCTCGGATTGTATTGATACCATCTGAGTCGGCTTATCTGCACTGGCCTGGGCTATATAATTCTTATATCCTTTTAAAAGAACGATTACATTTACATAACTTTCTCCCTGTTCAAGTCTGTTGAGAATACTTGAATTTATAACTTTACTTCTTCCCTGCGCTATCGTACCCTTGATACTTTTCTTTGCCCATATGGGAACCGAAGCGTACAATAGCAGCAAAAAAGACAGGAATAAGACAATAAATAAATTTTTCCTCATAATCACTTTCTCAAATTCTCAAAATAGCTGTGTTATATTCTGGGTTCATTACTATTATACTCAACATGTAATGCAATTTTTTTGCCAAGATTGTAACTATGTGTTTTGAAATGAATTTTCTCTGTAAGAAGGGCACGAATGGTTGATTTTCATGTAAAGAATACCGACAAATTCGGAAAAATTTTACATTTAAGAACGAGATAAAGAAAGATTATGCAGGTAATCTAAAACTTGTTATTTTTCTTAGCAGTTTCTTTTATCAATGCCTGGCCTATAACATTTCTCTGTATCTGGTTTGTGCCCTCAAAGATTTGAAGAATCTTTGCATCGCGCATCATCTTTTCAACAGGATATTCTTTCATATATCCGGAACCGCCCATTACCTGAACAGCATCGACTGTTACCTTCATTGCAACGTCTGTAGCAAACACTTTTGCCATTGCAGAGTCTTTGGACACATCTTTTGCTCCACTGTCTATATGCCTGGAAACTGAATATACCAGAGACCTCGCAGCCTCAATCTGCATTGCCATATCAGCCAGCATGTGCTGTATCGCCTGAAAACTGATTATCGCCTGACCAAACTGATATCTTTCTTTCGCAAAACTTACTGCGGCCTCAAAGGCCCCTTGTGCAACTCCAACACCCTGAGCACCAACACCTGTTCTTGTATGATTAAGCGTTTTCATCGCAACAATAAATCCCTTACCAAGCTTTGAGATAATATTGTCTTTCGGGATACGACAGTTTTCAAATATCAGCTCCCGGGTAACTGATGCCCTTATCCCCATTTTATTTTCCTTCTTGCCAAAGCTAAAACCAGGAGTTCCTTTCTCAACAATAAAGGCTGTAGCTCCACGCGCGCCCTTGTTTTTATCAGTCATTGCAATCACAGTATATATTTCTGCTTCGCCCCCGTTTGTTATCCACTGCTTGGTTCCATTTAGAACATATTCATTTCCATCGAGCTTTGCAGTGGTTTGAACGCCGGCTGCATCACTGCCTGCGTTTGCCTCGGTAAGAGCAAATGCCACAAGTTTTTTACCCGATGCTATATCAGGAAGATATTTCTTCTTTTGTTCTTCTGTACCGTAGAGAAGCAAGGGATAAGTTCCAAGTATATTTGCAGCGTATGTTGTTGTCACGCCAAGGCATGCCCTGCTTAACTCCTCAATAGCTATTACTAATTCAAGCAACCCTTTTCCAAGCCCTCCGTATTCTTCAGGTATAAACAGTCCGAAAAAATCCGATTGGGCAAGGGCTTTCATAATATCCCATGGGAACTCTTCCTTTTCATCCAATTCAGCCCTGACAGGTATTATTTTCTCTTCTGCGATTTGTCTCGCAAGATCTCGTATCATAATCTGTTCTTCAGTCAAGAAATAATTCATAAAACCTCCGAAATAAAAAATTACAAATCAAAATGTAAGGTTAAGGTTTTATTTTAACGTATATTTTTTACCATAATTTTGATTTTTTATCTTTCCCTCGACTTTGCTCGGGACGGTGAGCTCGTCGAACCGTAATTTTTGATTTTAGCGATATTACCACTTTATCAGTGCAGAACCCCATGTAAGGCCTCCGCCGAATGCCTCTAAAAGTATATAGTCCCCATCTCGAATTCTGCCCATTCTCACAGCTTCATCAAGAGCTACCGGAATCGATGCACTGGAGGTATTGCCGTATTTATCTAAATTAACAACGACTTTGTCCATTGATAAATTAAGTCTTTGGGCTGTTGCCTGTATTATCCTCAGATTAGCCTGATGAGGGATAAGTAGTGAAAGATCTGAAGGTTTTATCTTATTTGCTTTCAAGGTTTCTATTACAAGATTTTCAAGAGCTCTGACAGCTACTTTAAAAACTTCATTTCCTTTCATTTTCATACAATGAAGTTTTTTCTTTATGCTTTCTTTTGATGAAGGATATTTCGAACCTCCTCCGGGCAGATAAAGAAGCTCCCATAAGCTGCCATCTGAATAAAGGTGCGTTGACAGTATGCCTCTGTCTTTTTCAGTTGGTTCAACAACTACTGCACCGGCTGCATCGCCAAATAACACGCAGGTTGTTCTGTCCTCCCAGTCAATAAATCTGGAAAGCACTTCTCCGCCAACAAGCAAAATTTTTTTATAACGACCTGACCTTATAAAACTATCTACAATTGAAAGCCCGTAAATAAAACCACTGCACGCAGCATTCATGTCAAAAGCAGCAGCTTTTTTAGCCCCGAGTTTGTGCTGAAGAAAAGATGCGGTTGAGGGCACCGGCATATCACCAGTAGTTGTAGCAACAACAATCATATCAAGCTCTTTGGGTTTCATTCCAGCATGCCTTAATGCCTTTTTTGAAGCCTCATAACACAAATCTGACGTAGTCTGCGACTCATTACTTATTCTTCTTTCTTTTATGCCTGTCCTTTCAGTAATCCAATCATCTGATGTATCTACCATCTTTTCAAGGTCAGAATTACTGAGAATTTCATCAGGAACGTAAGAACCTGTACCTGTTATTCTACTTTTTAACTGCAATCTTTTTCTCCCTGCTGGACACAGATCCAGAAATTTTCGTATCGAACTCCATAGATATAATATCCAGAACTCCCTTCACATAAAATTCTCCCGCAAGTTTTACTGCGTTCTTTATAGCCTTGGCAGTCGAGCGGCCGTGGCTGATTATGCAGGGTTTACTTATTCCGAGAAGCGGAGCGCCACCGTACTCTGAATAATCAGTTTTCTTTTTAAAACTCCTGAGAGCACTTTTTAGAAATAAATATCCTATCCGTCCAGTTGACCTCTCTGAAATTTCTCTTTTAAGCATCTTTGCCATTGTCTCAGCTAATCCTTCACTTATTTTAAGCGCAATATTTCCAACAAAACCATCACAGACTACAACATCAGCATCCCCCATAAAAATATCCTTGCCCTCTATATTACCGATAAAATTAATACTTGCGTCTTTTAAGAGTTTGAAAGCTTCCCTTGTAAGCTCATTGCCTTTTGCGTCTTCTTCTCCTATTCCAAGTAATCCGATTTTAGGGTGCTCGATGTTAAAAATATTCCTTGCATAGGCTTCTCCCATAACTGCGAACTGCAACAAATGAGTAGCTCTACAATCCACATTCGCTCCGGCATCAATCAGAACAAAACAACCTTTCAATGTAGGCATTACAGCAGCGATTGCCAGTCTCTCAACTCCAGGGAGTTTACCGAGGAGGAGAAGGGCTGTTGCCATGACAACACCAGAGTTGCCGGCACTGACCATAGCATCAGCATCACCGGATTTTACAAGTTCGATGGCAACCTTTATCGAAGAGTCTTTTTTCCGTCTGAGGGCGGTTAACGGCGATTCACCCATCTCAACTACCTGAGAGGCATGCCTTATATCTATCAACGAAGAGGAATAAGTTTTCTTTTTAAGCGCATTTATCAGTTCATTCTCATTGCCAACAAGTGTAACAGAAAGTCCGCGATATTCACTAACTGCTTCGATAGCGCCTTCAACCGTAGCAGCAGGGGCGTAATCTCCCCCCATTGCATCTAAAGCGATTTTCATACAACTTCTTTTTCAATCACTTCTATAATTTTTTTGCCATTGTAACTTCCACAGCTGGGACACACCCTATGAGCGAGCCTTGGTTCCTTACATGCCGAACAGAGAATAACATTAGGCGCACTGAGTTTCCAATGAGCTCTTCTTTTGTCTCTTCTCGACCTTGTATGCCTGTGTGTTGGATTTGCCATTTTACTCCTTTCACTTATACAATTTCTAAATGCTACTACCTGAATCCCAAACCAAACTAATATGTAATTTTCAATCTAATTCAAAATGTTTAATAAGTCCTGTCCTTACTCAACGATTTTAGTCCGAATAGTACAAACCATCTCTTAAAAATAACCCCGTTAGAAAGCCCTGCCAGGTTTTTTCTCAATACCGAGCTTCTTTCTAAACAGATGAATTATAAGGATTATATTGTCTCTTTGTCAACGAATTCATCAGGGGAACAATGTCCATACTTATATCAACGGCTGGTGCAGAGTGGGTAATAGCACCGATAGAAATCATGTCAACACCTGTCTCTGCTACTGCCCTTATATTTTCCATTTTCATATTACCAGAGGCCTCAATAACTACCCGGGGTTTTTTGTTGCGTATCATTTTTACAGACCTCTTGATATCTTTAAGAGACATGTTATCCAGCATTATTATTTCAACCCCTGCAGACAAGGCACTCCTGACTCCGCTGTTGTTTTTTGCCTCCACTTCAATTTTAAACATATGACGGGCTTTTTCCCTGGCAAGTCTAACAGCCTTCTCAATACTGCCTATCGTGTTAATATGATTGTCCTTTATAAGTATGCCGTCATATAACCCGAACCTGTGATTCTTTCCGCCCCCAACTCTTACAGCATACTTCTCAAAAAATCTAAGCCCTGGTGTCGTCTTTCTCGTATCAACAATTTTTACCGGAAGGCCTTTCACACATTCAACAAATTTATGAGTGAGAGTTGCTATCCCTGAAAGTCTTTGAAGAAAATTAAGGGCCGTTCTCTCTCCAATTAATATGCCCCTGGTGTTCCCTCTGATTTCCGCAATAATGGTCTTATTCTTTACGGTATTACCGTCTTTTATATTAGCTTTAAACTTTGACCCCGGAACTGCTAATTTAAAAATTTCTTCAACAAATGAAAGGCCTGCTAATATAAAATTCTCTTTCGCAATTAAGGCGGCCTCTGACCTGTGGTTTACCGGAACCAGCGCACACGTTGTAACATCACCGTCTCCTATATCTTCTAAAAGGGCCTGTCTTAAAATCGATTCAATTTTAGGTGAAATAGTCATCTTCTTACAAAGAGTTTTACTAATCCCAATATGCCTCCCAGTGCTGCTCCAAAGGCAAGTGCTGAGCGCCAGTCTAACATAGTAGTAATATCTCCTTCCACGTTTTTGGCTATCGTTATTAAAGACGTGGAGCTTTCAACTTTTATGTTCTTAGAAACCATAATTCCAACTGCGCTTTTTTCAACATGTGTATCATTTCGTGCTATTGAAATCGGAGAAAATGAAAAGTTTAGAGTCATATCATCAGCAACAGACATAATGCTGGCACTCTGGTTCAAATTTAATTCGTCACCCCTGATGATAGAGGCTGCACCCTGTGAAACATCCACTTTTTCGCCGTCAATTGTAAGTGCCCCTACCTGGTGAAGTTCAATATGCCCTCCTTCTACAGACCTCACGGTACTTTGTTTTACATTAATAAATTCTCCTTCTACTACCTGTGCTTCGCCTCCTGTCAATTCCACAGCTTTTTTAGCCATTTTGTATTCCCTCCTAAACACCTGCCTGTCGGCAGGCACGCTATTTATTTTGTATTCCCTCTTGTATTCCCCATTGTTTAAGTTTTTCTATCGTACTCTGAATTGCCTGTATTTTCTCTATAAACTCATTGCGTTTAGTATTATTCTCTTCAACAACAGCTTTAGGCGCTTTATTCCTGAACTCTTCATTTGAAAGTTTTTTTTGAATAATTGAGAGTAATCCCTCGATTTTACCCATCTCCTTACTGAGTCGCGTAATCTCAGCATCAACATCAAACAATCCCTTTAACGGAACAAATATCTCCATTTCGGGTCTTACTGAAACAGCAGCATCCTCCGGCTTGCTAACATCATGCCCTATCTCGATACTACTGGTTTTGGCCAGTTTTGAAATATAAGAAAGATTTGCCTCCAGGATATTTCTGGTCCCATCTGATGTTTTTATTATAGCCTTTAGTTCAAGCGCCGGAGATAAATTAAGTTCACCTCTAATATTTCTTATCCCTGTAATAGCATCCATAACAAATCTCATTTCATCTTCGGCGTCTTTATCTATAATTCCATCTAATTCTGTTGGATATTTACGCACACACAGGCTCTCAGGCCTGCCCACCGGTTGTGTGGAGGGTTTACCCGCCGGTTTGTGCTTGCCTGCCAGTTCGTTTGGCATGGTGGAGGGCTTACCTTCAGTCGCGGGCCTGCCCGCCGTAGCAGTTTTATCATCAGTCGCGGGCCTGCCCGCCGTAGCGGGTTTATCCGCGGAGGCGGGAAGACTCTGCCACAGCTCCTCTGTTACAAATGGAATAAATGGGTGCAAGAGACTCAGGGTCGCCTCAAACACATGAATAACAGTGCTCATCGAGGAGTTTCTTAAATCTTCATTTTTACCGTAAAGTGCCGGTTTTGCCATTTCAAGATACCAGTCACAGAATTCATGCCAAACAAACTGATACAAAAAACTTGCTGAATCATTGAACCTGTATTCTTCGAGAGACTTGTTCACATCAGAGGCAACTGCAGATAACCTGCTTAAAATCCACCTGTCAGCAAGAGACAAATCTTTAATTTCCTTTACGGGCTTTAATTGTTCCCCATTTCTGACATTCATCAAGATAAACCTTGTTGCATTCCATATCTTGTTTATAAAATGTCTGTAACCTTCAACCCTTTTCTCTGAAAATTTTATATCCCTGCCCTGAGTAGCAAATACTGCAAGCGTAAACCTGAATGCATCAGTGCCATAAGCCTCTGTCATCTTCAGCGGATCAACGACATTCCCTTTTGACTTACTCATTTTCTGACCGGAAACATCCCTTACCAGTGCATGGATATATGTCTGTTTAAACGGTTCACTGCCCATAAATTTCAGACCCATCATAATCATCCGTGCAACCCAGAAGAAAAGGATATCAAAACCCGTTACTAAAACATCGGTCGGATAAAAAGTCTTGAGGTCGTCTGTCTCATCAGGCCAGCCAAGAGTTGAAAAAGGCCAGAGAGCGGAGGAAAACCATGTATCAAGGACATCATCATCCTGAACCAATTCTCCTGAGTTACAATAAGGGCAAGCCTCCGGTGTCTCGGTAGAAACTATAATTCCGTTTTGTGCCTTACATTCTGCCGTGTTCATCTCTTTGCAATACCATACAGGAATTCTATGCCCCCACCATATCTGTCTTGATATACACCAGTCCTTAATATTTTTCATCCAGTCAAAATAACTATTTTCCCAGGCAGAGGGAGTAATCCTTACCCTCCCGTCTTTAACGGCATTGATTGCCTCTTCTGCCAAAGGTTTTATTTTTACAAACCATTGTTTTGAAAGATACGGCTCAACAATAGTCTTACACCTATAACACTGGCCTACCGATAAATCATGGTCTTTTGTCTGTTCCAGGAGGCCCAATGCCTCTAAGTCCCTTACGATATTCTCTCTGCATTTAAATCTGTCCTGCCCACGGTATGGTCCGGCCTCATTTGACATTACACCATCACCTGTCATTATTTTTATAAAAGGCAAATTATTCCTTGTTGCTATTTCAAAATCATTTGGGTCATGGGCAGGCGTTACTTTTACAGCGCCGGTGCCAAAAGAGGTATCGACAAATTCATCTGTAATCACAGGAATTTCACGGCCCAGAATAGGCAGCTTTAAAACCTTACCGACAATTCCTTTATATCTTTCATCATCAGTACTGACAGCAACAGCAGTATCGCCAAGAAGTGTTTCAGGCCTTGTAGTAGCTACAGTAACATGTCCATTTTCATCTGCAAACTTGTACTTTATGTAATAAAGCCTGCCTTTTTTTTCTTCGCGTTCGACTTCAAGGTCTGACAGGGCAGTATGACACCTCGGGCACCAATTTATTATATAATCACCTCTGTATATGAGGCCCTCTTTATAAAGCCGTACAAATACTTCCCTTACCGCCCGTGACAGACCTTTATCAAGGGTAAATCTTTCACGGCTCCAGTCACACGAGGCACCCAGGCGCTTGAGTTGGTGGATAATTGTGTCTCCGTATTGCTTTTTCCACTCCCAGACTTTTCCAATAAAGGCTTCTCTGCCCAGTTTATGTCTATGCAACCCCTGTTTTTTAAGTTCTGTCTCCACAACATTCTGCGTTGCAATACCCGCATGATCTGTACCCGGCAGCCAGAGTGTGTTAAAGCCCGACATCCTCTTCCATCTTATTAATATGTCCTGCAGAGTCACATCAAGGGCATGCCCAATATGAAGAGCCCCTGTAACATTCGGAGGAGGTATAACTATACAGTAAGCAGGTCTGTCACTTTTAGAATCAGCCTGAAAATAACCCTTTTCAAGCCAGAAATTATACCACTTCTCTTCTATGTTTTCCGGGTTATAACTTTTTTCAATCATGATTCAATATATTATACAAAATGCTATAGGATAAAAAACATTCCTGCATTTAATAAAAAAGCTTTTTTATTCCTCCTCTTTATTTTTATCTTTTTCCTCTTTATCTTTTTCCGAAAGACTTCTCCTTATCTCATAGAGTTTGTTAAAGGCATCAATTGGCGTCATATTAAGGATATCAAGGCCGAGGATTTCCTTAATCACAGGGTCTGCCTGGGTGGTGAAAAGGTCTAATTGCCCTCTCCGTTTATTTTCAGGAGAAGCTGATTCAGCTGAGTACGCAAGCTTTGGTGCACCAAGCTCATTAAGCTCTGCCTTTTCAAGGTTTGACAGGATCTCTTTTGCCCTCTTGAGTGTATCTTCAGGAAGGCCAGCAAGTCTTGCCACCTGAATACCGTAGCTCTTATCAGCAAAGCCTTCTTCAATCTTTCTGAGAAAAATTATTTCATCACCCCACTCTTTCACCGCTACGTTAAGATTTTTTATTTCTTCAAAACAGAGAGCGAGTTCTGTAAGCTCATGGAAATGCGTAGCGAACAGTGTTCTTGCTTTCAAATTTTTTACAATATATTCGGCAACTGCCCATGCAATGCTAATGCCGTCAAAAGTGCTGGTTCCTCTACCGACTTCGTCAAGCAATATAAGACTTTTCCTGGTAGCATTATTTAATATACTGGCAGTCTCAATCATCTCCACCATAAAAGTGCTCTGGCCCTTTGTTAAAACATCAGAGGCGCCTATTCTTGTAAATATTCTGTCAACAACGCCTATATTTGCATTTTTAGCTGGTACAAAACTTCCAACCTGCGCCATTAACACTATTAATGCAACCTGTCTCATGAAAGTTGACTTTCCGGCCATATTTGGTCCTGTGATTATCAGAATGTTTCTGGAACTAGTATCAATTAATACATCGTTGGGAATAAATTTTTCGCCTAATGACAATCTTTCAAGGACAGGATGCCTGCCATCAGAAATCTGTATTACATCTCCATCATCCACTACAGGACGTTCGTAATTGTGTTTATTGGCAATATAGGCAAAACTATGGAGTGCATCAAGCTCTGCAATTGCTAAAGACGTCTTTTGAAGTCCTTCGGATTCCTTTGAAACATCATTTCTTATACCGGCAAAAACCTCATACTCAATGGTTTTGAGCTTGTCCTCTGCGCCCAGGACCGTTGTCTCATACTCTTTGAGTTCGGGCGTTATATATCTCTCGCTGCTGACGAGGGTTTGTTTTCTAATATAATCAGCCGGGACCTGCGAGAGATTGGGCTTTGTAACCTCGATAAAATAGCCGAAGACTCTGTTATAACCGACTTTCAGGGATGATATCCCTGTCCTCTGTCTTTCTCTTTCCTGAAGAGAAGCTATAAAATCTTTTCCGCTACCACTTACCTCTCGCAGTTTGTCTATTTCAGGGTCAAATCCCTTTTTTATTAATCCCCCGTCTTTAAGGCTTAAAGGCGGACTGTCTGTTATAGCTTGCCCGATAAGAGACTTTATATCGGGAAACTCTTTAATCTGCTCTGACAAAAATTTGAATTTTTTATTGTTGTATCCCTGAAGAAGGATTTTAAACTCGGGCATCATTTCTAATGAATTTTTCAAGGAGAGAAGGTCCCTGGCATTAGCAGTCTCACTGTCTATCCTCAATGTCAGGCGTTCAATATCGGATATTCCTTTTAAAAAGCTCCGAATTTTAGAAAGTATACCGGAATCACACTTCAGGGAGTCTACGGCATCATGCCTCTGTCTTATCTCTTCTACATCAAGAAGGGGATTTAGAAGCCATGACCTCAGGAGTCTTCCTCCCATTGGAGTAAGAGTTTCATCAACTGCCCAGAGAAGGCTGCACTCCTTTTCTCCGTCTCTTATGCTTTTTATAATCTCAAGGTTTTTCTGACTGACTGCATCTAACAACATATGCGATTTAAGTTTGAGAACGCTTATTTTTTTAAAAGACGGGAGATATTTTTGTGTTTCCTCCAGATAGTTGAGCAATGCACCAGCAGCTGAAATGGCTACTACCATACCTTCACATCCGAATCCTTCAAGTGAAGTAACTTTAAAATGTTTTAAAAGTTTTCTGTACGCCTCGATATAATCAAAATACCAGTCATCATAATGTGTAAGATAAAAACCATCGAGACTGTTCTTTATAGAAGGGTTATTTTTGAGACTGGATGGATAGAGGATTTCTTTGGGGTTAAATCTGCTTATCTCATCTTCAAGATTTTCACATGATTCATAAATTAAAAATTCTCCTGTCGTTATGTCAGATACTGCAATACCAAAAATATTCTCTTTCAAACTAAATCCTAATATATAATTATTTTCTTTAGGGTCATCCGGAAGGAACGTCCCTGGTGTATAGACTTTCACTACCTCTCTTCTGACTATTCCTTTTGCTTCTTTCGGGTCCTCAACCTGTTCGCAGACTGCAACCTTATGACTCGCCTTTATAAGTTTCGAGATGTATGTTTCGGCTGCAAAATATGGAATACCGCACATAGGCATTGCACCTTCTTTGCCCTTGTCTCTTGAGGTAAGCGTAATCTGCATAACCTTTGAAGCGACAATTGCATCCTGGCCAAACATCTCGTAGAAATCACCCAGACGGAAGAAAACAATAGTATCCGGATAACTCCGTTTAATATCATGATATTGTTTCATTAAAGGGGTTAGTTCAGACATGTTATGAAAATCTCGCATTCAAACCGTTCGAATCTCTCATCCCGACGCTTTGCCCTGTACCATACGGCTTGGGGCTTCGTGAAAAACAATTATTATTTAATTTTGTTATTGCTACAATGGGAATTAAAACTATAACACAGGGGTTATATTATATAAACGGAAACCTTTGGAAAATTATTAATTCGCATTATTGCATTACCAGTAATTTCAATAAATAAAGAGAAACAATATGAAGATTATTATCCCCTCAAAGCTAATGGCTGTGGATTGAAAAAAGATTAAAATATAAGCAGTTACTATAATAACCTTAAAGTGTTTTCATAGATAGCAAACTGTCTCTATTTTTAAAAAAACTTTTGAGTTTGTTGTAAGTCTTTTTTAGATGCTCAGGCATAACCCTTGTTTCAGAGATAATCGGCATGCTGTCAGTATCACCCGTCCACCTTGGAACAACATGCAGGTGCATATGCTGCTCCATGCCCGCACCCGCAACCTTACCGAAATTCAGACCCATATTAAAACCGTCAGGACTGAGAGCTTTTCTTAATATCGTTACTGATTTGTCCACCGTCTTTATAAAATCAAAGAGCACCTTATCTGAAAGACCGTCAAACGTAGGGGTATGAAAATAGGGGACAACCATCAGGTGTCCGCTGTTGTAAGGATAGCGGTTTAATACAACATAACAATGGCGGCCCCTGAACAACATTAAATTTTTTTTGTCTTTACTTTTGCTGTCTTTATAAATATCACAGAACAAACAGGTCTTATGTTTGTCCTCTGACAGAATATACTCCATTCTCCACGGTGCCCATAGCCTCTTCATAAAACCCCCCGCTTAAATAAACATTGCAAATTTAGCATTGTAAATTTTAAAAGTCACAATGTTAAGAAATTCAAATTTCAATCAATTTAAACAGTTAATTTTTAATTTTTTGCAGTACTTTCTGGACATCATCCCAGGTAAGCCACTTATCCTTCGGATTTCGAAGCAGATATGCAGGATGAAACGTCGGCATAACGGGAATATCTTTATAATCATAAAAACTTCCCCTGAGTTTACTGATAGGTATCTTACTCCTGGTAAGGAAGTGTGAAGAAATTCTGCCCAGAGCTACAATAACCCCTGGTTTTATTATCTCGATTTGTTTCTCAAGAAAAGGACTGCATGCAGCCATTTCATCCTCTTCCGGATCCCTGTTAGACGGAGGTCTGCATTTTATAACATTACCGATATATACATCTTCACGTTTAAACCCCATTTTATTTATAAGGCTCGTAAGCAGTTTTCCTGCATCACCTACAAAAGGTCTCGCCTGAACGTCTTCCTCTCTTCCGGGACCTTCCCCTATAAACATAATTTTTGCATTCTGATTACCCTCACCAAACACAATATTCTTACGCCCTTTTGAAAGCCTGCACTTCCGGCAATCGCCGATTTCTTTACGCAGGTCTCTCAGAGAGCTTTCTTTACTCAAAGCAAAAGCACCTACCTCTTCTGACACCTGGTAAGTTTGGTTCTCGTTTACAAAAAGGTCAAATAGGTCATCTTCTTTTACTGGAAGATGTTCAAAACCAAGCTCCTGATAGAACTCCATTGCCTTCTTAAGTTGTTTGACTATTTCAGCGCTGTTCATAATTCGTTATTGGTTACTCGTTGTCTGTCAATGATCAATTTTCAATGATAAATTTGCAATTTGCAATGTTCTCGTCATTCTCCCCAACTCAACTTTGTCCTCAATATCTGGAAATAATCTCTTTCTTTGAGGAGGATAAATCTGGTCTTAAAGCCCGCTTTTTTAATTACTACCTTATCTTTAGCCCTTAACGGAATACCTACCTGACCATCAATAGTAAGATAAATCCCGTTAGAAAACTCCGGCTGGCCTTTCTTTCTAACAGGGTAAACATCCTTCCCCTTCTTAATGCCGACACTTAGAATAAAATCATCCGGCAGGACCAGCGGTCTGTTGGTCAAAGCATGAGGACATATAGGAGTCATTACAAACGATTCAAGGGTCGGATAAAGTATAGGCCCACCTGCGGAGAGCGAATGAGCAGTGGAACCGGTTGGAGTAGATATAATTAGCCCGTCAGCCCTAAAATCAGTTACAAATTGATTGTTAATGTACACATCAAACTCAACCATTCTCGCAAGGGCACTCTTATTTATTACTACATCGTTAAGTGCAGAATGCTGTGCTATTCTCTGCGTCTTGCGATAAACATCTGCTGAGAGCATTATCCGTTCCTCAAATTGATATTTTCCAGAAAAAATTTTATCAATTATACCTCTCTGCATTTCATCCCTGGTCATTTCAGTTATAAACCCGAGACCCCCGAGATTCACGCCGAGTATCGGTGTACCTTTATTTCCAACAAGTCTGGCAACACTTAAGAGTGTTCCGTCTCCGCCAAAAACTATTATGACATCTGCTCTTAACGGAATTTTTTGTCTTGGATAACCTTTAATCTTAAAGATTGACGCAATTTCATCTTCAATAAAAATCTTGAATCTCTTTTTATCGAGCTGAAGCAGTAAATCTCTCACTGCTTCTATGGCAGCAGGTACTCCCTTTTTTACAATTATGCCAATTTTTTTCATAAGTATAACCTGTGTAATCTTTGCTTTCTATTTACCCCGATGTCCCAGATTCTTTAGAATCTAACGGGGCTCTCTACCTGCCTGCCGGTTTACATGCCTCAGGCATGCAGGCAGGTCTACTTCTTTATTATATCCGGACACCCTCTATATCAATTTCTCTTGAATTATCTCCGGTATAACTAAGGTGAATTTTAATGCTCTTATCAGGAACTTCATTCTCTGCCTTTTCAGCCCACTCAATAACAGATATTCCTTTCCCACTTAGATATTCCTCTAACCCGAGGTCTGCAACTCTCTCATGACCTATCCGATAAAGGTCAATATGGTAAAACGGCACAGCTCCCTCATATTCGGAAATAATCGTAAAGCTCGGGCTTGTTATATCTCTTTCGTCTATTCCGACAGCAGACGCTATGCCTTTAGCCATGATAGTCTTGCCAGAACCGAGTTCTCCATAAAGACATACAACATCTCCTGCCATAAGCTTAGTCCCAAGCCTCCTGCCAATTTCTTTTGTCTCAGCCTCGCTTTTACTTTGAAGCACCATATATTGTAGCACTCACTACATCTGCCTTGCCAACAATTCCAACAACAACACTGTCTCTGACAACTGGAAGTAAATGGATATTTTTTTCAGACATTATCGTTGCCACTTCTTCTAAAGATGTCTCCTCAGTAATTGATACAACTTCTTTTGTGCATATCTCATCAACTTTTGAAGCTGTCATTCTCTTTATTTCCTCCTGCATCCTGCCTGAGCCAAAAACAATAAAGGCATCGAAGAGTCTAATGATTGTCGGAATATGCAGTCTTTTATTTTGATTTATCAAATCGTTCTCCGTAACAATACCGACAAGGTTTTTAGCGTTATCGACCACAGGCACACCGCTGATTTTATGTTTTATCAACAGTCTCGCAAGCTCTTCAACCGTAGCTTTGGGACTTATGGTAACAACGTTTTTACTCATAATATCCTTTACCTTTTGCATTATCCCCCTCCTCTAATATAAACAGACCTGCCTGCCGGCAGGCAGGTCTGTGTTCATCTGTATCTTTTTATCTGTGTTAATCCGTGTTAATCTGCGTTCTTTATATTACCATATTCCAATAAACCCGCATTGTCTTCCGGTAGTGCCCTTTGTATATCTATATGAATAAAATTTGCCCGGATTACAGGATGTACATTCTCCTGACTGCCAGATATTCTGCTGCAGAACACCCATAGACAATGCCTGAATAATATTTGCGGAAGACAGGTCAACAAATTGTTTATTATCCTTTTCAAAGCAATAGTCCCCATCTCGGAATCGAGCCTGCCTTGTCCGCCTGCCTGCCGGTAGGCAGGGTAGGCAGGTCTTACCGACACCTGTTGCATCAATGACAGCATTCTTAACATCATCACCTACATTATAACAGCACTGCCTGATGCTCGGGCCAATTGCAATCAATATATTTTCTGCTGATGATCCAAATTTTTCCTGCATTATCTTTATCGTACTTTTTAAAATCTGATGCGCCGTGCCCTTCCATCCTGCATGAACAGCGCCTATAATCGACTTCTTCTTATCGTATAACAGAACAGGCACACAGTCTGCCACCTTTATACCCAGCAATAAACCCTTTTCCTTTGTTAATACAGCATCTGCAATTGCAGGCTTAAGGTCTGATTCAAGCACGTGGATTTTGTCAGTATGTTTCTGCTCAGGAAAATAAATATTCTCTATTGAAACATTAAGTTCCTTAGTTAAATCTTTTAAATTAAACGGAGTCTTTGTAGTAAATAATGCCTTTGTGTCAGAAGAGTTAATATTTGGAGGTTTGATAAACATCATCAATTAGTATTCCTTCGGAAATGCAAACAAAAATAAGGAAATCCGACACAAGACTATTTGGTCATTATCGTCTTAAAAACTTTAGGGATGGCATTAATCATATCTGAGGCAATTAAAGAATGCTTGCCCTTTTTTTCAGCGACTATATCACCTATTAAACCATGCATATATACACCGAGAATTGACGCATTTTGAGGATTGAGGCCCTGAGCAAGAAATGCTGAAATCATGCCTGTAAGCACATCACCTATGCCAGCAGTTGCCATTCCCGGATTACCGGTTGAATTAACAAAAGCCTTTCCATCAGGCGCAGCAATTACAGTTGGAACGCCTTTTAGAATAAGATAAGTTTTTGTTTTTTTTGCAAATAAAACCGCCATATTAATCCTGTCTTTTTCAATTTTGCTTCTAATTTCTTTTTCTGCCTTCTGCCTTTTGCCTTCAGCCTTTTCTCTTAAGAGTCTTGCCATCTCACCCGGATGAGGCGTAAGAATAATAGATGCACTACTCTTTTTTAAAATAGCGGTCTTTCCAGCTATCGCATTTATTGCATCAGCGTCCATAACAATCGGGACTTTTGATTTTGCAATAATTAAACTTACCAGTTTTGAAATTTCATTGCTGGTTGATATTCCAGGACCGATTGCAAGGACATTTGCCTGTTGCCTGAGAAATTTTAAAATCAAATCAGATGCCTTATAGGAAAGAGTGCCGTTACCTTTATCAGGCAGGGGCAAAACCATTTCCTCTGTTACCCTTGACTGAAATACATTAACCAGAGATTCAGGCACACCGATTGTTACAAGCCCTGCCCCTGTTCTTAAACACGCCTTTGCAGACATAAATGCTGCGCCTGTCTTTCCTTTTGAGCCGGCTATCAAAAGCACATGGCCATATGTCCCTTTATGTGAATATTTCGGTCTTTCAGGCAATAACGAAAGAGCATCTTCCTCTTGCAGTAGGTTAACTTTAAGTTTGGCGGATTTAAGTAATTTCTGCGAGAAACCAATATTCTCTATGTACAACTTTCCTGTGTATTCTGCTCCTGGATAAAGCGAGTGCCCTCTTTTGGGAAGACCAAAGGTAACAGTATAATACGCCTTTACAGCACAGCCCATTATCTGGCCTGTATCAGATGAAATCCCTGAGGGAATATCAATAGAAATCACAGGGCACTGCATGCTATTCATCTTTTTAATAACATCTGACAATGGAGATTTAACATTTTTATTCAATCCTGTACCAAGAAGAGCATCCACAATTACCGATTGACGATTGACGATTGTCGGAGCGACTCTGCGCGAAGACTCGCTTCGAGACGATTGACGAATTAAAAATTCTTTTATTGGATAAATCTTAACTCCTGATTTAACTGCCTCATCATATTTTGTCCTCGCACCGCCTTTTAAGCTCTCAGGCTTTGCAGTAAGGAAGACTTTAACATCCATCCCACGGCTATGCAGAATTTTAGCAACAACAAAGCCGTCACCACCATTATTACCACCGCCACACAGAATAATAATCTTTTTATCTTCTTTGTGCCTTATGCCTTTGTGCCTGCTGCCTCTTTTTTCAAAAAAGATTTCATTTATTTTTGATACCACTGCACGGCCTGCCCTTTCCATAAGAATAATACCGGCAGTACCGTATTTCTTTATGGTAACCTTGTCAATTTGCTGCATTTCCTTTGCAGTGGCAAGCTTAATCATCAGAACTTAATTTGGTGTTTATTTATTTTTTTATCTGCGATCATCCGTGCCGTTCTTGTCTGCGATAATCTGTGTTTCTCATCTCTCCAGCACCACACAAGCTATCCCGTATTCTTTTTCATGGCTCAGGGACAGGTGGCAATATTTTATTGATTTCTTCTTGAAAAATTTCTCAAGCTTGCCTATAGCTTTAATGGCCGGCCTCCCATTTTCAAAATTCATTACCTCAATTTCTGTCAGTGGAACATATATCTCTGATCCGATTGCCTTTATCAGTGCCTCTTTTGCAGCAAACCTTACTGCAAGAGAAAGATACGGCTCTTTCCTTTCATAACAGTATGATATTTCATTTTCTGTAAAAACCCTTTCAAGAAATTTCTTGCCCCATTTGTCTGCAACAGCTTTCATCCGCTCGATTTTTACAAGGTCTATACCGATTCCGTAAATCATAATAAAACCGTTAATAGTTATCCGAATAATAAATAAACTACGTTTTTTTTGCTTCTTTAATAAGTTTTTTCATCTCTCTTACTGCCTTTTCCATTCCCACAAAAACAGCCCTTGAGACAATGCTGTGTCCTATATATAATCCATTTAATCCCTTAATAGAGGCAATCTTTTTAACATTCGAATAATTCAGCCCGTGGCCTGCATTTACAGTAAGACCTATGTTAAGTGCCATTTTTACTGCTTTTTTAACCTTTTCAAGCTCTTTTGTTTGTTTTCTGCCCTTAGCATTCGCGTAAAGACCTGTGTGTATCTCGACCATCTGAGCGCCAATCTCTTTTGAAATATCAACGTCTGTAACTGACGGATTTATAAAAAGACTCACGGGGATGTTTTTATCCTGAATCATCTTTGCAGCCTTTCTTAGTTTTCTTTTATTCTTCTTTAAGTTAAGCCCGCCTTCTGTTGTGAGTTCTGCCCTTTTTTCAGGAACAAGGGTAACCATATCCGGCCTGATTTTCAGTGCAATATTTATCATCTCATTTATTGCAGCCATCTCAAGATTAAGCTCTAATGGTATGCCTTGTCTCAATAACCGCAGGTCCCTGTCCTGTATATGTCTTCTGTCTTCCCTCAGGTGTATAGTAATCCCATCGCTGCCGCCAATGACTGCCAGAGCAGCTGCAATTACAGGGTCAGGCTCAACGCCTCTTCTGGCCTGTCTCACAGTAGCAATATGGTCAACATTAATACTAAGCAACATTTGTAATTCCTCCTTGAGAAATTATCATAGATTATCACAGATTTTATCAACAGATTAGCACAGACCTGCCTGCCGGTTTACATGCCTCAGGCATGCAGGCAGGTGCGTTTCATTGCCATAGATGACATGAAACCCATCTCTGTTTTTTAACCTCTCTAAATACAGGAATCTCTGCATCACAGGGTTTAAATCTTTTATGACACCTCGGATGAAATGGACAGCCTAAAGGAATCTGAACAGGGCTGGGCACATCACCCTCAAGTATAATCCTTCCGGATTTTCCACTCATTCCATGCTCTGGCACAGCTGACAAAAGGGCCTCTGTATACGGATGGAGAGGTTCTTTAAAGAGCTCTTCCGTACCTGACTTTTCCACTATTTTCCCGAGATACATTACGGCAACAATATTACTAAAATGTTCTATTACATGAAGATCATGGCTGATAAAAACATAGGCCAGGGCTGAACCTTTTTGTAAATCATCAAGAAGATTTATTATCTGGGCCTGAATAGACACATCAAGTGCAGACAATGGCTCGTCTGCAACAATAAGTTTAGGATTTACAGCCAGTGCCCTTGCTATACATATCCTCTGTCTCTGTCCTCCGCTGAATTCATGAGGATATTTGTATAACACACTGGCATCAAGTCCCACCTTCTGAAGAATATCTATTATTCGGTCTTTAATTTCTGTTTTTTTTACGATTCTGTTTATCAGAAGAGCTTCGCCAATAGTATCTAAAACACGTTTCCGTGGATTAAGAGAAGCTAAAGGGTCCTGAAATATAATCTGAAAACCTTTTCTAATTCTGGAAAGTGCATTTCCCTTCAGGTTTGTAATATCAATATTGTCAAAGAAAATTGTACCTGCGGTAGGCTCTATCAGTCTGAGGATTAGTTTTGCAACAGTTGACTTGCCGCAACCACTTTCGCCCACCAGTCCAAATACCTGTGACTCCTCAACTGAAAAGCTAATGTCATCAACCGCTTTTAGTAACCTATTGCCTTTAAGCGGGAAGTATTTTTTTACTGATTGCAGTTTAAGTAGTTCTTTCATATTGATTAAACTTCACATTTATATTTCCATTGCCCTGATACAACGGCTCAAATGTCCGGTATCTCCAACAGAAACAAGAGCAGGCTCTTTTTCGTTGCATTCCCTGACTACAAAACGACACCTCGGTGAAAATTTACAGCCGACAGGAAGTTCATCAAGCCTTGGGACCTGACCTGGGATAGGGCTCAGCCTTTTCCCCTTCTTTTTTGGAAGGGATTCAAGAAGCCCTATAGTATAAGGATGCCTTGGATTAATAAATATTTCTTTGACATCAGCCTCTTCGACAATCCTGCCTGCATACATTACCTCAACCCTTTGTGCCCATTCTGCAATAATGCCAAGGTCATGGGTTATCAGGAGCACTGACATTTTACTCTCTTTCTTAAGGCTTTCAAGCAATTCAAGTATCTGAGCCTGTATTGTTACATCCAGGGCTGTTGTTGGCTCGTCTGCAATAAGCAAGGACGGGTTACAGGCTATTGCCATTGCAATCATAATTCTTTGCCTCATTCCACCACTCATCTGATGAGGGTATTCTTTTATTCTTAGTTCAGGTGATGGAATTTTTACAATCCGCAGAAGCTCTACCGCTTCTTTGAAGCCCTGTTTTTTAGTCATATTTTTGTGAGTAATTAACATCTCAGCTATCTGATAACCTACTGTAAAAACAGGATTAAGAGATGTCATAGGTTCCTGAAAAACCATGGCTACGTCTTCACCACGAAGTTTCCTCAGTTCTTTAGCATCTTTCATTAGAAGGTCTTCTCCCTTAAAAAAAACTTTACCTGAAAAAATCGCATTCAAGGGTAAAAGCCCTATTATTGAAAGAGCGGTAAGCGTCTTGCCACATCCGCTTTCACCTACAAGCCCCAGAACATCTTCCTCTGTCAGTTTAAAACTGACGTTATCTACTACTCTCAGCGGGTTACCATTAGTAAAGGAAACTTCCAGGTTCTCTACAGAAAGGAGGGTTTCACGCATCGGTTATAACGTGTTAACAGAATTGTTTAGATTCACTGGTTATACCTCAAATAATTGAGATTGTTGAAATACTCCAACAATCTCTGATTTCACAGATTAAATGCAATAGCGAGCCTGCCTGCCGGTAGGCAGGTGTTAACGAGTGAATATAATAAAATCAATAAAGTCCTTACATTAGTGTTACCAGAGGTAACACAACGCAGGGAAATTATCTATTTATTAATATTCGTTCACTAACCCCATAACAAGTCTGCGACTTGTAGACTACGGGGTGCACGTTCACTAAACGTTCAGGGTTCCCAAAGGGAACATTAAAACAAGATTACACCGATTTATAAAAACTGTTATTTCCAATATGTTATTATAACTTTGCGGGATAAGTTTATGTAATCAAAAGGTCTTTGTCAAGGATGCAACCACCATAAAAAAACAAATTGACTTGGTTTGTAAAATTTGTTACTTTATAACTCGTTTTAATTTAAAAGGGGACTTTCAATGGCAAAGAAGAAAAAGAAAAAAACACCGGTAAAAAAATCTATTCGGAAGAAAACTGTAACACCCAAGAAAAAAGTCACAAAGGCAAAAACTAAGACCAAGAAAAAGGCCGTAAAGTCCGTGAAAAAGGTTACAAAACAGAAAAAAACAAAGACTCAAAAAACTACAAGAGCTTCAATGCGAGAAAAAAAGATAGCGGAGGTAAAGAAAAACCTCCTGTCACACAGAGAAAACCTCCTCAGAGAAGCCGAAGAGGCGCTAAACATTCTTCCCGGAGAAATTAATTTTCCGGATATGGGAGACCAGGCAACTGCAGAGAGTGACAGGGATGTCATGCTCAGACTCAGAGACAGGGAGCGGATGCTTTTGAAGAAAATCGACGAAGCAGTTGAAAGGATTGAAAACAACACCTTCGGAATATGCGAAGAATGTAATAATGAAATAGGCATAAAACGCCTTGCTGCAAGACCTGTTACCACATTTTGTATAGATTGTAAAACACGCCAAGAAGAAGAGGAAAGAATAGCTGAAGGCGGATAAGTCAGCCTGCCTCGCATCGGATTTATCTGATTTCACAACCCATTCTGTCGCTCAATCTAACTGAAAAAGTGCAGGGGTCTGTTCTTCGGGGAAAACTAATTCAAGTAGTCAATGCTGTCAATCTGCGTATCGTATATCTTCCACTTTCCATCAGATTTTTTCAGGATATGTATTCCGTTTATTTTATTGTCTCTGAATGCTGATTCCGAGGGCTATAATTTTTCGGCTTCTTCTACAGTATATATCTCTAACAGCGAAAGACATAAGGCTGCAATTAAAGGGCCAAGTATAAATCCCAGGAAACCAAAAAACTTGATCCCTCCAAGAACACTGAAAAATACAAGGAGTATGTGCAGCTTTGTTCTTCCCCCTATAATTAAGGGTTTTATAATATTATCAACTGTGCTGATTACCAGCATGCCAAACAGAAGCAGTCCAATACCTTTTGCATAGCTACCACTTAAAATTAAAATTAAACCTGCAGGGCCCCAGACAAGAAATGTCCCGAATACTGGCACAAGAGAAAAAAAGGCCATTGTCGTTCCCCAAAAAACAGGTGAGGATATGCCAAACATAAAAAAGGCAAATCCACCAAGTGTTCCCTGAGCAACTCCAACAGCCAGCCCCCCGTATATGGCAGCTATTACCATCTCCTTAACACGCTGTTCAAGCCTTTTTTTCTGTTTGTCAGTGAATGGTAGAAGTTTCTTTATGTAACTTGTAAGAATCGCTCCGTCTTTCAGAAAGTAAAAGATTGTTAGGCACATAATTATAAAGCTCACAATGAGAATAACTGCATTTTTGAAAAGATCAGAGATGTGTTGAGCAATATATTTTCCAATAGCCTTTAAGGTCGTAACGGTGCCCTCTTGGAGGTCAAAGTCCTCCAATATCTTATATGAACTTATCTTTTCAAATACGCTTGCAAACCGAGGGTGTTCCTGAATTTTTGTGATAGTCTCAAAGCCCTTATCTTCAATTGTTATGTATATATTAGTAATCTCATTCACAAGAGAACCGACAATGTATGTAAAAGGACCTATAATAAGCATTAGAATAATTATTAGTGTAATTAATGAGGCTGCCCACGGACGTTTTATAAGCTTAAGGAACACATTATACAGAGGATAAAATGTAATACTTAAAACCATAGCCCACGCAATTGTGGAAAGGAACGGACTCAACACCTTATAAAACAAATAAAAAAGACCAACAATTATAATAAGTGAAACAGTTGTGTACAGACGCTCAGCTTTCATTCTGGAATAACCCTTTTAAATTTTGCAGAAATTTTTTCCGCTTAAACTAAAATATAATATATTTCGTATTTTTTCAATGCTGTTTAAGTATTCTGCCGGGCAAAGCAGATGTGAGTTTTCCTTCCCACAACACAGGTACTCCATTGACAAAAACATAGTAAATACCTTCAGGTCTCTCAAAAGGATTGTCAAAACTTGCCTTGTCAATTATTGTATCAGGATTAAAAACCGTGACATCCGCAAAATATCCCTCTGCAATACAACCGCGTCGCTTAATGCCGAAAGTCTGAGCAGGTAAACCTGTCATTTTATAGATTGCCTCCTCAATCGAGATAACCCCCTGCTCCCTTACGTACCTGCCCAATACTTTAGGAAAGCTGCCAAAGCCTCTGGGATGGGGTCTTCCTTTAGCTGTGATACCGTCAAAACTCTTTGCTGAGCTGTCTGAACCTATCATGACATAAGGCAGCTTCAGAATAGACCTCAAGTTCTCTTCACTCATTGAAAAAAATATCGCTTCTACATTCAAATTTTCACTTATAAGAATATCAAATAGAGTTTCTAAGGATGTCTTCTTTAAAGATTTACTTACCTCGGAAAGACTCTTTCCTTCCATCCACTTGTTTTTATTCAGGGTAACCGCTGATATTTTCACACTCTCCCAATATGACTCATCCGGGCACAGTTTCAGCATATCTCTTGTCAGTCTTTCCCTTTCACTTTTTATTCTTTTAATCTCTTCCTCACGCCCCCCCTCAAATGTCCATAAAGGCAAAACAGCATCAAGACCAGTACTTGAAGCTGTGTACGGGTATCTATCACATGACAGACTTAAGCCCCTTTGACGTGCATCCTGAATTTGCCAGAAAACATCTTTAATCTTTCCCCAATTTTGCCTATCACTGGTTTTTAAATGGGATATATGAACAGGTATTTCGGCAGCAAATCCAATCTCTATAACTTCTTCAACTGCCTCCAGAAGTTTATCTCCTTCACTTCTCATATGTGTGGTATAAATGCCCTTTTGGGCTGTTATGCGTGCAAGCTCGATTATCTCCGATGTCTCAGAATAAAGTCCCGGCGGATATACAAGACCAGTGGACAAACCAGCCGCGCCTGAATCCAGAGCCTCCCTGAGTAAATCGAAAATTTTAATCTTGTCGCCGGATGCAGGCTTTTTATCTGAATATCCAACAACTGATGCCCTGAGATTGCCATGACCAACAAGCGTCAAAAAGTTAGCTGCAAATCCTTTTTTGCTCAGGATTGTAAAGTACTCTGAAAAGCTGTTCCACCGCTCTTTTATATCCAGCTCTTTGAGGTCTTCACTCCTTTGCTCAAACGCACTGCCATAAAGGGGTGCAGCTGACAAACCGCAATTGCCGTTTATCTCAGTTGTTATACCCTGACAAATTTTCCCTTCTGCCCGACTATCTGCCAGTAGTGTAAATTCAGAATGCGAGTGCGTATCGATAAAACCAGGACACACACATAGACCGTTGACATCCACAACCTTATCCGCACTGCTGGCCGAAAGGTCTCCAATTGCATTTATACGGTCTCCCTTAATACCTATATCTATTTGTCTGGGAACAGAATTACTACTTGCACCATCGAAAATAAATCCGCCCTTAATCAGAAAATTAAAATTCAAAGTCAGCTCCTCCGATTATTTATTACACAGATTTCTTCCCTCTACTCGCTACTTAAAAAATCTGTGTTTTAAGTAAACAGGTTAAGGAGGACGCTTAGCGTCTCTTAAGGTCAAGATGCCTGTTTGGTCAACAGGTCAGGTAGTTAGTGTTGACTTAACCCAAACCCAACTACTATACTGGCTTCCTGACTCTGACCCTTACCTTTACCCTTTCATCTGCTTTTCACATTTGAGTAATCTTTGATTTTTTAATCTGTGGTATCAAGCATTTCATGCCGCAAATCCTTGGCCCTCTTCATGCTCCTTTCAAAGAGTGGGGTAAGGAGTGAGACCGAGAGTTTGATTTTACCAACAAGTGTATTTTCCTGAGAATTTTCAATTGCCTGTCTGTAAAGCATTTGTGCCTCATCGTAAATAATCGGCAAAAAACGAAGAGTAATAGATATTGTAAAAATAAACTCCCTGATTGGCCTCAATCTGCCAATCGGACCCAAAAGTAAACTCACAGCTTTTACCAGCTCTTCAGCTGTAGTCGTGGCAGTAAGTAACTTAGCACCTATTATTAATATAAAAAGCCTTAATGTCAGGTGTCCTCCTCTTCTGAGCGCGTCATCTGTAATAACAGTGCCCCAAAATTCATAAATAACCTTACCTGTCTGAAAAAAGATATTACTAAAAAAAGTAACTGCCAAAAAAAAGGTTATCGGGATCATCCCCCGTTTAAGGACCGATGCTGGAATCCTGAATGAAAGGATGAGAACTAAAGCAAGAAGTGCTAAATCAACCTTAAAAGAATTTGAAAGAAAAACAGCAGCAACAAACAATATATAGAGAAGTATCTTAGCCGTGGGGCTAAATGTTATCATTGATTTTCTTCGCAAGCTTTGATGGTGCAGTATAGTATTTAACTCCTTTGGCTATTGCCTCGGCTATTTTCCATCTATACTTTTTTTGAGATAGGCGCTTCTCCTCTTCACGGTTAGATATAAAAGAGATTTCTACAAGGATGGACGGCATTTCAGCTCCTACAAGCACATAAAATAATGCCTGCTTAACGCCAAGATCTACAATTTTATTGTAATCATGACTCAGGGTATCAACCACTGAGTTCTGTACATTATACGCAAGCTTCATTGATTTGTCTTTTTTGTCATCCCTTGCGAGATCCTGCAAAATCATCTGAAGCTCGCTTTGAGACTGCTTCATTTTCTTAAAAGAAATGGCATTCTCTCTAGCAGCAACTCTTATTGCCTCCTCGTCACTCGTCCAGTTAAGGATATATGTCTCTATGCCTTTAGCACTTCTTCTGCGGCTTGCATTTGCATGAATGGAAATAAAAAGGTCAGCTCTATTGGAATTAGCTATTGCTGTTCTTTCCTCAAGAGGAATATAAACATCCTTGTCCCGCGTAAGGATAACCTCCATATTATATTTTTCTTTTAGTATCCTTGCGAGTCTCTTTCCAACCGCCAGAACAACATTTTTCTCTAAGAGTCCTTTAGTCCCGATTGCACCAGGGTCTTTACCACCATGGCCAGGGTCAATAACTACTCTTTTGATTTCGGTAAATTTTTTATTAAGTTTCATATAAGGTACAGGCGCATGATTTTTTTTACCAAAGACATCTATAACAAGCCTGGAAGGGTCGCTCAGCATAAATACATTGAAGTTCCCAAGTTCCTGAAGGTCAAGAACCACTCTTACTGTTTCCTTGTTAAATTGAGCAATCCTTACGTCTTTCAGGATACCGTCTTCAATGGGTAAAGAAGGTATTACTTTTTCGGAAAGGATGCAATTTTTTAAATCAAAAAAAATACGGTCAGGATTTGAAAGCTGATTTTGAGTGAATTTTACGTTGCCGTTTAAATCAATGACGACCCTCGTATATCCTTCACTGGACCAATAACGGAAACCCTCGACCGTAACCTCTTTTGTCGCCTCACTGTAGCTTAAGAAAAGAAACAACAGTAAAGACACAAATAAAGCCCTTTTCATATCTGTTATTTTTTAACAAAATCGTGAAAATGTCAACACTTAAAGGACCGCTGAAAAAATCATTACAGGTCTTGATTACACAGATATGCTACGAGAATTAATCGGTGTAATCTTGTTTTGATGTTCCCTTTGAAAACCCTGAACGTTTAGTGAACGTTAGTGAACTTATGTGAAATCAGAAATTGTTAGGGTTTTTTAACTATAAGGTGGGGTAAAAAAAATTAAGAATTTTGATTGAACTCAATTGACAATACTCTTAATATCTATACATCAGTCAAATCTTCTTCGCTGTTATACCTCATCCCAAAATATGATAATTGCAGTTTTCATCATTATCTATCTTAATTCAACCAAAAAGTCTTATCTCAAAATAACGAATCGATTTAAATTCATCTGCATTTTATTCTATTCCTTTTTGTATAGTCAATAAAAAAAATTGCGTTTTATATAAAACTTTTTGACCTAAATTACGCCTCTTAACCAATGCGTAAAGTTGAAAAATTTTTCTCTTTTGTCTCGTATAGCAATTATCTTTGTTTTTATTATTCTTTAGCAAATGTGATGCCAGAATATAATTTTCTTTGATTTCAAGGTGTTAGCTTTTCAAAACATTCAAAAAGGGCTATATTTATGTAAGCGTAGTTTACATAAACGCATGTAGGTTTACACGGAGGATAGCTAAAAACGCAAAAACAGATCGTTTATCAACAATAGGTTACTGCAAGAATTATTCCTAAGTAACTCTGCAACGGACTAAAGAA
>SDBV01001567.1_pt1 | contig 34422 bp, 52 predicted proteins | sample 2277081 | NCBI WGS metagenome assembly SDBV01 (sample SAMN10402039, study PRJNA504765) | marine sediment metagenome | isolation source: marine sediment core GS10_PC15, 223 cmbsf | place: Arctic Ocean: Southern Knipovich Ridge | collected 2010 | reverse complement strand
TGGATAAATTGATTTTAGATATCCAAAGTATATTAAATGATTTCGATAAAAAATATCCCGAAATGCAATTATCCTTTAAATTAGGTCAAAAATTAATGAAGAAAAAAAGCAAAAAATCTAATCTTATATATCCCATATTTAACAATTCTAAATGGCATTTTAAGGGTATTAAGGGAACCAAGGATATAAGTTGTAGTAAATTTACTGATTATATCTTACAATATAAAGATTTAAATCGTCATTTTTATATTACGAACTGGAGAAGGTCTAATTATTGGCATTATGTTATTTTTGAGGATGATGAATTTATAACAGATGGAGAGATATTAGAAAAGGATAGGAAGAATTATTTAATAAAGTTGAGTTTAATCTTAGAAACCTTATTTGACTTCTCTTTTCACGTTAAATAAATTTATTTATTTGTAGAATATTTATTTCAATTAAACTAATCTGTTCTTTTTATAGATAAGATATATTTAAATTTGTAAGATTAATATTTTTTAATAAGGAAAATAGAACGAATAAAGTTTTTTTATGGAGGATACAATTTTAAAATCTTGTATAGTTTTTTGTTACAAGAACGAATCAAACGCATTATATAATTTTAATAGGGTTAGGGATTTTTATCTAGAGAATTACATTCCCATTACTATGAATTTAGAGTTAATAGTGATTAATATTGATGTGGATTATCCATATTGGGTAGTTTTGGTATTTAACCTTAAATTTTTACAAGAGATAAATGGTTGGATAATTAATGCAAACATCCGTTATAGAGAGAGTCATAAAGGAGTTGAGTATTTGGCTGAGTTAAGATATAATGGCTCATCACTAAGGAAATATAGGTTACTTGATAGATACTCTCATGAGCTTGATTTGTTTAACCCAGAAAAGATTTCTAAAAAGATCTTCGAGAGAGCTATTTCAGAACTAAATAATAAAAAAGATTGTGCGTTTCCTATATATGATGAATTAGGTTTTATTTTTAAGATTTACTTAACAAACCGCAGAAAAGAAGTATGCGATAAATGTGGTAGTTTTTGGAGAGCTCCAAAAGATTGTGTTTCTTGTGATAAAATATATCCTATTTATAATGTCGAATATGGTATAGCAAATAATCATAATGGGAAAATAATTGAACAAGGTTCTTTAGTTTTTAATAACATGAATGAAATTATTAAAAAGTTTAGTCCAATTGTGGAACGAAATAAAAGATTTTTTGATATATAGGAATTTTTGTTTTGTTTATCTTTATTTTAAGAGACGATAATTTTATAGATTATTATCCATGTATTCAAAGAGAGATAGATTATAAAACCCCGGTAAATATACGATGCCTGAATATATAGATTTAGAAAAAAGAGGAAGGTATAACACTTCAAATAAATTAAATGAATTAACGGGAAAAGAATGGATTATATTTTCTAAAAGTTTTAAAAGGATTAAAGTTCCATCCTTATTGGCTTTTTATGAGGAAGTTGTAAAACAATTAATCCTTTTTTTTACTAAATCAGGAGAGAAGGTTTTAGATTTACTTAGTAATAATGATATTGTAAAAAGAGTTGGAACTCAACTAAACCGTAAAGTAATATCTGTAAAGGTTAGGAAACAATTCTATTCTGGTGATTTTAATTGTATTGATATTTCCAAAATACCAAAAGTTCAATATATGATCTCTGCTCCATTTCATTTAAGATCCTTTGATTCTTCATTCACTTTAGAGGATTTTTGTGATGATTATAATCTTTTAGTTGATAACTTGACCAAGTTTTGTAAATAAAAAGCTTGTTTACAAGAAGTATATAACTATATTAATCAATAATTTTCGTCTGAAAGGTTCTATGTATCCTTTAGCCTTTGATTTATCATCTAATTTGGGTCGTTTACTGGAACAAAAAGATGAAATGATTTTTATCTTCGAAAACAAAACTGAGTTTTCAGAGTTAGCTATAGATTATGACGATTATAAAGGAAATCAAAACCATATACATGCTTTAGTCTTTATGAATTCTAAGGAAAGTCTAAAACATCTATCATTAGAAAGATTTTTTTAAATTTTCAATTAAAGATTAGATTTATATAAGCAAAGAAAAATATATACCAGAACCATGATTATGGTGAATATCCAGTGGAACCTAATCATTGTTAAATATGCAGATGTGATGAATGTAGAAAAACAAATAAAAAATGACTCAAATTATTAACCCCCTATTAACACCAGAGTGTTTATGGATGTACTCTATGTCTTTGGGTTAGTTTTTATCGCTGTCCTCCTTGTACCAGAAAACTTAGTGAATCTGAAGTAAGAAATAATTGTAGACTTTAAGTTTTTTCTTTTTTAGTAGATTTATTTGTTATCTTAGACAAATTCTTATATTCATTTATTATTATTATTATATCGTTTTAGTAAGTGAAAGTTTTCTTTAATATAAAGAGATATAAATAATGACTTCTAGACCAAGGAATATAGAGAAGATTCTTTTTAATAGACCTTTTAAAATAGAAGAGTATATAATGAGTTTTTTACGTTGTCCTATTTGTTCAAGGGTAAGTTCGATTTGGATATTAAAAGATTTTCTTGATAAAAAAAATGGAACTATTAAACTTCCTGTAAGCAGTCCTTTTTGTAAGCATAATTTCATATCCTATATTGATATTAAAGGTACTGTTCAAGGTTATATACAACCAAACTTGGTTTTTACTTCGAGTGAGGATTATGTGTATAAAAAAGAAACTTTTCAAAATAAAGAAGATGTTTTCAATAATTTAATTAAAGGATTAACTTTTGAAATTTTTTATAAACTTTTTAGATGTTGCTTGTTAAATATACCTATTTATTGTATAACAGAAGAAGAGTATTTTAAAGAAAATTTATCATTATTTTTCGGGGGAATTTTTAAAAATTTATATGATCATCCTATTAAGGTCTTATCTAAATCAAGGTATAATATGGAATATGCTCATAACTTTATTGATCTTAAAAATATTTTTATAACTAACTGTGATTTAAAAGTTATAATCAAAGAACCTAATTATTTTTCTAAAAGATTTAAATTTACTTCTTATCATCTTGAAAAGTCCATAATTGAAAAATCTAAGAAATCTTTTGTTGATAAATTTGATATTATTGCTGAGTTTAAGAGTTCTGTTGACTTTTTTTTTGAATTTTTATCAGAAATTTCATACAATCTTAAAGCAGGAATATTAAAAGAGGAGAAGGTTCTAAAAAATATTCTGTATAATAATAACCTAAAAATGGATAATAACTTGAATAGATTAATGCAGAATAGGTTTGACATTGATTTAGCGCAATTTTTTGTCATTGAATTCATTGAAAGATTGTCATCTTAACATTTGATAATTATTAGTTTTTTTATTATTTGTCTAGAATAGAGTCGTAGTTTACAGTTTAAGCTGTGAGATTTTTAATTTTTTTCAAATATATATCAGTAATTAGTTTTAAATTATGATTATGGAAATCATAAATATTATCATAATGATCTTGTTTTATGATTCCGTCTTTATAGATATTTTTTTTTAGAAAAGAAGATCTATTATTTATATATAATGAATTTAGCCAAAAACATTTTTTCTAATAAACAATTTTTAAATATTTAATTATATTCTTTTATCTTAATTTTTATGATGCTCTCTTCTTCAATAATATCTATGTCGGGTTCCTTAATTTTGTTCAAAATCGGTCTAATTGCCAACTTAGGTAATGACTCGTTAAAATCAAATTTCAAATCTAATGCTGGAATATCATATGCAAAAATACTACTTCTTATAACCCATGAACAATCACTTTCAGGAGACCAATACCTCCAGAGTTTTTTCCCATATTGTTGAGGATCTTGTACAGTGATAGGGAGTCCTGTATTTATATCTATATCTTTTAAATCAATTAATCCCGGTTCTCCTTTCGGGATGTTAACTTTTTCTATATTGTGATTTTCATGATAGAATTTATTTTCAGAATCTAATTTAATTTTAGGATTTACTATCATAAATTGTTTTTTAATTATTAAAGCATTTAATACTTCTAAATATTTAGTAGATGTTAAGGTTTCCAGCATTTTTAAATCATTTACTTTTAAAGCATCAAAATAGGCTTTGAAATATTCTGATGGTGTGGCACACCGAATATTTAATTTTTGAATAATAAATTTTAGTTTGGCAGGAGATCCTACCAACACATCTTTATTATCAAGATTTAGTTCTATACTATTATTTACAGCAATTTTTCTTATTTTTTCATTTACCTTTAGAAAATCCCGTTTTAAGTAAATTTTTGTCGATGGGGAATAAAAATATTCATTAAATTTTTCGACTATTATATCTATAACAGGAGCGAGTTTTTTTCTTGATAATTGTGTTCCTACGCCCCAGTATTCTATATAATTTTCACTTATTAAGAGTTTTACTGATTTTCTTGATTCATGCTTTATTATAGTTTCAATCGCTTTTTTTATAGTATTTTTAAATTTTAGAGATAAATTTTCTTTAAAAATAAAATATATACGTTCTTTTCTAATAGTTTCTGAATTTTCGTCGTAATCTACTACTTTAACAAGTGTTAAAAGATAATTTTTTTGTTCGTTATTTTTTATGGCTAATTGTTTTAGATTATTTATAATAGATTGTTTTTCATCACCCAATAAATCGATGGCCTTAGCTACACAAAATCCAAAGTATGACCAATCTTCTTTATAATCCCTTTTAAAAAGTATTTCTGGATCATAACATAACAATAATTGCTTCATTAGATTACGATAAAATGTTGTTTCATTTAAAACATTAGAATTTTTTTTAAGTTGACTCATTACTAAAAAATCGAGTTTTGTCATTTTCTGTTTATTTTTGTTTTCTGTATCCATTAGAGCAGCACCAAGAAATATTTTTGCCATAATTTCGGGGATTTTTATCCCTAAACCATAATATTTTAGCGCTACTAATCCAGATGTGGATCCCGCGAATATAATCCTTCTTGGAATCTGTTGATTAAGACATATTTTTGAAGGAAAATGATGATCAACAATATATTTTACTTTAGATTGTTCTTTTCCAATATTATGATCTACATATATCCATTCCGGATTGCAATTATTTACAGCATTTACATAAGTTTTATCAGTCGTTAGAATTAATTTGTCTTTAATTTCATTTCCTAGTAATTTTATTATTTCTAAAGGTATATCATTCCCATCTATTACTGGAATAAATCTAATATGTTGATTATCTATTATGTATTGTCTAAATGCTTCAAATATTGAGCTTATTACTGTATCAGTATCAGGATTTTTGTGGCCGATAACAAAAACTATTCTTTCCTTATTTTTTATTGCATTAAATAAGATTGTTTTTCTATTTTTTATAAAGTCAAAAAGACCTTCATCAGATACTTTATCAACAATAGTTTTTGAAAATTCTACCGAAATTTTTTGGATTTTTTTACACATTTCATAATTATTGTTGTTTTCATGATGTAAATATATTACTCCCAATAAATCTCGTATATCTTCTTTTATAACTTTGCTTGCGACATCATCAGCTTCTTGTATTTCATTTCTATATAATATAATGAAATCATAGAGCTTTTCCTCCCATTGAGGTATATTTGTATAAATTATTCGATTTCTTAGTTCAGTATAATAAGATGATAAAAGTTCTCTTGCTTTCTGAATTATTTTTTTGTTTAGAACATTTTTAGGCAGAGTTTTTTTACATTCTCTGATAGTTAGTTTATGTGAAATAGCATCTACCGGAAAACCAAGATCTAATGAGATTTTTCCGATAGAAGTTACATACCCTCTAACAGCCATTAAGATTCCTCTCTTTCCGATCTCGGTATGAGTATCCCAATATTTTATAGTAGAATCATTGATATTTCTTATATGTTCAACTTCTGTAGGAAGGCCAGTTTCAGGATCGATTTTTTCTGGTTCTATCCATCCATAACGGCCAATAGGTGTTTCTACGATTGTTTTAACTCCAACACAATCTTCTATTTTTTTCCCACTATTAATAAATTTTGGATTATGTATTTGCCACTTATCATGAATGAAAATAGTTGATAACATTTCAATAAATTTGTTGGATTCAAGTGATTTTAACATAGCATAATTATTTAGTTTAATGGCATCGTCTCTAACTTGAAAATATTCAGGTAAAGTTAATGCTTTTGAATTACGAAGTGATAATATTTTTAAGAAATCTTTTAATTTGGTGTTTATAATCCATTTTTCTGGACTAACATCGATTTTAATTCCTTCATCAGTAGCTAATTTCAGTAATTCGTCATCTACATATAAAGGATGATTAAATATGTATAACTTTGTTGATGGTGAATAGAAATAATTTTCGATAACATCATTTATCTTTAAACTTCCGTCAAATTCATAATCAATCTCAATACTAGACATTTCTTAATTAATAACAAGTTGTAAGCTTTAAAAAATTATATCTCTTTCGAGGATTTCTAATTTAATTCATTAATAAATAAATATAATAGGTAATGACACTACTTTATAACATGGTAATATTGAGAACTAAGAGTCTATTAAAAAAGTTACAAATAAACATCACTCTAAAAACAAGAAAAATAATATCCAGAAGAGATATTTTAGATAAATGTATTGATTTTGTTTATGAAAGACTTGAAGAATTTATAACGAAACAGATCGGAGGCCCTAGAGTTACGAAAAGAATAATAGAAAGGTTAGAGAAAAACAGAATAGATACCCCCTTAGCATATCCAGATAAGACTAACGATGAATTAATATATGGCTCATAAGAATTAAAAAAAAGATTAGATTTAGATAATTATCTAATAAACACTTAATTATTATTACAATTCATAAATCTTTTAATCCGAAAATGAACCTTCTTGGATTTAATAAATAATTTCCCATAGATGTTTTCCAATCATTTTTTGAATATGTTTTAGGAAATATCGTCTTTTTTTTACCTACAGGAAATTTATGGATTTCATCTTTTATTATTTTTTTTATATCAACCGAGCTTATTGCCTCAAGATTTTCATCTAAAATATGCATTATGCTCTGAATATTTATCGTCAACTATTTTAAACTCCAAAATCTGAAAGCTTTTTGAATGATCTTATTTTATGATTTTGTCTTTATAAATGTATACTTTTATACTAAAAAAAAAAGATTTTTAATCGTAATAATTACGATTTTTTATTAGATATATATAAGGAATGATTTCGAAAGTCATTATTTTCTTTCTTTTTGTTTTTTGTTCTTGATCATATTTAGAATCGAATCCGCACCAAGAACAGTTTAAATGACCTTTCCCACAATCAATTCTCTTAAAGTTTTTTCGACCTTTAACAAAAGTTCGCGACATTATCTTTCGGTCATTTATATCACCAACATAAAAATCTAAAACAATAAAATTACATCTTAAGTTTTAATACATTTATAAAAGTGATATATTTATTTAAACATATACTCTTATAATATTTTTTGTAATATAAGAATTTTAAAAGTGAAAGTCAAACAGAGCTTCGTGAGAGATATCATCTTTTTTTACTAATTTATTATACTTCATTTTTCTTTTCTTGAGATAATATCGAATAAATTTTATTTTCATTTTCTTTTATTTTTATAATTAACTCTGAATATGTTAAAATAAATGGATTTAAAAAAAGTCTACAAGATAATTTAAGATGCGATAACAAACATTATTTTTAATACAATTATTAATCTATATTTTGCGCAATCTTTTTTGCCATCATAAAAGCTACGCCTACATTCCCTTTCGCCATACTTATTATTTGGGGTATATATTTAGATTTTATTTGAGTATAAAATTCGAAATTAATTAATTTATTATTAATACTTTCTAAATATTCAGCAAATTCAATTCTTCTATATAAAATTTTTTTCAAATCAAAATTTGAATATCTATTGAAATATGTTAAATTTTCACATGTTTGGTTTAAATTTAATACATCTTGATAATCATGCAATATTAAAAATGTATATGTGTAAGGGTCAATTAACATATTTATTTTTCTCGACAAATTATTATAGTTTTTTAGATTTGTCAAATCAATAACTCTTATATGAAGTTTTTGACCATTTGATCTAAAGAATTTCTCACAATATAGATTAGTTTCAAAGTCAGACCGAAATTTAAAATTTCTATGAAATAAATATTGAAAATTTGGAAAAGATTCTTTAATGATTTTTAACATGACATTTAAGGTGGTTTTTTTCCCTATACCTTTTTCACCTATTATTATGTGATAATTCTCAGGATAATTGTAATATTTTAAATTAGCAATAATTTTTGCCAACTTTCTTAACTCTTTTTTCCTATTCACAAATAGATATTCTGCTTTCTTTAGGGATATTGTTTCTATGTTGTTTAATACATTTAAAGCATCTATTAGATATTGATGACGATCCTTTTCTATGAATATTTCATGTATATATTCTTTAATGCTCATTTTTAAGGTATTTTTTTCTAATAGGTTTTTTATTAAATTAAAATTAGTAAACATATTTAAAGAAAAAGGGTTTTTATTTTTAAAAGATAGATTTATAGTTTCTTTTATATTATTTAGGTTACTTGCTAAATTTGTTACAAAATTAACTAAATATAGATTTTTATAGTATTTTATCATGGTTGAATTTAATATACTTATTGAAAATCGACTTGATAACGATATTTTAGCTGAAAATTATTTGGAACTTAATAAGATTAATCTATATTTAGGAAATTTTTATTATCGCAAAAATGTGTCATTTAAGAAGATCATAAAACATTTATCTTACTATTTTTTGTTTGAGTCCCTCTGTATGTATGGACAATATCATAAAAATAGTTTTTTAAAAACTTGTAATAATGGAGAATATCAATCTGATTGTCCAATTAGTTTGATCATTCAGAAAATTAGATAATCTTAATTATCTTATATAATTCATAGATTTTAAAAAATATCGTCTAATCATTGATATAATCATTTAATTCTATGATTTTTAAATTATCTATAGATTTATAATGTTTTTAAGTTATTTTTTTAATAAGGAAGCAATTTTTTTATCCTCTTTTTTAAAGGATTATAATTAACATAAACATGTTTGAATTAGATAAAATATTAAATTTAATAGATTGTTTGGTTACATTTCTATTGACCTATCCTGATGGAAATCTACGCTTTTGGTTTACATTAAGATTTTCATTGGATTTTTTTAAAGAAAATGAGGTAGAAATAAAGCGATTAAAAACTCTCGGTAAGAAATTTCTGACACAATACAACGATAAAGACTCTGTTTTTGTTTCACATTGTCTTGATGACTTTCTTTTTTTAATGGCATTGAAAAAAATTTCTTATGATGAAGTTTGTAAATACGGTTTAAATTATAGATCGTCGTGTTATCATTGCGAGAGTCCTTTAAGTTTAACAGGTATTTTACATCGAGAAACTATATCTTTAGATTCTATATTAAATCTTTGGTTTAATTCTTACATAAAATTTTACTGTTGTCATTGTTTTAAAGCTATCAATAAAGGCGACTTAAAAGTTTTATAGTTTATAATTTTAATATGAACAATAAAACTTTATACTTTACATAGTGTTTTTGCTTAACATTTTATATTTACCTATTTTTAAATAAGTTAATTTATTTAGATTATATAAATAATATAAAGTTTTATTCTTAGATTATGGTTGCAAATGATAATTATATATTAATTTCAGGGTTTTCGAATATAGATGACGGATTTAACGTTTTAGTTCAAAAATTTCTTGAATCTGGATATAAATCTGCTCGGAAATGGTTAGATGATATTGTTTTTGTTAATATCCCCTTGTCTTTATTGGAGCCTGTTCTTTGGAAGTTTAAAGAGTGGGAAGCCCAGTTGTTCGCTGAAATTATTAGTCCTCATTTTTTACGGATTTATTTTGGAAAGGAAATACCAGATAAGTTATTAGATACTGACTATTATAAATTATACAAAAGGGTTGTAGAGATAATAGATAATTGTTCCGAGGGAATTGCTGATAGCAAAGATTTTGAATATTATGATATTTTAAGGTATATTTTTTTATATTCTAGTAAGGTAGAGTTAAATAAGATTAAAGATTTCATTGAAAAAGATTTGAGTAATAATGATATTTTTAACCACACATAGTTAACATTAATTAAATTTTTTTGATTAAATTATGTTTATAGGATAACGACTTTATATGATTATTTTGTGGATGTTTTTTTTTAGTTGAATTTATTCTGTTTACGAGTAGAATCATTAACCCATTTTGTTTTGTATTATATTTAATCGTTCCAATCATTTTTATTTTAGTTGCATTAATATGGTTTTTGATAGCAAACAGTTTTAGATTAGAACATTTAAAGAATTTTCCTACATGAATAAGTATGAGAGATTATTTGTTAGTTTTAAATTTACCTCGGTTTTTTTTATTATTTTCAATTTTAGTATCAGTTGAGATATTATTAGAAAAATATATACTAATGTTTTTTCTATAAGGATTTTATGTTTTTAATTCTATTTAATAAAGTTTAAAAGGTTTAAAATTTTTCGGATCTTCAAGAATTTTATCAAACTTCTTGATTAAACTAATTAATCTAGAAATTGTTTTTGGCATTAAATGTTTTTTTATTTTTTTATCTGATAGTTGTTTTAAAATTGCCGAAGTTTTTTCAAAGAATTTATTTTTTAAAAGTTTTTCTCTTATATCATTTTGTTGTATTAAAATACTTTTTGTGAAAATAAGATGATATATTTCATTATAACATTTCTTTAAATTATCTTTATAATTTTTGAGGTAAAGTATTTTATCTTTAATTTCTTTTTCTTCTAATGAAGTTTCTGAGATATGGTTTAATTTAAATTGAAGAGCATTATTAAGATGATTTAATGAACTTCTATATTCTACAATAATTTTATCTAAGGAAATAATCAAATCGGAAAAGGAAGCTGATTCTATACTAGATTTATTAGAGATTTGATCATAGAATTTTTTCATATAATAGTCGCTAGATTTCTCTATTGGGATGTTTCCCTCACTTTTTGGCTTAGCGGATTCTGGTTTATTCTCCATTTAATACACGGTCGTATAAGTTAAAATTCTTATGAGTTAAGTTGATATTACTTTATATATATGAAAAAAATAGGTTAAAAGTTTAAAAATATTTATAAAATTTATTTAATATTTTAAGATAAATGGAAATTGTTTTTTTTTATTTTAATTTTGATAAATATTTTAAAATGTAAAAACTTATTATATTTAATAATAGATAAGTTTTTTTAAGGGTGGTTTTAAAATTGGAAAAGGATTTATCTTGTAATAATTCTAAAAGGAGATCTAACTTGAAAGACATTGTTAATTCTTGTGAAATACCATCGAATGATTTAAGTTCTATTAATCAAGAAGAGAAACTATTTAAGGTTGTAATGTTAGGTCGCCAATATGCTCATGTTAGTTGTTATGATAGATGGTTAAAGAGTGCTAAATCCCGAAGTAAAGTAGTTAATATTAATCCAGAATATTTGACATTATCCTATAATCAAGCTTCAATTATGGCGTGCGGTATTTGTAAACGTTCTTTATCTGATAAACCAGAAAAGGTTTCAGAGAATGACTCAAAAACCTCATTTTCAGGAAAGGCTTTTGATATCATTGAGATCGCCTCTCAAGCAAAGTCAGCCCTTCTTGAACCTCCTGTTTTCCTTAATTCAAGTAATAATCGTTGTGTAAAATTATATTTTAAACGAGAAGATGAGTACAAAATCTTACTATTATTCAAAGAACTAGGTATAGATGTAGGTATAAGAAATTATAGTGGTTAGACCATAAATACTAATTTAGGAACTATATTTCATTTCTTTATATATAATAATTATCTAGTTATTTTCACTTTTTTTCTTTAAATACTTTTATTTTATATTAGTATAAATAATTAATATTTGAAAAAATTATGCTGTCAAAAATATTATTACCAATTACAATTCCAAAAAGAATTTTATTTTTCCTTGAATATGAGTACAAAGAACAAGGTTATATGCTTTTACGAGATTTTAGATTACACTGCAATCGTGATTGGAGTCAAATCTCTCAGGCCATAACACGCCTAAAAGAAGATGATTTAATAGTTCGTGAAAAAGTTGGAAGGGAAACTAAATTACTCATTACAGAGAAGGGTAGTCGTCATATAGAGAAATATTTATTGTTGGCATCTGAACATATTGATAATTTCGAAGAATTATTTTTAAAAGCAAATATTGCTGCTAAAACTAAGAATTATAGAATAGAAAATGAAAAAAGAGAGAACGGGTTTAATCTTGAAATGGTGGAATCCGATATTTATGATACTTTGTCAATCTTGGGAGAATCTAATTTAGCTAGTGAAGAGCAAATTAATTCATTAGCCAAAAATTTGGTTCGAGTATTTAAAAATAATGCAAAAGCTTAGATTGTCAATAAATAAATACAAATAATAATGATGTAATACGCATAAAATTTTTTATTAAATTTATAGAGAGTTAATTATTATAAATATATTAATATTATTTTTAATTAATACTTGGAGGTTGGATTATTAATGGCTGTTAAAAATGCTAAAATTGATTTTAATGAATCACCTTTAATAGATGAAATGCTGAGTAAGATAGTCGTAAGAACAAATCCGTTTATTTTATTAGATGGGAAGTATATTCCTAATAAGACAAAGAGGCAACCTTTTGATCCTGAAAGAATCATTAGCTCTTTGATGTTAGAGTCAAAGATTTCTAGAGATCTTGCAGTTGATATTACATTAGACATTATCAGGTTTTTAATACAAAACGAGATTAAGTTTGTGACAGCCCCCAGGTTACGGGAGATTTCCGTTTTTTTCTATGAAAGGAGGGGGATGGAGTTGGAGTCTACATATATTACTAGGATTGGTTTTGCTCCTTATGACTTGGATAGGATTTTTAAGGAAGTTTCAGACGAAAGGGAACGAATGGAGGTGATTTATAGAAAGATTAGTAATGAACGTTTAGCTCTTAAGAAATTGAGACAAGATATCAAGGAATCATAAATCTTAATTTTTTTTTAATCTTTTTTATTAACAATTATTGTCTTTTTTGTAAATAACTTAAATATAATTTCTGTTTATATTTAGTTAGTGACTTTTCATTATGATAGAAAGTGTTCGCAAAAAAAATAAAAGTTTAATGCACCAATTTGTCGATAATCAGTTTATCGATTATGATAAAATATTAAAACATTTTCATATAAATTTATATTTGACCGAGTATAAGATTGTTATAAAAACACCTCTTGTCAATTCATATGGAATTCATGTTCACGAGGATTCTTTAATAGAGAAATTTGATCTAACAAAATATTTATATATTCTTTCTATAAGTTAATTTTTCATAATTTTCCAGCCATAATACTTATTTTTGATTTGTCGTATAGGCTATCATTTATTAATTGGTTCTTGTTGTCTATCCTTAGAAAGCTTATTCATAAATAAGTCTATGGAATGAATTTTTCATTTTTGTATTTTTTTATAGAAGTACATGTGCAGCATAAAAATTGTATATATGGATAGCTCATTATTTTGATTGCTTTATTGATGGATATGTCGTTTTCAGCTATTAATTCTGCTAAGTATAAGTCTTGATCGCATTTGTGACATTTTTTTTATTTTCAATGAGATAGTCTATACATTCTTGTTTTGTCATTTTTCCATCTGTCATTAAGAAAATTACATCTATAATTTCGCAAGTTTGATAAGAACTTCCATAATTAAAGTCATTTTATGGTTTCGAATAAAATAGATAAGAATATCTATTAATTCAATATAATCTTCTTTTTTAAATTTTTAAAAGATTTCCATAAGTATAATTAACAATATCTACTTGACGAGTAAAGTCTTCTTTATTGAATTTTTCTCGTAATTTTATATTAAGGAGCGTTTTTTTTTTTCTTAAAACTTTTTTCTATATTAATTTCTTCCTTTATAGTTTCTTCATCAATATAGATTGGGTTGTTTTTTAATATTTTAAGATATTCTCGAAGATCTAATTTGTCTTCTATCTCTTTCAAAATACTTTTTTTATTATCTATAAATTCGTTGACTATTCCTAAAGCCTCTTTTTTGTTAATTTCTAACATCATTTTAATATCTAAAAGAATCTCAATTTCATTTTCCAAAGATATTTTAAGATATTTAGATAACATATTTTAAAATTATTGGTTTTTTTTGTTCTCTTATTTTATAATGATTAGAATTTGGCACTAATTAAAAATTGCTGATTTTATAATGCTTTTTTAGGTATTTAAGTTTTTTTAGTTTTAAGTGAATCTTTTTTACTTCCAATCAAGATATCATATTTTTTATGCTTAGAGTAAGATTTTTTATATGCTTTTATATATGATTATAAAAATTTTTCATTTGTAAAAATCAATAGAAGAATTTTGTTGGTATAAAGTCTAAAATATATTTTACATTGAAATTTATTATTTTAGATTTAATTTATCTATGATAAAATTAGCTGCGTCTTTTTGAGAAAAATTAGGTTTATCATTTTTCAATTTTTTAATGGTTTTTTGAAGGCTTTCATTTGTGTATGTGGTTCTGTCTAAAATAAATTTTATTAAGTTATTTATTTCAGTTTTTTCCCTACTTACAAACAGAAGGTTTTTCTTTTTCCATTTACTTAAATAAATTTTAAATACTTCTTTATTGATTCCTAGAGAATTAACTCCCTTAATCTTAACATGATTTTTTATTTTATTATCCTTAAATCTTTTTTCCCAATCAAAATACGACGGTGTTTCCGACATAAATAGGAGTCTAGTTATTATCTTTTTTATTACTCTAGAGATTATTTGTTTTTTAGTTTACGCTTTAATTTTAATTACGTCGTACTAATTACACTTCCTTATTTTTATCTTATCGTAAAAAAAGGTTAGAAAAGTATATTTAAATTCCACTCAGTATTGCTTTAAATATACTTATTGATTTTATTTAGTTAAGTTTTAAATCATTTATGTGATATCAATTTGGAACGCATTCTCAATAAATATATTACTTTAAAATTGGAAAACAACAAGACAAACATTTATGTTGATGGGGAGCTTTTTAATCAATGCAAGTATATATTATTGAATCTTAATATAAATAACCTTGATAGGTACGACAACATAGATTCTATTGATAGCGTCATTAAAGAATATAGTAGAGAACATGAAACAAATAAATCAAGATTGAGTCCTAATACCGAATTTTTTGGTCATTGTTCTAACATAGAAGCTTGGATAATTAATGGATATAATTTAAATATTTTACACAGTAGCTTATCTATTCCCTTATTAAGAAGATTAGCAATATTAAAAGATCCGATGGCTATTATAAAATTAAAAGAAGAAATTGCACTCCGGTTAGAATCAGGAAATAAAAAAGTTTTTACTTATTTTTTAAATGAGGATTATTTATGGTTTTTTGAATTAGAAGAATTAGAGGTTATATTCCAGAAAATTAGTTTCGATGATCAAGACTTGTTAAAACAAGTCAATTCCCTCATTAATAAAAAATATATTATTAATAAATATAAAAAACGTGGTCATATGAAAATTAAATTAGAAGAAAGAAAATAGGTTAGATATTCTTGATTTTCCTATGATTTTTACAATTTTATATAATTGAAGACAATTAAAAAAAAAATCTAGGAATAGATCATTTAAACTATAAAAATGTTGGATGTTATTATTATATTAAAGATTTATATTTTTATTAATAAAATTAAGTTAATGATATGAATTCTAATATTACTGAAAATGAGAAAGATGTTATTTTTAGTCGCAAAATGCTTTTTGTAATAAATTTTATCATAATAGGTATTTTTATTTATTTCCCGTTTTCTAGACCTCTTAATCAACTATTAGGGGGAATCGTTTTTGAAAATGACATATTTATTAATTATTTTTCTTTTTTCATCGTATCTTTCTGTGTTTTGTTTTTTGTTTGGGGAATCAATTCGAACGCTTTGACTGAACATTTAGTTTATATATATTTTTCCATGCTTGCAATTATTTTTTTTGTTCCATTTATTATAGGTTTTTTTACATTGGATAAGCAATTGTTTTTTATGGGTGCTTTTTTTATGATTTATTCCATATTTTGTCTTATTTTGAATGTATTTAAGAGTGCTCTTAAGAATGAAGAAAGTGAATTAAGAGTCAAGGAAATAATGAAGGAAGATTGTTCTTGAATTTTAGGATTAATAACGAAATTATCAACATATTTTTTAAATATATTAAATACTTAATATAACTTAGGATGTCATGTAATAAAGGTCGTATTATTGTTAAATCTCTTGATCATTTAAAAAACTTAGTTTCAGAAAAAGCAGGTGAATTTAGTTTAAGGTTGAAATATGGTTTGAATTCAACTAAGATTATTCAATATGATTCTTGCAGAGATATGTTTGATGTTTTTCATTCAATTGATGATTCTGAATCTTTATTATCATCAAAAGAAATTATGGATGAAGATTATTCTAATATTGGTCAAGCTATAAAGATAGGTTGTTTAATTTTCGATGAATATGTATAGAGTTTTTGCCGAATAAGGAATTAATTATTTGGTCATATTGAATTAGAAATAAAACGTTAGTTTTTCTACAATTTTTATGATAGATTTATCCGAAGTTCTCGATGTTGTTAGAGATTTAAAGATATGTTCTAAGATCTTGATCAAACGAAAGTTTGGCTATAATGCTATTAGGATGTTAAAGAATAGTAATGAAGTTGCATTTACAAAATATTTAGTTTACCATATTAAATCTCTTTTTAGTGCCCCACTATCTATTAAGGAATTAAGTATTTTGTTCTCTTTAAAAAGAGAAGCTATTTCATACAATTTAGATAAATTAGTAAGTGTGGGACGGTTAAAAAGTGTTCATCGGAATGGTTCAGATAAATTTTATTATCTCAAAGGTTCAAATCCTAATTTTAAATTATTATATATGGGAAAAACTCAAAAAAATATATTATCATTACTTGATATTGGCCCGATGAGTTCTTTGAACATTGCTCAGAATTTAAATATTAATCGTAACGCTTTATTAAGTTCGTTAAGTAATTTAAGGAGAAAAGGGTTTGTTGATTCTGTTAATGCTGTCGGAAATGGTAGTTCAAAATTTTTCTGGTTTTTAAAAAATAATATCTTACACCGGAAACTTGCTCACATACTAGCGATGGGTATGGAGAATGTTATTAAGATTTTATCGATTATGCCTGTAAGACTTAAAATCTTAGTTGATAAATTAGAAATGACTAAAGGAACATTACTTCACAAACTAAGAAGATTAATTGATAATAAAGTTGTAAAAAGATTTAAAAATGGTAGATACTTTGTATATTATCTATCAAATTGTCAAAAGATTTTGGCTATGATCGAGAGCTTAAGTTCTAGGCAGAAGTTTATTTATGATCTTTTGCAAGAAAGAAAATTAAAGGTACTTGAAATTAGAGATTTGTGTGGATTTAAAAATGACGAGGGATATAGGGTCAAGAACGCTTTAAAGATTTTATTGCAATTTGGGTTAGTTACCCATTATGAGAATAACAAGTTTGGTACTTCTATTATTAAATTTAATAAAGAAGGTTCAATATATGATGATTTATTATCTTATTTAAATAATATTTCTAGAATTAATGATGTTTTGTCTAGAGATTTTATTTCTGTTCAAGAGGACTTAATAAATTATCGTGTTAGCAATATTTTGGAAGAAATATTTATTAAAAAAGAAATTAAAAACTTGAAAGGAGAACTTTCTTTAAAAGGCAAGGAGTTAATTTATGTTAGGGACAAAGATGTTTCTCAATTTACAAAAAATAAAAAGTTTTCTGAGTATAATCTTATTCGACAGAACATTAGAAATAGAGAAGAGAGATTAAGAGAATTGACAGTTTTTAATAAGACTTCGAACCCTAAAAACTTGGGATCAGATCTATTTTTTTATATAGTCTATATCAATGATGATGGGAAAATAACTTATTTAGACCATACAAAAAATATTAGAGGGGCTCAAGAATTTTTTAAGTTTCAATCAAATTATTTAAAGAAATTGGGAAAAGAAAATAGGGTAAAGCTTTTCAATGCTAGTGATATGTACGATGTTCGAGAAAAATTTTACAAAAGAAATATGGCTACTGCTTGAAATATTTATGTTTTAATATAGGAAACTTTTATTAAAATAATACCTCTTTGAAAACGGGTTTATTTATCAATAGTTCTTCGCTCTCTATTTCTTCAAAACAAGCACAACAATAAAATTGAATATATTTACTTTCCCATAATATATAAAATTTTTTAATAGTTTTTTCATTCATAGTAAATTGTAATAGAAGGTCTAATAATTCTAATTTTCCCCCACATTTCCAACAATACCGATTTTTTGCTTGTTTTATTGCTTTTTCAAACTTTCCTAATTGATTTTTATGATCAATACTGATCATTATAAATTTAAATTCTCTATTTTTATTTTTAGTATTTGATACATAATTTATAGAATTTTATAAATATTTTTAAGTATGTTTTATTATTTTATTTTTCTGATAAATATATGCAACATATTTAGAATACTATATTTTTTATTGCAGGATTGCAGGATGCTTCTTTTATGTTGACAGGTTTAATGTTTGGATTTTAATGTCTAGTTATTCTTAGATGATTTTAATAAAGATTTTTAAAGAATAAAATAATATTTCTATTTATAGACTTATTAAAATTGTTATATATATCCTAAATGCATCATAACAAAAAGGATCTTAGTTGTAAATCTAATAAAGATAGATTTCAATATCGAGACATAAATGATAAAGAAATCGATTGTTTAGAAGACCTTAATAAGTTTTCAAATACAGAACTAGAATAAAATAAACAAAAATCTTTTCTTTCTTTTTCTAAATATGGTATAGAATTAAAATTAGTCGACAGTTTTGTTTCTAAAAAAATTCCATTTGATATCATTTCAAATCATAATTGGGGAAAATTGGAGGGTATTCATGTCATTAATTCATCTCCAATTGATAACTCTTTTTGCCGGAAAATGTCTCAAGCAAAAGGAAATGTCGTTTGTAAATATTGTTACTCAATTAAAACAACAATACCTAATTCTCCAAACAATATTAGATGCCAAAATGCTTGGAAACGTATAGGTGATTTATTATCAAGCAGGATATTAGATTATAATGAATTGCCTTTTAGTAAGAATAGGGATAAGATTTTTCCTTATGTAAGATTGTCTTCCCATGAAGAATTAATTAATGGGACTCATTATTTAAATTTACTTAATATTGTAGAAAAAAACCCACTTACAATATTTGTTCTTTGGACCAAAAGATTAGATATTATAAAAAAATTCGGTAGACATGATCTAAGCAATTTGATTTTACTTTTTTCTCAGCCATCTTTTAATGTGATTGATCCAAAGATACCAATCCCTTTCGACAAGACTTTTTCGGTATACACTATTCAATTTGCCACTGAAAATGATATTAAAATAAATTGCCATATCTCAAAAAATGCAAAATGCATTAATTGTTTGAAATGTTTTCAGCTTAATAATGTCTCTCATATTAATGAGCTTTTAAAAGGTAGTCCATTAAATTGGAGGGACATAACTATATTATTAGTTGATTTATTAAGAAGTAATAATTTAGATTCCATCAAGCCACTTCTTGATCAGATCGATGAAGAATTGCTTCTGAATAATATTGATCTTGGTCTTAGACATCAAGTAGATATAACTCGTTATTTAAAGTAGGTGTTTTTAAGGGTTAATATAGAATATTTTTCTTTATGATAGTTTTTTAGCTATTAACTAAATATATTAGATTTACTGATTAATATTTTTCCACATCTTCCACACATTAGGGTTTTAGTTTCAATATACCCTTCTTTTTCTTCATAAAACTCATTTTCAAGACATATATCATAATATTTTTTATCCGCCTCAGATCCACTCAATTCTACTTCATTACTGCAAAGATTTACAGAAAAGCTTCCAGAATATTCTATTTTGAACTTATCATCAATAGATCCTCTACACTTGGGATTTTCACATCTGAGAAGTTGTTTATCAAAATATAAATCTTTTATCTTTTTTTTTAATAACCTTTCCATTGTTAAATTTAAAATTTATGTTTATATTATCCTCTTATATTAGTTAATTATATTTTTATCTTTAAATAAATTTATAAATTTTAAGAATTAATTAATAATTTAATACTCTTTACAGTTATAATTTTATGAAAGGATATATTTATTGTAACAATTGCGGGAGGAAATTGATTTTATTGGATGAAGTAGAATATTGTAACTATAAAGAACAAAGCGTTCTACCGTATTTATATAATGTGTGTATTACTAAAAAGGTAGGTTTGGAAAATGTCTTTGATTCTTTTGATCCTCCAATATAACTAATTTATTTATTTGATTTTTAAAAGATATAAATTCTTCAAAGGTAGTATTAAGTAATGAAAAATAGTAATTATTCCATTCACTCAATAATCTTTGATTTAGGAAATGTTATTATTAAATATGATGACTATATCTTTTTTAGAAAGATTTCCAAGCACACAAAACTATCACTTAATATTATTTCTAAAATCATGTTTCCGTTATTTGAGAGATTTTCTCAAGGAAAAATCAATAGTTCACAATTTTTTAATGAAGCCTTAATTAAATGTGAACTTAAAAATCTTTCCAGAAATACATTTTTTAAGTTTTTTAATTCTGTTTTTATTTCATTAAATTATAAAATTCTTGATTTTATCATTACTTTAAAAAAGATTAAAAAGTATAATATATATCTTCTTTCAAATACAAACTATATTCAATTTGGATTTTTGCAAAAAAGCTATAAACATTTATTTAAGATTTTTGATGATATTTTTTTATCATATGAACTTAAATGCCGGAAACCTAATCACGAGATTTTCGAAATCGTTTTATCCTCAATTAATATTCCTCCTGAAAACTGTTTATTTATTGATGATATGGATGATAACATTAAAACTGCAAGGATTCTGAATATAAACTCTATTTTGTTTCTGGATGAAAATCAATTTTTAAATGATTTAAGTAAATTTATTAAATTTGATTTTTAATATCTCATACAAGAAAGAATTCAAAAGGAAAGACTTTTTTTGATAGGTTTTCAAGAAGTTTTACATTCTTTTATTTTAAGTTGTGATTTAGTAATTCTGTATACTTCTTTTATTTAAATGATAAATTATTATTATTTTATTTAATATTTATACATTTTATGTGATAATATTTTGTCTGAAACTAGTTTAATAAAAGAAGGTATTGACACTAATCATCGAGATTTGGAACATGACACCTTTAAAGAAGAAGTTAGTGTAAGGTTTGTTAATACTAAAGTTATTAAGAGTATTTTCGAAACATTATCTGCTATAATTGATGAAACTTCGATATTGTTTTCTCGGGATGGAATTTCGATTACAGCAATGGATCCAAGTAGAATATGTTTACTTAAGCTGAAAATAAGTAAAGATTCAAAATTAATAGATGAATTAAAATGCACACGGTCTCATGATGTAGTAATAAATTTAGATGACCTTGATAAGATAATGAAAAGAGCTGCTTCTAATGATGAATTAACCTTTTCTTTTTTAGAGGAAGAAAATAAATTAAAAATAATAATGAAACGCAAAGAGACTTCTCGAACCAGAAAATTTTCATTAGCTTTATTGGATTCCGAAATAGAGGAAATTCCAATGAATAATCTTTTACAATTAGAATATAATTCCGATTTTACGATTGAACCCAGTTTTTTAATTGAGGCCATAAAAGATGCAGAGATTTATTCTGAGATTTTAAATATAAATATGAGGAAGGATGGTTCATTAATTTTTAGTTCATCAGGACAAATTGGCGAGATGGTTTACAATCTGTCCGAATCTGATTTGATTGATTCTACTTTTGATGGTAATGATATAAGCGATTACTCGATTACTTTTTTAAAGAACATACTAAAACTTAATCCAATAACTGAAAAACTAAAGATATGCTTAAAAACGGACCACCCTATAAGAATCGATTTTGATTTAGAAGAAGGCGTTAAACTGAATTATTTTCTTGCTCCTCGTGTTGAAGAAGAAGAGTTCGAAGACGACGACGATATTAATGAATTTTGAAATAATATTATTTTTTTTTAATTTTTATTATAAATTTTTCTGTGACTTTCTTTTTTAGGAGTTTTTTCTCATTTCTTTATCTTATATTTCAGATATTATTTTCTAAAAACATATTTATATATATTTATAAAATTTTAAAGATATTATTTTTATATAAGTTTATTTTTTGTTTTCTATAATGAGTTCTATAAAGCGAAGGTTAAGAAATTTAAAGAAACAGTTTAAGAGAATTACCAAAATAATTGATTCTATAGATGATAATAACCCTCATAAGATGGATCTAATTTTAAAGCTTAGTAATTATAAATCTATTTGGAAAGATATTAAATAATTTCATTATCTTCCCAAAATTAAGCTTTTTGATTAGAATTTGAAGATAGAGGGAATTATCATTTCTCTATAATTTATTTGTTCTTTTTCATATTATTATCTCTTATCAAATCAAACATATTCAAATTATCCCTTAGATTTTGAAATAGTGTTAGGTGCGGATTGTAATACAATTTATTTTCACGATTACTATCCTCTTTGGGAAGTTGTTTTACAAGGAAGTTTGGAGACATTTTTAATGGACCAATAAAAGATTTGCCTCAATATTGCCATATTTTTAGAAAAGATTAAAGAAAAAGGATTAAATTTTATTATTTTTTAATTTCCACCAGCTATATATGGTAAAATTACTAACTCGTCATCAGGGCCAATTTTTGTATTTGGTTTGACCTTTTTTCCGTTTAATAAAATTCCAAAATATTTTACATCAAGAGAAAGTTCTTTTAACAAATCATTGATTGTCATTTCTCTCTCAGGTATAAAGGTTTCATACAACCCAGTATCTAGAAGTTCACTCATTTTTTGGATTTTTAATATCACCTTCCAAATTTGTTATTGTTTATATGCATAGATGTTAATTGCTAAGAGAATTTTAGTTTTTTGTATTTATATATATTTGCTTTTTTTGAATAATTTTTCTTTAAATTATTTTAATATTATGTTTATTTGTTTATAGTAGTGATATAAAATTAAGAAACAAAGTTTTCTTTTATTCAAGATGATTCAAAAAAAGTTAACTGATTTTAAGATAGTTTCTCAACATAAGTTTTCAAAGAAAGCTACTCTCCCCGATAAGCAAGTTGATATTGATCAAAATAATACACTTGAAATTGCGAAACTTAAAGGAATAATTAAAGATCTCACAACTAATAAAAATATTTCTTTATTGGCAAAAAGTGAATTAAAGAAGACTGGTTTCACAATTAAACACTTTTATGATAATTTTATTTATATCTCCAATGGTCATAAACCTGATATTGCATGGTCAAAGGACGAAAATTTAAATAAAATTCAATATCATAAAATATTGCACAGATTGGAAAGAGAGAGAAGAATAACTAATATGTTTTATTATTCCGTTGAATGGATTGGTAGGAGTGCTGAGGTCTTGGAGAGAGATAAACATATTTGCGGAGGCTGTGGGAAAATGACTAATAGGGTGCATCATCGCGGTAGTGCCACATATAATCCAGAAATGTGTTTAGATCCAAGAAATTTGATTACTATGTGTAAAAAATGTGAAGATGAAATTCATAACAGAAATAGAACCACAAGCAGACATCATCGATAATATTTTTTTTTAACCTTATAGATTTATTTTTAAAGGTTCTGTTTTATTATCTTTTTATTAACTATATTCTTATTACAAACCTCTTAATTATAAGGAATATTGTTCGTTGCTTAGATACAAATAAATTATAAGATTTGATGAATATTAAAAAATATATTTAAGTAAAAAAATATAATTATTATTAAGTGTTAAAATTTTTTATGGGTTAATTAGAGATAGTATAATGTATGAAGAAGATTATGAATGTGAATTAAACGCTACTTTTGTATGTAATAAATGTGGAGAAGAACGTCCTAATTTTGACCGTGATCAGTGTCCAGATAAGGAAAATATTCTATATAGGAAAGTTTGTAAATATTGTACAGGGAAACTAATTGATCATTGTAAGGGGTGCTTAGGTGAGGATTGTCCTTGTTGTGAATATAATCCCAATCCTCGATATTAATTATGGTGTTTTGTTATGATTTTTGAATGTCCTATTTGCCAATACAGAAAAAATGTTTCGTTTACTAGGGATGTTGTCGTTTGTCCCGAATGTGGTTCCAAAATGTTTTGGAATGGAAAATAAAGGACAGTATAGTGATATGTTAAAAAGGAGAGTGTGGGTTTTTCCCGATAATGTTGACACAGATGCTATAGCACTTGGTAAATATTTAGATGATATTAATGCTATTTTAAGACATATATGTGAATCGATTGATAAAGAATTCTCCATCTCAATTTGAAAAGGGAAATATAATTGTTGCTGGAAGGAGTCTTGGATGCGGTTCAAGTAAAAAGGTGGCTCAGATTGTAGGTGGTCTTGGTATTTCCGGTTCTGGCGTTTTTGGTTCTAAGGTTCCTTATTTTGAACCCATACATGGGTCTGCTCCAGATATAGCAGGAAGAAGAATAGCAAATCCCATTGCAACTATTATTTCGACATCAATGATGCTCGATTATCTAGGTTTTGAAATCGAATCTATAAAATTAATGAAAGATATCGAAAATATTTTAAAAGGTGGACTTAATATAAAAAAAATCGGAATATATTACCAATGGATTGTGTTCCAATTAAGTATCACAAAGCTGGAAAATCTTCTGATGTTGCTTTTAAAGTATTGGAAGAGTGCAAAAAATTATATAGGACATAATATTTTCTTATATGATCAATAATAGATCAGAAATTTTTCCTTCATAAGTTGGTTTTGGAATTAAATTCTTAAGTTTATTATTTTTGTTATTAACATAAAATGTTTTCATTCCTAATTTGGCAGCAATCATATCCGTTGATTGATCTCCTACCATTAAACATGAACTCTCTTTTATTTTAATTTCATCAACAATTTGTCGATAATAAATTAGATTTTTTAAAGATTTACATGCCCGACAATTTTCAATGGTTGTTATAAAATGAAAGGGAAAGTTTGATAAATTTGACCATTCTAATCTTTTTATTAGCCACGATTTAGGAGCAGCAGGATCAGAGGCAAGTATTATCTTATAACCCTTATTATAACTCACTTGAAGAACCTCCAATGCCATTGGATTATATACAAAATGAGACTTCAATATCGGAAACAATTCATTATACATTTTTTCTAATAAAGGTTCACCAACTTTTTTTGTTATGTTACCCAATGGAAATAATACATCATTGAAAACTTGAATATTAAGTTTTTTTCCCTCATTATCTCTTACAGCTCTATAAGCTTTTAGAAATCTTTTAATTACAATTTTTGGAGCTACTATTTCAGATAATTTTTTTGTAATTAATTTAAGGAAATTTTTTGAAAATTTAATTTGATTTAAATCATTTAAAGTCCCGTCCAAATCAAATAAAATAGCTTCTATATTATCCGACATATTTAAATTTATATTTTTAAATAATTACATTTTATTTATATGTTATTTCCATAAATCGTATCTTTATATGCCTTCTGATTTTTTAAAAAAGTTAAAATTTAAATTTAATGATTAATGTTATTTTTTTTGATTTTTTTCGCAAATTATTAAATCTTTTTTCTTTATTATTCTGTTCTTTATGAATTATGTTCCAGTCTTTTTTCAGACAATCACAGCATAAAAATTCTATTTCTTTTGTTTCCACCATTTATCAATCTTCTCTTTTAATTTCAACATTGGGTAAGAATAATTATTTGGTAATTGCTTCAATATATAATTTATGTCTAATTTTTTTGTAATTTCTTTTTTAAAAAAATATAAATATTTTTAAATATATTTAATCTTCTTATTTTTATGAATGTTGATTTAATGTCTCGATATGAAAGTGAAATTGGTAAATCTGCTATTAATGACAATGTTTTTACTCAAGATTTCTTAATTTGGAAAAAAAATATTTTACACGCTTATAATATTTTTTCTAAGGGTAAAATAATTAGTAAATGGACTATTAATGAAACTCGGTTTGGTCAAAAAGTTCCCAATGCCTCAAATCGTTATTTTATATATTTTCAAGGTAGTTTTTTTTTTATTAAGAAACAATATAAATATATCTTTCATTTAGAACTGATTCCAAAAGAAGATATTGATAATTTCAGTATCGCTTTTGCTTCAATAGCCGAGATTATTGTAAAGACGGTTCAAAAAGAAACTTTCGATTCTAATATGGTTAATTAATCTCGTTGTGGCTTTTTCTCTAATTTGTCTTTTTTATTAATGACTTAAGCTATTTCTACTAAAACTTTTTTTTATTTTTAATTCCCTTTTTATTTATATTTGTTAAATCTTATTATTACATTATGAGTAATTGTGAAATTATTTTAGATAAAGGTTTTGTGTCACGTGCTTTCAAAGAGTTGGGTTATTCAATGTACATGAAGGAAAGTACGGGAGAGGTGATTTGGCGACCAGACGCAAGATTAATTGATCCTTCTTTAAATTTAGATAATTGCAAAGATAGTACAAGGTCCGTTATTGAGAAGGTCCATACTATTTGGGAAAATAAAAATGGGGAATATTTTACTCGTACTAAATATTATGAAAATATTAAAAATATATTAACAAATAATTCATGTGTTAGAGAAGATTACCGTTTTATTGAATGTCCTAAATGTGGGATGTGTGAGCAAATGGTTGCAGACACTAAGAGACATCATAGTCAAGCTTTTAAATGGTTAGACAATGAAGGTAATCACGCTATCTATGAGTGTCGTCAATGCGAAATAAAAGTAGAGAGTTCTTTCTCAATTATTATGGAAGATAACATTGCATTGCCGTTGGAAGAGTTTGCAGAATTAGTCAATATTAATATAGAAACTGTAAAGTTATATGAAAGGGCTTATGATTATTGTTGTGCGTATGGTGAGTCTTCTAAGAATGATTCATGTGTAGAAAGGTTTGTGAAAGTATCAAGGGAATCTGTGGTAGAGGCTTCTGCCCCTTCATTTGAGGGGGTTGATTTAGATTTAAAGCTTAATAATGGAGAGGTTTATATAACTCCAAAAACTAATTGGGAAACAACGGCTAGGAAAATTACAGAATTGGTAGACGGATATATGGGCATAATTCCATCAATTCATCAAAGTAAATATGATTCCTTCAAGGAAATGAACGATTTTCCTTCAGAGAAAAAATTGGTAAAAGATCATCTTCATTGGATTAAAAATTATTCAAATTTATATGGGACTGGAATTAAACCATCGTCCTATTATGACAATATTTTAGAAAGAGAATTCCGAAATTTTTGGTAGTACTTTTTTATTTAGTATCTATATCTTAGAAATTTTTCGTATGTAAATCATTCATTTATTTGACTCTTTTTATTTTTAATTTTCTTTGCTTTTTTGAAATTTGGGTATTTATATTGAATAATTTACTGATAACCAATTTTTTACATGTTAAGAAGAAGAGGAGTAAGAATAATTTTTTAGATTCTATGTTATCTTATATTTATAATTTTTTTAGGAATGAAGAGAAGATTATTCCTAAATCCAGTCGGATTTTTTTGCCTTTGCCTGATATTGGTTTAAGATTAAAAGAATATGGTGGTCGTGTTTCATTAAGGTTTAATTTATTTGAGATAGATATTGATATGGAATTTAATAATGAAGAATCTGATCTATTAGAGGAGTTTTATTCCAAAATAATCGATTTAGACCGAAAGACAAAAGGTATTTCAAGAAGAATAATTGATACTAAAAACTTGTATTCTTTGTTTTATAGACCTCGAACTCTCAAACTAAATAACTCTTTAAAACGAATTTGTAATTTAGATTCAAACTTTAATTTATATTTTAATTCTAAGTTTCTTAATATTTTTGAGACTCACAAAGAATTGGCGATTAGAAAGATATTAAAAAGACACTATCAATTGTTTAGAATTAGAGAGTTTGAACAAGACTTTCCCACTTTAAAAGCAAGAATAGAGGAAACATTAGAATCTAAGTTTAATATTGGGTTAACATTTAGTTCGTTAGCTTTTAAAGATGCAGATATCTCAGGAGGTATCGGGTTGGAATTTATAAAATATTGTTCGAATCATCTATATAATAAAAATTATAGCAAGGTTATTTCTAATATCGATAAAATAACTCAAAAAGGGACTAATTTTATTAAAACACATATAATTAAAAAGATGGCTACCCGTTTAGATAAATTTGCTAATTGCAAGAAGAATGAAATAAATAATTTTGAGAACTTATTTAAATGGCTTCTAAATTCGATTTCTTATAAAAATATTGCTTCTCCTTTTTGGTTTAAGAATAAAAATCTATATTTTTTTTATTATCGAACTCCTTCATGTATATGGAATAAATATGGAAAAAAGAACGTCTCTGATTTTGAAAGTTCTTCTCATTTTGATCTTAGATATAAGATATGTCATAAAATTCCAATATTATGTAATTTAGATTATATCCCTAGAAAGTGGTTTGAGTCTTCTGATAGGAATATATATTTTGCTTCTAAAGGAAATACTGATAATTTTCCTATACTTGAAAAAGTTTTTTCGGAAGAGAATTTATCAAAAGCTAATACTCAAGATAAGGAGTTTTTGAGTTTTTTTAATATAAAAATAAAATAAAGTACTTGACTAAAACTTTTTATAATCAACAGATAATAAGATTTATTTTAATAATTTATTTTCATCAATATTGAGTAATTTTAAATAACCTTCTACACGTAAGAAAGTTTTAACTGATAATGTTCCTAAATTGTATCTATCGATAATCTCTTCCTTTAATCTAATATTAGCAAAATTATCACCTGCTTGTGAAAGGGCTTTGAGAAGAGGGAAGGCAAGGTTCCTATGTAGTAAACGTGTATTATAATTACTTTCGGACCATGCTTGTAAATTCGAGCAATGTGCTTGAAATTGTTCTTCAGGAGAGATGTTAAATCTTATTAAGTTTATCCCTTCTGATTCATTTTTATTTAGATATTCTTCTACTTGGTCAATGGATTCTAAGGTTTCTGTATTTTTAATATTCTTTATAGGAATATTTAATAATAAAAATTTGCATTGATTAAAGCGTTTTTCTTTTACATATATGACGCTTTTAACGCCTTGCAGCTTTACGGTAATAAGGTTATTTATTTTATACACCAATTCGTCTCTGATTATTAATTGTTCAACTACGCCAAAAATATCTTCTTTTATTTCTTTTAATGTCCATTTCTTACCTTGCTTAATATAAAATTCCGCAATTTCTTGATGATCACCAATGTGCCCATAATCCCAACCTGCCCAATATCTATCCTTTTTATTATAAAAAACAAATTCTTCACTAAAATAAGTTATTCCTCCATGACATTCAATATTATCCCATAACTCTGTGGAGTATACATTTTGTCCATATATAGGTGGATGATTTTTATCAATCCCTACATATGCACATGGATGTGATCCTAAAGTAATAATTATCCATTTAATCTCTTCTTTCCAACCCTCTTCTAAAACTATTGGATTTGTTAACATTTTTCCATGATAAATCTTTTTATTTTTTATAATTTCTGAATTCAATTTGCTACTCTATCACACTATATAAAATGTTTTGTTTTTCATATTTTAATAATTTATTTATGGAAGTAACTTTATAAAGATTTATTATTTTTGGGAGTGAAATGGATTTCCAATGATTACATCTTCTGTATTTTTGGGAATTCAAATCAAGTACAATTCTCCACATTTTGCAAAACTTTTTGTCTAAAGAAATTTTAACTTGTAACAATTACCTTTCCCAAATAGTCATTTAAAACGATAAGTAAGGATGATTAGTTTTATGAAATTAATTAAAATAAATTGTTAATGATAACGCTTAAATATCGTGTTTATGTTTTATTGATTAAGTTTCAAGTTTATGATAAAAATGTTGAATACCAATTTAGTTAAAAAATATAGAGATAAGATTCTCATTAGTTTTATAGGAGAAGGTTCTTCTAAAGAAACTGATATTATGAAAGATTGGAAAAAGATTGAGAGTAATCTAATTAAAATGATAAAAATATTTGAACAAAAACATGATTTAAAATTAATAATTGCAGATTTTGAATTTCAATATATTTAGCACTATACAGAAATAACCAGAAAGAGACGATTGTATTAATGTCAAATGATTCCAAACCAACGCTTAAGAATAGTAATTATATGGTCATAACTAAAGAGAATCTCAAGTTATTTATTCTAACTATAAAAACTTTAATAGAAGAGAATTATCAGTTAAGATTAAAATTAAAAAGTAAAATCGAACAATGAATAGGAATTTTATTGATAATTTTTTTAATAAATTTCATCCTTATGAGAAAAGAATAGTGATATTTAGATATTATTTCCAGATTTGTCCATATATGTTGTAATTTTACACATTCTATTTTGACTTCATGTAGCAAAATTCTTGTTTTATTCCCATCATTTATTCCAAAATTACCCCATACTTTACTTCTACAAATAATCTTTCCGTAACATTCACATCTCTTATTTAAAAAAGATCTTAATTGACCTCTACCTATTTGTTTTTTGTTATATCCCATTTTAGAACGAAATTATTGTTTTAATAATATTCTATAATTAAAAATATTATAATTCTTTGTATATATTTATCAAAGTTTTTTCAGTTATAATTTCTTTTTTGATATTATGAATCCACTAAATTTTTAAACTCTATTGCTTGATATTATATTAGAATTATATTATTTTCAAAAGATTTATTCGTTAAGATGATGAGTTTAAAAGATGATTTTTGTTGGAATAAATTTCTTGATTGGCAGAGAATCTTGTCTCTTTTAGATCTTGAATGTATTGAAAACGTTCCCGAAACTAAGATACAAATAGCTTTTCAAAATATAACAGATTTTTACGGTTTAGAAGATCTTCTACTATTTGAACCCAATTTTTTGGATTCTCTTGTTGTAAAAGAGTTAAAAATATTATTAAGAAAAGAATTATTATTAAAGAATACAACAAATAAAAATAAAGACATTATAAACTATCTTTCTAAGAATTCTATACCTACTAATCGTGGAACTTTAATCAAGATTGATCCTAGAAATTTAAAAGGTTTTACAGGAAATAGCTTTGAGGATTTAATTAAACATCTTTCAAAAAAGTTTTTTAGAGATAAAAATGGTACGGATTAGGGTTTTTTATTATGAAAGATAAGAAATATGTTTTTGGATTAGCCATTTCTTTTATCAGTCTTTTTATGATTCTTTCTATTTCTTATCTTGTTGATATAACAATTTTTAATAGTTTGATTTTTCCAACTTTAATTTTTATGATCTTTTTTTCTGTATGTGTAACTTTAGTTTTTATCGGAATTAAATTAAAGTTCAATTGAGAAATTTTTTATGATAATTACTTGTTATATTTTTCAAAGCTAATTTTAAAATGATATTAAATATTGAAGGAAAGCTATATTACTCCCCCGAATTTTACTCCGAATTATTTTACTCCTAAAAATCAACTCAAGAAAGATTATCAAAATAAAAAATATTATAATGATCTAAAAAATCAATAATTTATTTGGAAAAATAAAACTTTTAGATACTTTATAAGTTTTAAATATTGTAAAATATTATTATTATAAAAGAGAATATATTTTAAATTCATGTCTTTAGTATGAAAAACATAAAAATATTTATTTATTTAATTATTCTTACCTTAGTTTTTATTTTATTGTTTGTATTTACTTATATTTTTGGAGGAATGAAATATTTTCTTGACCAGTTGTTGTTTTTTAGTTTACTTTTTGGAGTTACTTTTTTATTTTTTTTTCTAGCATTCAAGATTTATTTTTATTTGCAAAGAAGGGGCGTTAATTTCCCTTATGTGAATCCTTTTATGGTTATGTGTTTATTACTTTCAATAGTTGTCGGCTTAACAACAATTTCTTTTTTTATAGCGGGGAACTTATTATTCGGTATTTTAAATCTAATTGGGTTCCTTAGTACAATCTTTATATTTAGTTTTTTTCGTCATACGAATAGAACTTATGTAATAAGAGATGAGGATGATGATGAAAAAAAATATGATTGGTCAGAACACAAAATACCGTTAAAATCTGAAGATATACAAATCGACGATGACAATGATTAAATATTCGTTTTTTGACTTTTTTTAAAAAATCAATAGTCTCTCATAATGTTAAGTTTTGTATTAAATTATTAAAAAAAGATTTTTGTGGTTTTTATATATGGAACAAAAAAGACTAAAGGATATTAATTTGGTTTCAGCCCTCTCTAACGGCTTAGCAAAAATGCCATTATATTATCTTGATGGAATTGAATGGGTTGAAATTATGACTGAAGAAAGAGTAATTACTTATGCAAAGAATATTTATTTTGATAATTTAAGAGAAGATTATGATTTTCCGCATGATATTTTCAATAAATCACCAAATACAATTGAAGAGTCAGTTCGTTTAATTAAATGGGTTGATGAAGAATTATTTAAAATCACTGATTAATATGTGTGAATTTATCAAAATATTTATTATTAAGATTTTTCTTTATTTTTACATCATTATTTTTTTATTTTAGATATAAAAACACTAAAAAAGGTGAATAAGAGATGAAAGATAAACAAAGTTTTATAAATGAGATAATAACCGCAGGAGAGTCTCTAGAAAGATTGGGCATTCAATATGGAAAGGATGATATAATGATTTTGGATGGTAGGAGACTACAAAAGAATGTCATTCTTAAAAAGAAAGAAAATTATAGCGTTCTTCCTTTATTTTGTGGAGGTTAATTTTTATTCCTTCCCAAATTTTATTTTTACTCTAATTCTTTAAGCTCAAATTCAGTTCAATAAATTTAAAATATGGTTAAAATAAACTCACAAAATTATAATGATGAATATACTATGCATTATGTATATTCCATCGAATTAGGCATAACAAGTTATTTATTAAAGATGTTATTCGGAAAAGGTTTTTTAGCAAAAACATTTGTGGATAAATATTTATTAAAACAAGTACAGCATAATATTCGAAGATGTGGATTATTCCAAATTTTTTTGGCTTTTGTTGTTATTAATAATATTAATTATATAAAGAACAAATTATTACTTTTTATTATAAGTGTAGTTTATCCAAAAAGTTCACAATTCTTTTTATGACTCAAATATTAATGAAAAAAAGCGATTGGGATAAAGGGGGAGAGTCTTTCAATTATTTAATTAATTTTTGTTTAAATAATTCTTTTAGATTGAAAAAAGAAATTCTATTTAATTATAAAATATTACATTCAATTCATCGTGTTTTAGATTCCGATATTATGATTGGAGAGTCTCAGTATATTGAAGATCATTGTCAGGATATATCTCAAGGCAATTATGGAATATTTCATACTCATCCTTTTTGGTTAGGAAATTATAATGAGATTAGTGAAATTACAAATTTTATTGATTTATACACAGCATATAGAAGTGGTACGAAAGAAACTATTGTTGGAATCAGTCTACACCGTCTTGCTATCATTAATATTTCAAGAATTTCTAATAGTTTCTGGATGAACAATGTAGATAATTTACAAGAATGTAAGGATCTGATTTTATTTAGAGAGAATATTAATAATTTGTCTAGTGAAATGAAAATGAAACTTATTTCCATTTATGGAGATGTTAAGAATTTTAAAGTTTATTGGAACTATTTTATTTCTAAACAAAAATCAATGATTAAAGATTTAATTCAAAAAAAGATTATTTTATTTGAAGCAATTTAAAACTTGATTTTTATATGAATTATTACAAATTTATTTAAGTACATATTTTTATATGTTTTTTTTCATATTTATTAAATAGATAAAATTTAGAAGTGAATAGATTGCACAGGTCAAATTACTCAAAATATATAGATAATATTGAAGATAGTAATAATGAAATGTGTGGAAGAACAAGAACGATGCACAATGTTCCAGATCCAGTAGATGGTTATGGATATGAATCTTCAGAATGTTATTTTCTTAAATGTGCTTTTGATTGTCCATTTAGCATACTCAATGAGTTAAAGCATCTTATTTCAAGGGGTTCTTACAGTTTAACTCCCAGTGAACAAAAATTGAAAAATATTTTCGATAAATGGGTATCTTATAGATTTGATTTTTTGAAAAAAGAATTCTTCAAATATGGTGTAAAACGAGGAGATTA